>Ga0164243_10006036_pt1 | contig 18437 bp, 15 predicted proteins | sample OricompcompostOP_FD_108781 | JGI IMG/M metagenome (GOLD analysis project Ga0164243, IMG submission 108781) | Organic Plus compost microbial communities from Emeryville, California, USA - Original compost - Organic plus compost (OP) | ecosystem: Engineered > Solid waste > Mixed feedstock >... | reverse complement strand
GCCGTGTCCACCAGATCGACGCTCCCCGCGAGGCACCGCTGGACGAACCCGTCCATGAGGTGCAGCGGCCCCCCGCGCCCCCGACCGGGCCAGACCGCCCCGGCCGTGTCCATGCCGTGCAGGGCGGTGACGAAACCGGCGAGATCGCGGGCGACGCGGACCGGGTCGCCGACCGCGGCGTCGTCCAGCGGTGTGCCGGGAATCCAGCGGTACGCCGTCCAGACGCCCGGATAGCCCGGTCCCGGCTCGCCCAGCGCCAGGGGCTCGGGAACCGGCAGCGGGACCTGCGGGGCGATCCGGCGGGCGACCTCCTGCTCGCGTACCAGCTCGTCCCGGTGCTCGGGGCTCGGCCGCAACGGGAATCGCAGCACGATCCCCTCGCCGAGCCGGAACAGCGCGTTCACCGTGCCGTGCGAGACGACCGGACGTACCGGGTGGTGCCGCCACCGGGGGAACTGCGCGGCGACGAGGGCGGCGACGACCCCGGATGTGACGTCGACCTGGTCGGGGTGCATCCTCACCCGCCGATCCTGGCGGCACCGGTGTCCCGGTGGCGACCGGTTTTCGGCGGGCGGGAGGCGTCCGGCCGGGTGACGGCGGGCGGCCCAGGAATCACCCGCTCGGGGTGGGGTAACCGCCGCTATGGTCGAGGACCGTCCGGACACCGATCACGCGCGGTCGCCGCTCGGCACGGCCGCCGAGCGGGGCGGTGAACACCTCGCGCAGGCTCGGCACCGCGGTGGCGAGGCGGGCAAGGTACGCCTGCGCCAGCTCGAGGTCACCGTCGTCATCGCGGCGCAGGCCGGGCTCGCGGCCGCACTCGCCGCCCTCGTCGCGCAGAAACTGCTCGGCCACGGGGCGCACGTCTTCGCGCCGGCGGCCGCCGTCGCCACCATCGCCACGGCGATCGGGCAGCGGGCCCGCCGTACCTTCGAACTGCTCGCCGGGGTGGGACTCGGCATCATGATCGGAGACCTGCTGCGCCTCCTGCTCGGCAGCGGTCCCTGGCAGACGGGGCTCGTGGTGGGACTGGCCATCGCCACCGCACTGCTGGTCGCCGGCCGCGGCGGAGCGTTGGTCGGACAGGCGGGCGGTACCGCCGTCCTGATCTCCACCCTGACACCGACGGAGCGGGGCCTGGAGCTGCCCCGGATCCTCGACGCTCTCATCGGCGGTGGCGCGGGTCTCCTGGTCGTCGCGCTGCTGCTGCCGGTCAACCCCATCCGGGTGCTGGACCGGGCCGCGATGCCGGTCTTCCTGACGGTCACCACCCAGCTCAAGGAGATCGCGGCCGCGCTGCGGGAGCGCGACGCGGACCGGGCCATCCGGGCCCTGGAGCAGGTACGCGGACTGGAACCGGACCTGGGCCGCCTGAACGAGGCACTCAGCGGCGCGGAGGAGGTGGTCACCCTGGCGCCGGCCCGGTGGCACCGCCGGGCGCAGTTCCACAAGTACGCCCGGACCATCGAGCACCTGGAGCGGCTGGCGCTGGACGTGCGGGTACTGGCTCGGCGCTCGGCGACCACCATCCAGTACCAGGAACCGATCCCGGAGGAACTACCCGCGGCGATGGCGCGGCTCGGCGCGGCCGTCCACCAGATGCGCGAGGACTGCCGGGAGCGGGAGCGGCCCGAGCGGACCCAGAAGCTCGTCCTGGAGGCGGCGAACCTCGCGGGCCGCGCGTGGGCGCAGGGGGTCCACTCCTACGGCGACTCCGTGATCACGGACCTCCGGTCGGGCGCCAGCGACCTGCTCCGGGCCATCGGTCACGAGCCGGAGGAAGCCAACCGGATGGTGCGTACGGCCGCCGGGGCCGGCCAGCGGGCGATCCGGCCCCCGGCACGCCGTCGCCTGCACCGGGCCGCCCAGCAGAACTTCTCGACCCGTACCGAGCGGATGGCGCGCCGCGCCGCCCGGCGGGGTCGGCCCGGCCGGGCGAGGGACGAACAGGCCGGGCCCGCCCGAAAGGGGAGCCCGGCCCGGTGACGTTCGTGGATCAGGCGGAGTAGCCGCGCTCCGCGATCCAGTTGGCGACCTTGGCCAGCGGCATCCAGTACTCGCCGTTGCCCGGGTCCGCCGGGTCGGCGATCCGGATGGTGTCACCGCCGTCGCGGTAGCCCACCAGGGTCAGGTAGTGGCCGCCCTCGTACGAGTGCGGGTTGCCGTCGGTGTCCACGGCCGTGCCCTTGACGTTGGCGACCACCGGGCGGCCGGCGTCCAGGGCCTTCATCACGTCGGTACGCAGCCGCTCGACCTGGTCCGGCCGGGCCACCGGGTCGGGAATCTCGGTGGTGCGGTACCCGCCGCCGGTCAGCTCGTTGAGCACCCGGGTGGTGTCCAGCGCGGAGGGCGTACCGGCCTCGGTGGTGCCCAGCAGCCGGGCCACCTCGTCCTGGGAGATCGCCTTGCCCTGCGCGGAGAGCGCCATCCGGGTGGCGGCCGGCCCGCAGTAGAAGAAGTTGGGCTGGGCCTGGTAGTCGACGCCCACGAGGCGCTCGGCCCGGCGGTCGTGACCAACCTTGTCGGCCTTGCCCCCGTTGTTCGCCTTGTCGGACCTACCGGCCGGGGCGAACGTCGACGGGTTGGTGTGGACCGGAGCGGCGTGGGCCGCCACGGCGGGACCCAGCGCGCACCCACCGGCGACCAGCAGACCGGCGACGGACAGGCCGCTCTTGTGAATGATCGGATTCATGGGTCGGGCTCCAATCGGGGGGTATGACGCCTCCGGTCGGAGGCGCAGGCACCGGGACCGGCGCTCGGCTCAGCAGCACGCGACGCCCAGGGACGGGCGCTTGGGCTCACCCGGGACGTAACGGCCCTGCCCCGGCCGGCATTCCGGTTCGGCCACGGAGGGTGACCAGGACCGTCACGGCGGGTGGCGTCGCGGTCTCGTGCAACGGCGGCAGGAGCGGCGCCATTCCAGGCGCGGTGACGTGCCAGGGGGTGACGTGAGGCACCCGTGGCGCCCGGAACCGGTCAGGCGACGCGGACGGTCACAGACTGCCCAGCAGGCGGGTGACGGCGATCTCCAGGACGACGCGCTGCGGGTTGGGGCGGGGCGTCCGGTAGCGCTCGGCGTACCGGCGCTCGGCCTCGGCCACGGCGGCCGCGTCCGCCCGTACGACCGCCCGACCCTCGATGGTGAGCCACCGCCGGCCGTCGACGTGGCAGAGCGCCACGGGGGCGCCCTGCGGGCCGGCCGCCGCCACGTGGCGGGCCTTGCGGGAGGCGGCGGAGGTGATGACGCGGGCCAGGCCGGCGTCGGCGTCCAGGGTCACCCCGACGGGCACCACGTGCGGGGTGCCGTCCGCACGCAGCGTGGTGAGCGTGGCGAGGTGCCGCTCCCGGAAGAACGCGACGACCCGCTCGTCACGCATGTCCAGATGATGCCCGACCGGCATGTCCCGTCCTCCGTATCCCGATGGTCCCCGGCCACCCGGCACGGGCCACGGCCGCCGAGCGCCCGGCGATCATCGCACCGGTCGGTGGGCGCGCCCGGGATCCGGCGGGGGGCCCGCCTGGCCGGGCAGCCGGCGGGTCGCCGCCCGGTGCTGGTGAACGAGCCGGGTCACGTAGATCAGCGCGCCGGCCAGGACTCCCATGTCGTCCAGGTAGATGGGGTCGGGCAGCAGGTCCACCGGGAAGATCGTGTAGATCAGCGCTCCGTAGAGGGCCACCTTGCCGCCCGCACCGAGGGAGGTGAGCAGGCGGTGGGCGCGGACCAGCCGGATCGCCAGCAGCACGGCCCCGACCAACGTGGCGAGCGCCACGACGCCGACGATGACGATGACGATCCACGCTTCCCGGGACATGCGGTCACGCTAACCCAGCCGGACCATCCCGGCCCGCCACGCGGGCGGACGGACCGTGGCCCCGCCCCTCCGGCCGCCACGAATGCCGACGGCGGCCACCCGATGCGCGGCCGCCGTCCGGACCGCCGATCAGTACGCGGGCACCGCCGCGCGGCCCCGTGCGACCACCGGGTTCTCCCGGGTCTGCCCCTCGGCCGAGGCCACGACTTCGTCGAGCGGCAGCACCGACTGCGAGTCCTCGACGCGCCGGCCCGTGGCCGCGAACGCCTCCTCCCGCAGGCTGCGGGCCGCCTCCGCGGCCACCTCGGCAGCCCGCCAGGCAGCCTGCTCCCGCTCCCGTGCGGCCTGGTGCCGGGCGAACAGGTTGTCCCGTACCGCCCGTCGCAGCACCAGCTCCTGCTCCACGGGGTGCAGCCGCGGGTCCCAGCCGTTGCGGTGCGCGAAGACGTCGCTGAGCTGCTCCACCGACAGCTCCCGCCGCCAGTACGCGTCCAGCGCCGCCCGGTGCAGGAAGCGCTCACGGTCGACGTACTCGGCCGGGGTGCGGGCCGTGCGGGGCAGCGGCATCGCGGCGGCGGCGCTCAGCCGGCGTACGTCCGCCTCGGCCGCCTCGTACGCCTGCCAGGCCGTCTCGACGGCCTCCTGCGCGGCCAACCACTCCTCCCGCCGGCGCTGCGCGGTCGTCGTGGCGCGTTCCGCGGCCACGGCGACCTCCTGCGCGTAGCGGGCCCGTTCCCGTTCCTCCTCGGCGGATTCGAGCGGGCTCGGCATCGCGGCGCTCCGGATCCGTGCGGCGGCGGCGTCGCTCGCGAGCCGGCCGGGCCGCAGCAGCAGGACGGCGACGGTGACGGCCACCACGGCGAGCAGGCTCAGCCAGATCACGGCGGCGCGCGGGACGTCGGGCAGGACGGCGGAGAGGACGGTCTGCATCATCTGCACCTCGTGGTCGTGTGTCGGGAGTGGACGATGTGACCCGCCGGTGGGCGGAGAGTCGGTGAGGAGGGCCGCGTCGGGCGCCGGCGACGACGTGCGGACGGGTTGGCGTCACACCCGCGCCGCGCCAGGACCGTGACGGGCCGGTCCGGGCGATTCCCGACGGGCGGTCGCACCGGCGTGCCGCGACGGATGGCCGCCGTCCGGAGGTCCGGGCAGGGCGGGGCGGTCGGGCGGGGACCGGTGCGGGCCGTCGTCGCCGGGAGCGGCGCTCAGCGGGCGGTCGTCGTGGCCCTCGGAATCAGGCGGTCGGTGGCCCGCGGCGGCCGGGCGTGCGGCGGCCGGGCTCGGCGGCCGGCGTGGCGACCGCGGCCGGGAGCACGACGTCGGCGGCCGGAGCGACGGAGCTGTGCTCGTCCGTCGGCGGGTGGGCGGAGACGTCGGTGTCGGCCAGCCGATCCGCGGTCGGTGCGCTGTCGGGCGATCCCACGAGGGCCCGGCTGCTCACCGTGCTCGCCGGCGCGGCCACGGCGGCCGGCGTCGGGGCGGACGCAGGAGTGGCGGCGTTGAGGCCGACGGTGAGGGCCAGCGCCGCGACGGCCAGGCGCGTCAACTCGCGCAGCGAACGCAGCGTGGCCCGCCAGGCGGGACGGGCGAACGCTACGGACAGCACGTCACCAACCTATCGCTCTTGGCGACCGGGCGCAGCGCGTACCGGGCCGTGAGGAACGTGACCGTGCCCACGCCGGCGAATGTGGACGGACGCCGGCCCGCGCCGACGAGGGCCGGTACGGCGACGGCCCACCCGGAACTGGACCGGGTGGGCCGTCGGCGATGCGAAGGGGTCAGCCGCCGAGCACCGGGGGCGCCGCGTCCTTGCCGTCACCCCACACCATCTCGTCCTCGGTGAGCCAGGTCAGGCGCTCGTCGGACTCGTCCTCGTCCTGCTGGCCGCGGCCGCCGAGGACGCCCGGCCGGGTGGCCGCCGCGCCGCGGCCGGTGCCGTCGCCGCGCCGGCCGTCGAAGCTGCGTCCCACGCCGGTCGCCGAGCGGTTCTCCGGCCCGGCGGGGCCGCCGGCCGGCCGGCCCGTGGTCGTCGGCGCGGTGCTGCTGGAGCCGGCGAGCGCGGCCGTGCCGACCAGGCCGGCGCCCGGGGACATGCCGGTGGCGCCCAGCACGCCGGCACCGGCCGTCCCGGTGCCCGCACCGGCGAGGCCGACCCCGCCGGGGCCGCCGCCGCCGGGCATCAGCGTGCTGTTGGTGAGCGGGCCGGCACCGGCCAGCGACGTCCCGTACTCCGGCTCGCCGGAGCCCGGCCCGGTCACGGACGCGGGCGTGGGCGCGCCGCCGCCGACCGTGGTCAGGCCGCCGCCGCCCCCGTGGGTGCTGGTGGGCCCGCTGCTCACGTGCTCGGGAGTGCTGATCGAGGCGCGGCCGGTCTGCGGGTCGGCGGCGCCGAGGTGCGCCACGGTCGTCGGCGTGCCGACGTTCGGGCCGCTGCGCGGGGCCGGGCCGCTGCCGTCCACGGTGCCCGGGAGGTCCGGGTCCGGCGGCGGGGGCGCGACGACCCGCCCGTAGGCGGAGAGGTCGTACCCCTCGGCCAGGTCGGCCACGACCTTGATCATGCGCTGGTGCGCCTTCTGCTGCTCTTCCTTGTCCTGCTGGTGACCGAGCAGACCGCCGACCACGGCGCCCGGCACGCCGAACATGATGCCGCCCTTGACCGCCCCGGAAAGGGCCTGGTCGTGGTCGTCGGTCTCCTCCGGGCTCTCCGCGGACCGCTGCGCCGTGCGCAACTGGCCGGCCATCATGGTGAGCGCCTGCTTGACGTCCGCCATGCCCTCGCCCAGCGTGCCCGCGTAGTCGACGATGTACGTCAGCCGACGCTGGAACTCCTGCGCGGCCGAACCCGTCCAGGTGTGGGACAGCTTCTCCAGGTCGTCGCCGAGGTCGCGACCGAGGGCCTCGACGGTGCCCTTCAGCGACGACCAGTCCGCGGCGAGATCGTCGATCTGCCCCGGCTTGCCGGCCATCACGGCGTCGTAGAGCTCCTGGTGGCTCGCGCCCTCGTAGCGCTGGGTGTACTCAGACACGCGGCTTCTCCTCCGGATTGAGCGCCTCGTTGACTCCGTCGAGGGCGGCCCTGATGTCGTCCGCGGTGGCGGCGTTGCGGGCCTCGGCCGTCCGGTAGTTGGTCAGGATCGTGCTCGTCGCCTCCTGCGCGGCCTTCACCGCCCGCTGGAGACGACCGACCTGCTCCACATAGGACTGGTGGATCTCCGAGTAGCGCTGGGAGTTGCTGGTGGCGTGGGCGAACGTCCCCAACGCCGGAGGCCGGCACTGCATCTCCGTGTTGAGTTTCCGCAGCAGCGAGTCGGCCTGGGTCAGCCGATCGGCCAACCGCTTGTGGAAGTCCTCAAGGGACAGCAGATCGACTTCCGTGCGCCCGGTCATGGCAACATCCCCGTAGTGGTAATCGACAACCGTTGGCCAGCCTCAGGTTAGTGCACGCGGACGACACGGGCGACCCGCCCGTCGCCGTGTGCCGCCCCGGCGGTCAGTCCGCGTCCGCCGGCCCGCCGGAGGCGGGCGTACCGCCGCTCGGCGTGCCGGTGGGCGTCGTGCCGGCGCCCGGCGACGGCGACCCGTCCGTGTCCGGGTCGGTGGACGCCGAGGGGCTCGACGACGGGGCCTGGGCGGAGGGCTTCGCGGCTCCCCCGGCCGGCGTGCCGGGCTCGTAGTACGTCCGGGCGTCGTCGCGTTCCAGCGTGGGGCCGGTGGGTATGAGGGCGAGCAGCGAGCCCGGCACGGCGAGCGGCGTGACGCCGCCGTAGCCCAGCGCGGTGAGCGCGTCCCCCGAACGCGTGCCGAGCGGGTACCGGACGCCCTGCGCGCTGATCAGGTAGACCGTCGACCCCGGCGCGCCGGCGCCGCTCTCGCCCGCACCCGGTGCGGCCTGGGCCACGACGCCCTTGCCGCCCGGGAGCAGCACGCGGTCCGCCGTGCGTACCGTGTCCCGGCTGGTCTGCTCCACCGGCAGCGACTCCGGCTCGCCGCCCGCGAGGTCCGCCGGCGGCCGGTCGAACACCTCCAGGGTGGTGACCGGCGGGCCTCCGCCCGCGCCCGCCCGGTAGGTCGCGCAGACCACGGTCCGCCCCTCCTGCGTCGGGTAGAGCTCGGGCAGCGTCGCCGGCATGCCGGCCTCCTCCACCCGCTCGTCCGTGAGGTGCCGACCCGCCTGCTCCGGAGTGATGTCGATCACCTGGCCGCCCTGGCGCAGCAGCAGCTGCGTGGTGACCTCGCCGATCGAGGCCAGCCCGTCCCGCGTCAGCACGTAGTGCTGGCCGGCCGCCCGGTAGACCTGGCCGATCCGGCCCGGCCGGCCCCCCACCGACAGGCCGCTCGGCTGGTTCATGCCCGCCAGCTCCGGCTCGCGCAGGGCGGGACCGGCCGGCACCGCGTTGAGCAGTTGCGGTCCCACGGTGAGGGTGGGCGCGTTCGCCATCCGCAGCGCGGCCAGGCGGCTCTCGCCGGCGAGCTGCATCCGGAGGTCGTGGGTGAGCAGGTACCGCTGGCCGTCGATGTTCGCGAGCACCGCCCGGTCACCCAGCGGCGTACCGCCGGGGAGCGGCCGGTCGATCACCAGGTGGGTGCTCGACCGGCGGGGGTCGGTCGGGTCCGGCACCTGGCACACCGACCAGGGCAGACCCGCCAGCGACTCGCGGTCCGGCAGGTCGTCCGGCGCGCCGACGATGCCGACCGTCCGCCCACGCGGCCGGTCCTCGATCGAGGCGCGCGACATCGTGCGGACCTCCGGGTCGGCCTCGTTCAGGATGAGCCGGGCGGACGCGTAGTTCAGCGTCGGGTGCAGCCGGCCCTCGTAGAAGACGTACGTCGCGCCGGTCTCCCGTTCGATGACCAGCGTGTTCTCCTCCAGCGGCGCGGTGTTGCCCGTCAACTGCCCGTACGCGCCCGCGCCGCCGAGCACCACGGCCGCGGCGATGACGCTGCCGAACACCGCCATGCCGAGCCGCCGCATCGGCAGGTTGCTGGTCTCCGGGTCGCCCGACAGCAGCGCGGAGACGATGCGGCGGGTGACGAAGCGGTACGCCTGCACCTGATCGCGGCGGGTCCGCATGACTTACCTCCGGAGGGGTGGGTCCGCGACGATCAGGTCCGGGTCGTGTCGCGGGCTTCCCTACGATAAGGGGCCGTCGACGGGTCATCGGGACCCGCGCCCGCGACCGGCAGCGTACCGACGTGGCGGCAGACCGCACCGTGCAGGAGGGACAGTCAGCGATGACGCAGCTACAGGCGCCACCCGCGCGTACGGCCGCCGAACCGTCCGCCGTACCGGAACGGCCCGCCGCCGCTCCCGACCAGCGCCGCCGCGGGCGCGTCGGGCCGCTGGTGGTGGGCCAGCTGGTGGCGGTGGAACTCTGCGCGGTGGCCGTCTGGGCCGCGCTGAGCGGGCCGGCGTGGGTGCTCGGTGTCGTGACCGCCGTGGCGCTGGCCGTCCTGGTGGCGGTGTTCGCCCGGCGCGGCGGCCGCTGGTGGTACGAGGACGTCCTGCTGCGCCGCCGGCTGCGCGAGCGGCGGGAGCGGGCGCGGGCCGCCCTGTCCGCCGGCGGCGGGAGCGACCCGCGGCTGGTGTCGCTCGCCCCGCAGCTGTCGGTCATCGAGCTGACCGACCGGGGCACCCGGCTCGGCATCGGCCAGGACGAGCACGGCTGGTTCGCCGCCGTGGCGCTGCACGGCCGTGCCGGCGCGCCGGCCGGCTCCGTGGAGTCCTCGGTGGTGGACCGGGCCCTGCGGGTCCTCAGCGAGTTCACCGCGCCCGTCACCCTCGCCCAGGTGGTCTCGCACACCCTGGTCTGGTACCCGGCGCCCGGCGCGCCGCCGGCCGCGCACCGGACCGTGTGGGTGGCGCTGCGGCTGTCGGTGCGGGACGCCCGTGCGGAGGCCGTCGCCCGCGGCGGTGGCCTGGCCGGCGTGCACCGCACCCTCACCGCCGGGATCGGGCGGCTGGGCAAGGCACTGAACGCCGCCGGCCTCCCGCACCGGGCGCTCAGCCGTGACGAGTTGCGCGCCGCGGTGGTCTCGGCGGCCGGCCTGGACCTCACGCCCGAGGCGCCGGTCGAGACGTGGACCGGGCTGCGTGGCGGCGGCTGGACCCACCGCTGCCTGGCCCTGCGGGTCCGGCCCGACGCGCCGCTCGGCCCCGTGGTCGACGCGGTGACGGCCACCTCGGCGCCCTCGCACACCGTGGCCGCCGTGGTGCTCCCCGGCCGGGCCCCGACCCCGCTGCTGCGGGTGGCCGCCATGGACGGCCACGTCGAGGCGCTGGTGAAGGTGGTCCGGGACGTGGCGCGGCGCTCCGGCGCCCCGGCCCGGCCGCTGGACGGCCAGCACGGGCCGGGCGTCTGGGCGGCCACCCCGGCCGGGGCGCTCGTCGACGGGACCGGGTCGGTCAGGGCCGCAGGTTGACGATCCAGCCGTAGAGGCCGAGGACCCAGACGGCCAACGGCACCAGCGCGATGATCAGCAGGATCTCGACGATGTCCAGCAGCCGGCCCCAGACCGGCGAGATGCGCTTGCCGGCCACCGTGAGGCCGTAGATCAGGCTGACCACGGCGGCCACCAGCAGGCCGCCGACGATCAGGCCGAGCCGCAGCGGCATCCCACCGTCGGCGAAGGTGGCCGCCGCGGTCAGGCCGAGGCCGACGGTGCCCGTGAACAGCACCGGCGTGCGCTGCGCGCGGCTGAGGAACGGCCGCGCCCGCAGCAGCGCCAGCAGGGCCAGCACGAGGCAGAGCAGCACGGCCGGGAGCCGCCCGTTGAGGGCGAGCACAACCTGCGCGCCGAGCACCACGAGCGACACCGTCCACAGCAGACCCGTGAGGAACTCGTCGGCCCGCTCGCTGAGCTGCAGAACCCGCCGCCCGTCGACCGACTCGTTGTCGGTCTTCAGGTCGTCCGGGCCGGTGGGGATGGAGGGCACGGGAAGCCGGGCCAGCCGGTAGGACGCCATCGGCAGCGCGGGCACGGTGCCGAACGTCACCGCGGCCAGCACCGCCGCCGCGGCCGCCGGGCCGATGCCGAACACGAGGCAGAGCACGGCGCCCAGACCGGTGGCCGCGCCGACCGCCGTGGCACCGAGGAACAGGGGCAGCCGGTCGCCGACGGCCAGCGCCGCCACCGCCGCGAAGATCACCACCGCCGTGGCGGCGAGCAGGACGTGCGGGCTCGCGAGTTCGGACAGCCGCCGGTCACCGGCCAGCAGCAGCAGACCACCGACGGCCGCGTACCCCAGACCGACCGTGGCCAGCACCGCGCCCGTCCGGCTGTCGCCCGCGGCGCGGGAGAGCACCGCTGCGCTCACGAGCAGCGCCACCGCGATCAGCAGGGCGGCCAGCGCACCGGGCAGCTGGGGCGGGCCGGCGAAGAGCGCGGCCACCGCGCCGGCGCCGAGCGCCGCCGCCGCGAAGAGCACGGCGAACGACCGGGTGGTGCCCACCTGCCAGGCGCCGGCCCGCCGGTTGGTGGCCGTCGCGACCGCGTCCACCACGTCGTCGAAGACGACCTCGGGCGCGGCCGCCGCGCGCGGGTTGAAGTAGAGCACCTCGCCGTCGCGGATGCCGAGCTGGGCGACGGTGCGGCCGCCGTCCAACGGTTGCCCGCCGAGCCGCGCGAGGCTCCAGCCACCATGCCGTACGCCCTCGTCGGCGAGGTCCTCACCGGCGTAACGCAGCAGCGTCGGCAGCAGGTCGGCGAGGGGTACGTCGGACGGCAGCGCGAGATCCATGCGCGTGCGGGGAGCCACGATAGTGATCCGGCTGAGACCGCCGGTAGCCGTCTTCGTCGCCACTGTGGCCTCCTCGTGCTCTCCGTACGATCCCCGGCCCGGGCGTCGACCACGGGTCCGCGACGCCCACGGGAGATTACCTACGATGGCAGCCACGTACGATGCCCACCCGACGGGTCCGGCACGTCGCGGACCTTCGTCAGGGCCGCTTCTGGGGAGGAGACAGCCGTGAGCACGGTGGTGTTCCGCCGGCTCCCGCGTCAGCCGGGGCCGGCCCTGCCGCGGGGCGAGGTGCTGCTGGAGTCCCCACCGGAACTCCCCGAACCGACACCGCGCGGGCTCGGCCAGCTGCTGATGATCCTGCCCATGGTCTGCGGCGTCGGCGCGATGGCGTTCCTCTACGCCGGCCGCGGCGGCGGCATGATGACGTACGTCGCGGGTGGCCTCTTCGGTGTCTCCATGCTCGGCATGGCGATCGGCTCGCTGGCCAACGGCGGCACCGACAAGGCCGAGCTGAACGCGAACCGCCGCGACTACATGCGCTACCTGGCGCAGATGCGCAAGCGCACCCGGCGCGCCGCCGAGCAGCAGCGGGAGGCGATGGCGTGGCGGCACCCGGAGCCGGACGCGCTCTGGTCGATCGCGGCGTCGCGACGGTTGTGGGAGCGTCGGATCACCGACGACGACTTCGGCGACACGCGGATCGCCCTGGGCCCGCAGCGGCTGGCCGTGGAGATCGTTCCACCGGAGACCAAGCCGGTGGAGGACCTGGAGCCGATGAGCGCCATCGCGCTGCGCCGGTTCGTCCGCGCGCACTCCACGGTGCCCGACCTGCCAACGGCGCTGTCGGTGCGGTCGTTCAGCCGGGTGGCGCTGCGCGGCGACCGGGAGCCGGTGCTCGACCTGACCCGCGCCGCGCTGGGGCAGCTCGCCACGTTCCACGCACCGGACGACCTGGTCATCGTGGTGGTCGCGGCGCCGGACCGGCAGCCGGACTGGGACTGGGTGAAGTGGCTGCCGCACGCGCAGCACCCCGCGCGGACGGACGCCGCGGGCGCCCGGCGGCTGGTGTACGCGAGCCTGGCCGAGGCCGAGGAGGCGTTGGGCGAGACGCTGACCAGCCGGCCCCGCTTCGCGCCCGAGGCGAAGCCCCTGACGACGGCACCGCACGTCGTGGTGGTGCTCGACGGCGGCGAGGTGTCGCCCACCTGCCACCTGACCGGTCCGGGCCTGCTGGGCACCACGGTCTTCGACCTCTCCGGCGCCGTGCCCCGGGACGCGGGCCGCTGGCTGCTCTGCCTCGACACGGGCGACGGCAGTTCCCTCGAACTGATCCGGGGCACCTCCTCGACGCGGCTGGGCAGGCCGGACCGGCTGGGCGCGGCGGCGGCCGAGGGGCTCGCCCGGCAGATCGCGCCGTACCGGCTCTCGCAGCAGCAGGCCACCTCCGAGGAGCCGCTGGCCCGCAGCATGGAACTGCCCGACCTGCTCGGCGTGGGCGACGCCGCCGCCGTGGACGTGCAGCAGACGTGGCGGCCGCGGAGCCACCGCGAGCGGCTGCGCATCCCGCTCGGCGTGGGGCCGGACGGCAGCGTGGTCGAGCTGGACTTCAAGGAGTCCGCGCACGAGGGCATGGGCCCGCACGGCCTGGTGATCGGCGCGACCGGTTCGGGCAAGAGCGAGCTGCTGCGTACGGTGGTGGCCGCACTGGCGGTCACCCACTCCTCGGAGGAGCTGAACTTCGTCCTGGTCGACTTCAAGGGCGGCGCGACGTTCGCGTCCCTGGAGGCGCTGCCGCACACCAGCGCGGTGATCACCAACCTGGCCGACGAGCTGCCCCTGGTCGACCGTATGCGTGACGCCCTGGCCGGTGAGATGAACCGCCGGCAGGAGGTGCTGCGGGCGGCGGGCAACTACATCTCCCGCTTCGAGTACGAGAAGGCCCGGGCCGCCGGTGAGCCGCTCGAACCGATGCCCAGCCTGCTCATCATCTGTGACGAGTTCAGCGAGCTGCTCGCCGCGAAGCCCGACTTCATCGACCTCTTCGTGATGATCGGCCGGCTGGGCCGGTCGCTCGGCGTGCACCTGCTGCTGGCCAGCCAGCGGCTGGAGGAGGGCAAGCTGCGCGGCCTGGACACCCACCTGTCGTACCGGATCGGTCTGCGCACCTTCTCGGCCGTGGAGAGCCGGATCGTGCTCGGCGTGCCCGACGCGTACGAGCTGCCGAGCGCGCCCGGCCACGGCTACCTGAAGACGGACACCAGCACCATGCTGCGGTTCCGGGCCGCGTACGTCTCCGGGCCGTACCGGGCGCCGGGGCAGCAGAAGTCCCGGTCCCAGGCGCTGGTGCAACGCCGGATCGTGCCGTACGGGGTGAACTTCGTCCCCGTGCAGACCCCGCAGGTGGCGGTCGAGACCCTGCCGGAGCCGGAGGAGCCGGCCGACGGCAAGGCCGTGGCGATGCTGGACGTGCTCATCGACCGGCTCAAGGGCCGGGGCCGCCCGGCGCACCAGGTCTGGTTGCCGCCGCTGGCCGACCCGCCCGGCCTGGCCGAGCTGCTGCCGCCGCTGGCCGTCCATCCCGAGTTCGGCCTCTGCGCGAACTGGCCCGGCCGGGGCCGGCTCGCCGTGCCCGTCGGCATCGTCGACCGCCCGTACGAGCAGCGCCGCGACCCGATGATGGTGGACCTGGCCGGCGCGGGCGGCAACGTCGTCATCGTGGGTGCGTCGCTGAGCGGCAAGAGCACCATGCTGCGCTCGATGCTCGCCTCGCTGGCGCTCACCCACACGCCGCGCGAGGTGCAGTTCTTCTGCCTGGACTTCGGTGGTGGCGCCCTGCGCAGCCTGGAGGCGCTGCCACACATGTCCGGCGTGGCCGGGCGGCGTGACGTCGAGGCGGTCCGCCGTACGGTCGCCGAGGTGGTGGCCATCCTGGACGACCGGGAGGCCCGGTTCGCCCAGCACGGCATCGACTCGGTGGCCAGCTACCGCCGGCGCCGCGCGGCGGGCGAGTTCGCCGACGACCCGTTCGGTGACGTCTTCCTCGTGGTGGACGGCTGGAACACGCTGCGCCAGGAGTACGAGGAACTCGAGCAGACCATCACCAACCTGGCCAACCGCGGGCTGGGCTTCGGCGTCCACGTCGTGATCACCGCCGTCCGCTGGGCGGAGATCCGGATCAACATGCGGGACCTGCTCGGCACCAAGCTGGAGCTGCGCCTCGGTGACCCGTCGGAGTCGGAGATCGACCGGCGGACCGCGCAGAACGTGCCGGTGGGCTCCCCGGGCCGGGGTATGACCCGCGACAAGCTGCACTTCCTCGCGGCGATCTCGCGGATCGACGGCCGGCGGGACATCGACGACCTCACCGAGGCGTCGGCCGCGCTGGCCCGGCACGTGGCGGAGAACTGGCCCGGCCGCCCCGCGCCCAAGGTCCGGCTGCTGCCCCGCAAGCTTCCCGTGAGCGAGCTTCTCCGGATCGCCGACCGTTCGGTGCCCGGCCTCCCGATCGGGGTCAACGAGTCGGCGCTGGCGCCGGTCTACCTCGACCTGGTCAACGAGCCGCACCTGACCGTCTTCGGCGACTCCGAGTGCGGCAAGACCAACCTGCTCCGGCTGATCGCCCGCGGGATCGTGGAGCGGTACACGCCGGCCGAGGCCCGTCTGGTGATCGCCGACTACCGGCGCGGCCTGCTCGGCGCCGTGGAGGGGGACCACCTCCTCGACTACGCGCCGTCGAACCAGGTCTTCGCGCAGGGCCTGGCCTCGATCCGCAGCGCGCTGTCCAACCGGCTGCCCGGCCCGGACGTGACCACCGCCCAGCTGCGCGACCGCAGCTGGTGGAAGGGCCCGGACCTCTACATCCTGGTCGACGACTACGACCTGGTGGCCAGCGGCGGCAACAACCCGCTCAGCGCCCTGCACGAGCTGCTGCCGCAGGCGCGCGACATCGGGTTGCACCTCATCATCACCCGGCGGGTGGGTGGCGTCGCCCGGGCGCTCTACGAGCCGGTCCTGCAACGCCTGCGCGAGCTGGACTCGCCGGGTCTGCTGATGTCCGGCAACCGGGAGGAGGGCGCCGTCTTCGGCACGTTGCGGCCGAGCCCGCAGCCGCCGGGCCGGGGCACGCTCGTACGCCGGCGTGACGGCCAGCAGCTCATCCAGACCGCGTGGTCCGAGCCGACGTAGGGGAGATGATCCACTGTGGCGGGTCGCACACGCGCTGGTAGAAAGCGCTTTGCGCCAGATGGTGAGAGGGGAATGGCGCAAACCCATTGATTTCCGTAGGACCGGGGCTGCGCGCGCTGGAGCCGGTCCGCTACGGTTCTCTCAGGAGTGTCCGTCGGTGGGGTGTTTCGCCTTGCCGCGGGGGAGGGCGCGGCAGATCCGCCGCCACAAGATGACGGAAGGGTGTGAAGCATGGCGTTCGAGGTCGAAGCTGCGACCCTACATACCGCCGCGAGTGACGTGCGGTCCACGCGCAGCGAGGTCGACGGCGAGCTGAAGAAGCTGTGGAACGTCGTGGACGATCTGGCCATGGCCTGGAAGGGTGCGGCGTCCACGGGCTTCCAGAACCTGATGACGCGCTGGAACGAGGACACGGCGAAGCTGTTGACGGCGATGGACAACATCGCCGACCTGCTCGACCAGTCGGGGACGACGCACCAGGTCAACGACGAAGAGCAGCAGCAGATGCTGGACAAGTTCCACTCTGCCCTCAACCCGTGACCCGAATCCAGGAGCAGAGGAGGAAGTCGTGACGATCAAGGTTGACTACGCGGTCCTCGAGAGCGCCAACCAGCAGATGCAGACGATCTCGCGGACGATCGACGAGAAGCTGGACACGCTCCGCCAGATGCTGAGCAAGCTCCAGTGGGAGGGTGAGGACCGGGTCGCGTACGAGCAGCACCAGGCCCAGTGGGACGCGGCGGTGCGCGACATCAACCGCATCCTCAACGAGATCGGTGGCGCGGTCGGCATCGCCCGCGAGAACTACGTCACCACCGAGATGAGCAACTCCAAGGTCTGGAGTGGCGGCGGCGGCCGCAGGCTCTGACCGACGGTCTGCACGGCTCCGGTCCGGCTCTGCCGGGCCGGAGCCGTCCGCGTTCACGGGGCCGTTCAAGGGCTGCCGGGGCTGCCAGGGCCGTCGCCGCTGCTAGGACAGGGCGGACGCAGTAGCCGTACCGCAGGTCGTTGCCGCCGCCACGCGGGGCTGCGAGCACGCCGGCCAGCGGGCGTACGGCTGGTCGTTGTGGCGCGTCACGCGCGGCTATGGGAGCACGCCGGCCAGCGGCGACCCGTACGGCAGGTCGCGTCCGCGGCCGTAACGGGGCTGGCGGGGCGACGCGTACCTGCGTCGTCAGCCGGCGGCGGAGGGCCCGGTCTCGGTGGGGCGCCGGCCCGGACGCCAGCCGCGGCTCCGGCCGCGGGCCAGGATCGGCCTCACCGTGAGCAGCACGGCGGCGAGCAGCGCCCCGACCGCCGCCACCCAGACGGCGACGACCCGCTGCCAGCCCAACGGATCCTCCGGCGCGGCGGGTGCCGGCATGGCCCCCACCGGCGGGTTCGTGCGGGTGCCGAGCAGCGCCGTCACCGCCCGATAGGGGTTCACCATGCCGTAGCCGACCTCGGCGTTGTGGCCCTCCGGCGGGTTGTCCGCCGTCTTGATCAGCCGGTCGGCCACCTGCTGAGGCGTGAGATCCGGGTGGGCGGCGCGGACGAGCGCGGCCACGCCGGAGACGTACGCGGCGGCGAAGCTCGTGCCGCCCTGCGGCTCGAGGACGTAGCCCGAGCCGCGCGGTGCCGGGCCCAGGATGTTGAGCCCGGGTGCGGCGATGTCGACGTAGTCGCCGCTCACGGAGCTGCCGACGTGCGCACCCTGCTCGTCCATGCCGGCGACGGCGATGACCCCCGGGTAGGCGGCCGGGTAGGCCAGATAGTCCTGCTGCTGCTCCTCCCGGTTACCGGAGGCGGCCACCACGACGACCCCCCGACTCAGGGCGTAGTCGACGGCGGAGGCGAGCTGCGGGCGGGGCAGGGTCACCAGGGACAGATTGATGACATCGGCGTCGTGGTCGACCGCCCAGCGGATCGCCTGGGCGATCTCACCCGGCAGCGCCTCGTCGTTCGGTGCGCGGCGCTCCGCCAACACCCGGATCGGCAGGATCCGGGCCTCCGGTGCGACACCGTTGAACGGAACCCCGGTGTCCGCCTTCCCGGCGATGATGCCGGCCACCATCGTGCCGTGCCCCACGAGGTCGCACTGGCCCTTGCTCGACGGGAGGCCGTTGAAGTCGGCGCCCTCGCGGACCTGCCCCTTCAGCAGCGGGTGGGTGGCCGAGACGCCGGAGTCGATGACGGCGACGGTCACCCCGGCGCCGCGGGTGAGATGCCAGACCGACGACGGTTCGAGCCGCCGCAGCCCCCACGGTTCCGCGCTCGGCGCCGCCTCGCCGGCCGGGCCGCACGTCGGTGCCGCCACGGCGGGTGACGGCGGCACGACCGCGGTGCCGAGCAGGACACTGACCGCTCCACACAGGACGGCCCGGAGGCCGCGTCCGGTGTGACGGGGCACGTCGCTCCCGTCCAGCCGCAAGCTCTCGCGCACGCGGTGAGACTACCGCCGCCGCAGGGGCGGCGCGGTGACGGGAGCGCCGCAGCGGTGCGGGGGCGCGGTAGTGGTGCGGGGGCGCGGTCGGCTGCGGTGGTCCACGTTCAGGCCGTCGAGGTGTCGGCCGCATCGGTGGCGGCGGAGGGGTCGGTCGGGTCGTCGGTGGTGGCGGCATCGCCGGTGGCGGCGGAGGGGCCGGTGGGGTCGTCGGTGGTGGGGCAACGGCGGGTGCCGGGGGGGGGGCCGGGGGGGCGGCCGGTGGGGGGGGGGGGGT
>Ga0164243_10006035_pt1 | contig 18438 bp, 17 predicted proteins | sample OricompcompostOP_FD_108781 | JGI IMG/M metagenome (GOLD analysis project Ga0164243, IMG submission 108781) | Organic Plus compost microbial communities from Emeryville, California, USA - Original compost - Organic plus compost (OP) | ecosystem: Engineered > Solid waste > Mixed feedstock >... | reverse complement strand
CGTGGCGGTCGCCAGCACGGCGCTCGGGATATCGAGGGCGGCGGCGTGCGGGTCGCGATACTCGGGCAGGAGCAGCGGTACGAGGATCAGGAGCAGCGCCATCATCGGCACGGCGATCAGGAATACCGAGCCCCACCAGAAGTGCTCGAGCAGGATGCCGCCGACGATCGGCCCGACGACGCTGCCGGCCGAGAAGCAGCCGACCCAGACGCCGATCGCCGTCGTGCGCTCCTTCGCATCGAGAAACATGTTGCGGATCAACGAGAGCGTGGAGGGCGCAAGCGTCGCGGCGGCGACGCCCAATACGGCGCGCGCGAGAATCAGCATCTCGGCGGAGCTCGCGAATGCCGCAAGCACCGAAGCCGCGCCGAACGCGGCGGCCCCGATCATCAGCAAGCGCCGCCGCCCGATGCGATCGCCGAGCGTGCCCATCGTGATGAGAAAGCCGGCGAGCAGGAACCCGTAGATGTCGACGATCCAGAGCAGCTGGGTCGAGGTCGGCTTGAGGTCGGCGGTCAGGTGCGGAATCGCCAGATTCAGGACGTTCAAGTCCATCGAATACAAGAGGCAGGGCAGCGCGATGACGGCGAGGCCGATCCATTCCTTGCGTGTTGCTTTCGGGGCGGTGTTCTCGATAAGGGTCGTGGTCATTGCGCGGTTGCTATTGCATCGACAGGGCGGTCTTGAGCTCGAGGTCCAGGCGATCCAGGCCTTCGTTCGTGCCACGGATGCGCTCTTCGAGATCCTCGTGGCCATCCAGATAGGCGATGTACTCGGTCATCAGCATGCGGGTGCCAGCTCGAGCGCGCTCGAGCTGCACGGTGACCAGCGAGACTGAAAGCCGGCGTGAATCGAGCCGTATATCGTAGCCGAAGATGATTCGAGCATTCGGCACGATATCGAAGAATCGCTTCTGGACGCGCTGCACGCTGCCGTTCGGGTACACGACGCGATGAATCTCGACACCGCCCGGCCGAAAGTCGAGGCTGTACTCGTTGTCGGGCAGATCCGCGTGGCAATCGGACCAGCGGCGCTTCGCTTCGGGATCGGACCAGGCGGCGAAGACGCGCTCGGGCGAGGCATCGAACTGCCGGTCGATGACGAAGCTCGTGTGTTTGACGGAAGAACGAGTCATTTGCGTTTCCTGCTGCGCGCGGGCGTTTTGCCGGCCGCAAGGTATTGATCCAGGCGATCGAATTGCGCGTTCCAGCGCGCCTTGCGCACGGCAAGCCAGGCTTCGACAGCGGCGATCGCGTCCGGTGCGATCCGATACGTGCGTACGCGCCCGATTTTTTCCGAGGTGACGAGCCCGCCGGTTTCCAGCACGGCAAGGTGCTTCACGACCGAGGGCAGGGCCATGTCCAGGGGCTGCGCGAGCTCCGAGACGGACGCGGGGCCTTCACTCAGGCGATCGATCATGCGCCGCCGCGTCGCATCGGACAGGGCGCGGAAGATTTCGTCGAGCTTTTGGGCGTCCTGGGTGCGCATCCATCAACTGCCGGGTGCGCTCGCGAGGAAGCGCGCGGGGATCGATTCCTGGAACGGATAGAAGCGGAAGTACGGCCGCGCTTCCGCGATCGTGCGCGCGACGGACGGGCGCGCGAGCAGGCGTTCGAAATACGCGGCGAGATGAGGATGCGAGGCGTCGAACGGCACGAGCGTGCTTGCGTAGAACAACGAGGGCGCAGCGGCGCAATCCGCCAGGCTGAAGCTCGCGCCTGCTGCCCATTCTCGTTCGATGACTTGCATATCGATCAGATCGTACGCCATACGGAGCGCGGCTTCAGCGTCGGTGACGCGCCGCGGATCACGTTCGCGCTCATCCCTCAATCGATTCGCGACGATGTCCTGCATCGGCGTCATCACATAGGCATCGAAGATGCGATCCCAGAGCCGTGCTTCGAGGCAGAGTTCGGGTGCCGACGGCAAGAGGCGTGTGCGGCCGGGATAATGCTGATCCAGATATTCGATCTGGATCGATGCCTCCGGGACGACGCGATTGCGGCTCGTGTCCTGCAGCAAAGGGATCTTCGCCGTCGGCCAGAGCGCGGTGAACGCGGCCTTGGCGGCCGGATCGCCCAGATCCACGCTCTGATGCGTGAACGCCGTATCGTTCTCGTACAGGGCGATCAGCACCTTCCAGCAGTAGGAGGCGAGCGGATGCGAATACAGGATGAGCGCCATGGGAAAACTCCGACCGGGCGAACCGACAATGGTTTCCAGATCGGCTAAGTGTAGTCACGGCGTGAAGCGCGCCGCAAGAATACTTATCCGCCCGGCTAAGTGATCGCTGCGTGCGGCGAGGGTGCGATCGTCACTTGTCAGGATCCGCCGTATCCGAGCTCTTGCGCCCCTGCACCTCGCGCGTCGCTTCTTCGATGCGTTGTTGAGGCGGCGGCATGGGGTTCGCGCGGGCCGCGGGCAAGCCCATGCTCCAGCCGAGCAAGGATGCGCCCTTCGAGCCGCGCTTGGCCCAGCGAATCAGGCGCATGGCCATCCACACGAAGATGAAAAACGACAACACCGATCCGGCGAACCAGGCGGCAGGCTCGAGCGCATTCATTGGAATTTTCCTTTTAGCCGAGCGGCCGGTGATTGGGGTGGCCGTGAGAAATCCAATGCGCTTGGCGCAAGTTGCGATCCGTAATTCGTGTCGGGGTGACGCGCCAGTGCCTCGGGATGATGCGCGGTACTGGGTTGGAACGCCGCGCGTGACTGCGTCGTCCCGACGAAAGTCGGGACCGCATTCGGCAGGGTGCCACATGAGATCCCGACTTGCGTCGGGATGACGGAGGGGCGTGCCACATGAGATCCCGACTTGCGTCGGGATGACGGAGGGACGTGCCACGTGAGATCCCGACTTGCGTCGGGATGACGGGAGGGCGGTTTCGCCCTCCCCATCGGCACTGAAAACCGCTACCGTTGCCGGCACAACGAGTTCTTCGGGGGAAGGGCCATCTACGCAGTCACGGTCATACTCGGCGCGTCGTTGCTGTTTCTCGTTCAGCCCTTGATCGCGAAGCTGATCCTGCCCTGGTTCGGCGGCACGTCCGCGGTCTGGAGCGCGGCGCTGGTGTTTTTCCAAGCGTGCGTGTTTGGCGGTTACGCCTACGCGCATCTGCTGGCGACTCGCTGCAAGCCGCGCACGCAGGCGGTCGTGCACGCGATACTGCTGGCCGCGGCATGTGCGCTGATGCCGATCCTGCCCTCACCGGAATGGCGGCCGACGCCGACGAGCGATCCGGCGTTGCGCATTCTGATCCTGTTGACTGTGACCGTTGGGTTACCGGCGCTTCTGCTGAGTGCAACGAGTCCGCTCTTGCAGGTGTGGTACATGCGCCGTACGGGCAGTGCGCCACCGTATTGGCTGTACTCGTTGTCGAACATCGGATCGCTCGTCGCGCTGCTCGGCTTCCCGATCTTGCTCGAGCCGAGCTTCGAAGCGGCGACGCTCGCCATCGGATGGAGCGCGGCCTTCGTCCTGTTCGCATTGCTCTCGATCCTCGTCGCTTGGAAGAGTCGAGACGAGGGCGAGGAGGTGCCTTCACCGCAGCTCGATGCGCAGGCTCAGGTCCAGGTGCATGCCCATGCGCATGCGCCGTCTGTTTCGCAAATGGCCCTGTGGCTGCTGTTCTCCGCCTGCGCGTCCTCGCTGCTCGTTTCAGTGTCGGCGCATCTGAGTGTGAACGTCGCGCCGATTCCGCTGCTCTGGGTCGGCCCGCTTGCGCTGTATCTGCTCACGTTCATCCTGAACTTCGGCAGCAGGCGCTTCTACAACCGCGCGACGTTCTTTCCTTGGCTTGCGGCCGCCATCGGTTGCATCGCGTATCTGTACATGAAGTCGGAAACGAATCTGCACCTTCGGTACGCGATTCCGCTCTATCTCATCTCGCTGTTCATCATCTGCATGGCATGTCATGGCGAGCTGATTTGCAGACGGCCCGCGCCTGCCTTCCTCACGCGCTTCTATCTGCTGATCGCCTTGGGCGGTGCGATTGGCGGCGCATTCGTCGCGATCGTTGCACCCATCATCTTCGATTCGCACTGGGAGCTGCCGATCACGTTGATCGCCATCGCGGAGCTGGCGGTGATCGTGCAGTGGCGTCGCGGGGGCGCTCCCGCGCGTCGCTGGCTCGTCCGCGGCGCGATGGTCGCGGGCGTCGTCGCGCTCGCATTGTTTCTCATGATCGCGGAGGTGCGCTTTCGCGAAGGCTATTTGTTGGTCGCGCGAAATTTCTATGGCGTGCTGCGCGTCAGGGACGACTACATAGGCGAGGAATTCGAGCGCCGCGCCTTGCTGAACGGCACGATCAGCCACGGTTATCAATATCTGCGGCCCGACCGGCGCGACCTTGCGGGCTCCTATTATTCGACGAACTCCGGCGTCGGCCGAGCACTGCTCGCCCAGCAGGCAAAGGGGCCCTTGCATGTCGGCGTGATCGGCCTCGGAGCGGGTGTGATGACGAGCTACGCTCGAAGCGCCGATCGATACACGGTGTATGAGATCAATCCTGCCGTCGTTCGTGTGGCGGATCAGTACTTCGACTTCGTGTCGAGAGCGCGGGAGCGTGGTGCGCAGATCGAGATCGTGCTCGGGGACGCGCGTCTGTCGCTCGAGAGCCAGGCGCCGCAGCAGTTCGATCTGCTTGCGGTCGACGCATTTTCGAGCGACGCGATTCCGGTGCATTTGCTGACGCAAGAGGCGATGGCGCTTTACCTGCGGCATCTGCGTCCCGACGGCGTGCTCGCCGTTCACATCTCGAATCGATATATCGATCTCGCGCCGGTCTGTCAGCGTGCGGCCGAGCGCCTGGGCAGACCCGCTGTCGTGATCGAGGAGCCGAGCGATCTCATGGCCAACACGAGCGTGTGGGTATTGATCACCTCCAACATCGATCTGCTGCGACAGGCGCCGTTTCGGGGCGCGCAGATGCATACAGCGAGCGCTCCGCGGAGCTTCAAGGGATGGACGGATCAGTACAGCAATGTGTGGTCGGTCCTCAAATTCTGGGGCGGCAGCGAAGCCGCGCCGGCAACGGAGTCCTCGCCAGAGTAGACGCGACTGGCAGCATCATTGATGCATTGCGACGCAACGATGCACGGAGCGAATCTTGCGTCATCGCGAACACGGCGACTCGCTCGTTTGATGTGCCAAAGCAACGAACGCTACTTCGAGCAGCGCTTCACACGCACGTAATGGCTGCGAGATACACCTAGGTACGAATGACGCGAGTACGGGGCGTCAGCACAATTTCATCGATCGATTCGGCAGTTGTCGAAATGTTCAGCGGAACAACGCGAGATCGCGTGCGCGCGGGAAGCGCGGGATTTCTGCCGTTATTCGCTAACTCGATCTAGGCAATGACCTGTAGAGTTTTTTTTATCGCCCCGGCCGCCAGCGGGCATATGGATGTGTCGGTGAGCTACATTGACGTCGTTGACGAGTTCATTCAGCTTGCGGAAAGCGCTACGAGCGCTGATGTCTTGGCGAAAGGATTCGAAACAGCAACCCAGGCGCTCGGCTTCAAATATTTCGCTTGCTGTTCACACGCCGATCCGCTGCGGCTGCCGCGCGGGGCTGTGTTCCTGTATTCATATCCCACGCCATGGGTGCACATCTACACCGAGCAGAAGCTGTTCCAGATCGATCCCGTGCTGCGCTATGCGGAGACGACGCTGCTGCCCTTCTTCTGGGATTCGGAGCGCTTCCGTGCGCGGATGAGTCGGCAGCAGCGGGAAATTCTCGCGCAGGCGAGTGAATTCGGGATCGCTCATGGATACACCGTGCCGATTCACCCGCCGTCATCGGATGCGCCGCCCGCGTCGTGTTCTTTCGTGCCAGGCGATGCGGTACTCGAGCGGTCGAGCTATCTAGCGGCGCAGTCGCTCGCATACGTCCTGTACGAGGCGGCAAGCGGCACAGGGAAGGATGAGGAGAAGGTCGCCTGGATCGAGCTCAGCAAGCGCGAGCGCCAGTGTCTCGAGCTGGTCGCACAGGGCAAGAGCGACTGGGTGGCCGGCAAGCTGCTCGGAATCAGCGAACGCACGGTTCACAATCACATCGAACGCGCGAAGCGCCGCCTTCGCGTCGGGACTCGCGTTCAGGCGATCCTTCATGCCCTTGCTACCCGGCAGGTTTCTGTCGGGGATGTAATAAAAGTAGAACCACGCGAGCCGAGCGCGCAGCGCTCCGAGCGCCGGGCGGTTGCGAAACACATTCGCTCGTGAATCCGCGCGCTTATCTCGATGAGCAATCGATTGCAGGCATGAAGTAGCGCGCACGCGCAGACGTGCTGTCATCGTTGTTGTGAGTGGAAACGGCGACACCCTCACAACAAGGACTGAGCTGATAAGACTCCTTCACGCGGGATGTGAACCGCGTCAATCTTTCCTCGAGAGCATTACTCGCAGAGCTCGGACGCTCGAGCGAGCCGGCGCGGTCGGTGCGCAGTGACGCACGTTCTCATGACCGCTTCAGATTCAATCGTCACACAGGAGGCAGACGACATGTCGCGACCACCACGCGTCCATGTTCCGGGAGGAACGTACTACCTGATCCAACGCAGCGGGGCGGGACAGAAGATCTTCTCGTCTCCGGAGGATTATTCGTTCCTGGAGCAGCTCGTACCGACTGCCTTACGCCGCAATCGCGCCAGCGCCTATGCCTACTGCTGGACGCCGGACGCCATTCATCTCGTCGTGCGCGCCGGCGAAGTGCCGATCGGCAGGATGATGCAAGGGCTCACGAGCCGCTATGCCCGCCAGATTCATCGACGCTCGGGCGAGTCCGGGCATTTTTTCAGGACTCGCTATCAGGCCCTGCTCGTGGATGCGGATGAGTATCTGTTGAAGCTCATCCAGTACGTGCATTACATCCCGGTGTTGACGGGCCTTGCGCTGCACGTCGATGAATATGCGTACACGAGCCATCACGCATACCTCGGCACGGCGGAGACGTCGTGGATCAATCCGCGAGCGCTGCTGAGCGCGCTCGAGATCGAGGACGATCCACGAGCGGCGTACGAGACGCTGATGGCGAGCCGGCCGGCGCAGCGCGATATCGACGTGCTGTGCAATGGCGGAACGAGCGCGTCGCGCATCGTGGGGGGACCGCAGTTTCTCGCGAGCTTGCCGCGGCATGTGCGCAAGCAACGCAGCAAGATATCGCTCGAGCAGATCATTTGCGCGGTCACGCAGGCGCTCGGCGTCGATCGGGAGCATGTCATGTCGAGCTCACGCAGGCGCGAGCTCGCGCTGGCGCGCGCGCTCATCGCGTGGTTTGCGATCGAGCGGCGCGTCGCAACGCTCACAGAAGTTGCGCGGCGGCTGAATCGGGATCCGTCCACGCTTTCAGTGGCGATCAGTCGCTACAGCGTTTCGCGCCAGGACTTGTTCCGGTTGAACTCGCTTCACTATCTCACGCCGCTTGGGCCGAGTGAGTCGCACACGACGATGGCGCACGTCGATTCTGCAGAGTCGCAACAGGCAGCCGGATAGGGCGCTGCGCGCCGGATGTGACACGAGATACGGAGCACACGAGGTCGATCAAACCGGAAGAGCGAAGTTTCAATCGACGAGCAGAACGGTTGTCCTCGGCTTCCCTGTTTGCGCCTCGTGTGTCCGTGACTTGCGTCAAAGTGCGGTTGGCGGTGGGATGCGCCTGACCATCCCGGCTCTTCCCGCGTCGGGCCAGAGCAGATCCCAAACGATCACGCCGGAAATGTATTCGCGTCCTCGCGCGCCAATTGGGCACGTGAGCGACGCCGCGCTTCGCACATTGCCAAGCGCCTGCGGCGAGATCGAAGGAATTTCCGCGAGAAAACGCCCGCGGCAGACCCCCCATGATGGTGAGCGATCACCGACCGCCAACCGCGACCCCGATGACTCGATGCATGCAGCCGCACAGCTGATGCGACTGCATGCAGTGTCTGGCAGACAACTCCCGGCGGGCGTGCAGCGTCTATTGCGAATGAGCGAAGACGTGAAACGAGGTCGGTCCGCTCGTGCGCCGACAGTGCGGAAACGCGTGGAAATCCAGGCCGTTTTCAGGTGGCGAACGCGAAGGTTCCAATGGAACGGAAAGGGTGTGACAGAGGGAGTTTTGTTGGATTGCGTTCGCTATTGCGCTCGGCGCAGCAACGCGCTCAGGAGCGACGGGAAATCATCGCCCGGAATTGCCGGCGTCACCCTGCGATGTTACGGCGCCAGAGACTTCGAGCTGCGGTTGATGAACGACGTCCAATGAAAGTCGCAGACGGGCATAGGCGCTCGAGAGGTCCCGCAGTACGTTTTGGTCTGTGCTTTCCTGCCGCTCGGCGATCTGCGCACGCGTCATGCCATTCGCGCGTTGAACGAGCGCATCGAGCTGATGCGATGGAAGCGCACACAACGTGTTACGCATCGCTTCCTCCGCCACATCCGAGGGCCGCGCGATCGTCTCCGCCGCGCGAGCCAACGCGGCCTGCAGATCGCTCACCGCATCACTGCCGCTTGCCATTCCGAGTCGCGCATAGATCTCGTTTGCAAGCGCGTCCAGATCCGTGTGCCGAGTCGGCATGCGCTTGGTCGAACTCGCCTGTGCCGCCATCGAACCGCGATTTTGAATTTTCATTCGTTCGAGCTTCCTGGTGCCAACGCGGGACGTGCCCGCCAGCATTCTCGTATGTAGTACGATAATACTACATACGAGGGAACGGCCAAATCAGATTGTGACCGATCGCGCGGAATTGATGAACGCAGGAATGTTCGTTCGCGCGTCAACCAAAGCGCGATGCTCGTACGTGTATATGCTGAAGAAGCTATTGCGATGTAGTATAAAAGCACTACAATGACGGCAGGCTGTGCACGAGCACAGAACGTCACAAGGACACAGGCGGAGGCCGCGTGGAGCTAGGGAAACGAGAACGTCCAGAACACATCAACTTTCGTGGATTCGTCAAAGATTGTGCACAGGAGCCGGAGTTCGTCGACTACTTCAATCGAGCGTGCGGCGCGAATCTACGCGCGCCAATCACCTGTCTCTTGAATGATAGTTGGCCGCAGGAGGCCTCGGACGAGGAGCAGATGGCCATCGCATGTTTCATCGTTTTCGTATACGAGAACATCTGGATGCGACTTAAGACGGCCGGAGAGCGCACCGGATATCGAATCGAGTCCGATCTGGGGGCTGCCGAGGCAGCGCGATAGGTCGTGTCTACCGATGAGGCCAAAGCTGGCAAGCGGCCTGGGACGACCTGGTGCGCACCTACTCGGCGTCCTTGATCACTTCCCACATGCGGGCGCGAAGCGCAATGCAGATGCGTTCGAGCGTTTCGAGACGGATGTTCTTCAAGCCGCGTTCGATGGCCGAGTAATAGGTTCGATGCATGCCGACGAGCTCTGCGAAATCTTCTTGGCTGATTTCGAGGTCCTCGCGACGGCGTCTGAGTGCTGCGCCGATGCGCTCAGGAAGCGAGTTGCGTTTCATGATTACGCAACCCTACATATTGCACTGCAATAGAACTACAGTGCCATAGATCTACAGTATAAAAGCGCTACATCGGCGCGAATAGTCGGCTGTTCGAGGCGGCAGGCGAGGGGAGGGCTACTCGGCGTCCTTGATGACTTCCCACATGCGAGCGCGCAGCGCCACACAGATTCGTCCGAGCGTTTCGAGCCGGACGTTCTTCAGACCTCGTTCGATCGCTGAATAGTAGGTTCGATGCATGCCGACGAGCTCTGCGAAATCTTCCTGACTTATATCGAGCTTTTCGCGGCGACTTCTCAATGCCGCGCCGATGCGCTCCTGAAGAGAGTTGCGTTTCACCATGACGCAACCCTACATTTTGCATCGCAATAGAACTACAGCATAATAACTCTACAGCATGAAAGTACTACAGTGAACCAGAGGCGCTCAGACCCGCGCCGCAGCCCCTGGCGCATCGCTTAAGGGCAGGCGTTGGCGTCTCGCATACGCAATGAGAAAGGCCTTGGCGAAGCGGAACTCACGTTCGACGGTTGCACGCGAAATGCCGCAAAGCTCACTGATCTCGACATCGTCCAGGCCGGCAAAGTAGCGCAGCTCCAGGAGCGCCGCGGCGCGCGAGGCCTTGTGAGCCAGCTCATTGAGCGCGGCGTCAATGTCCAGAACATCGAGCGGGGCGTCCGATTGAGCCAGGGAGTATTGGTCGGTGATCGAGCTCGTGTCGGTTTCGCAATGCGTCGGGCTGCGCTTCAAGCGCTTGCGCTCCCGGGCGTGATCGACCAACACGCGCCGCATCGTCTGCGCCACCAGACGAACGAGATGGAGCGCATCCTTCGGCTCGATCTCTGAGCGCGACAATCGCAGATACGCTTCGTTGACGACGGCCGTGGGCTGCAGGGTGTGGCCGCCGCGTTCACCGCGCATGAAGCACCGGGCGAGCCGCCTCAGATCGGCGTAAACGGCGGGTGTGATCTGCGCAAGCAGACCTGATGCGCCGGATTCAGGTTCTGGCGACGTTGCCATCGATTTGGCGATTTCGGGGGCAATGCTCATCGAGGTGTGGCGGGTCGAGCTGCGGTCAAGATTGCACCGAGGAAACTACGGCGGAAACTCATATCGCAGTGCTATTGTACTACATGATGACATAAGAGCATTCACTGTTGACGAATTCGCCGCCTGTATGGCGTAACGGTTCAGACCGGGGCGAGGTGCCGTACCGACGATGCCGAGCCCGGGAGAGTGGGCGGTAAGGCTGGTTAGTCTGATTGGACCAGCACGTTTTTGCGGGTCCGAGCGTCTGAGAGAGAAGCGGCAAGCGAGAGACAGACGTCGCCGGGGGTTAGTGCAGCGCGTCTGCGCAGATCCTCTCGCTTGCCGGTGAGGTACACGCGGTCAATTGCGTGAGCAAAGCCGCTTTAGGACTATTTTTTTTTGCCGCTGGCTTCTACGTCCGCTGGATACTCGAGATTGGGGGAAGCTACATACGTTGACTTGCCCAGGGCCCGAAATCAGGACAAGGGGCAAGTGAATGAAGCGCGGCCGGCTGCTCAGATCGCGAGGATGGGCGTGAACCTGCAGATCTCTTCCGGGCTCGAGTCCAGGATGCAGTTGTCGATCTGCAGCCAGCTGTGGGCGGCCCACGGCCGAGCGCACACGCCGATGACCCAGGTCGGATGCGAGCCGTAGTGCGATAGGAAACGCAGCAGCGCGAGCGCATGGAAGAGGCATCGATCCTGCGATGCGAACGCATAGGGCCGCAGGCGGCGGAAGATGCAGACGAGCTCGATGGTGCGCTGCAGATTCCCGGCGCCGGACGGCGGTTTCTCGGCGCTGATCTCGCACGCAATCGAGTAGAGGGTGCGTGACTTGAGCGCCTTCTTCGACCATAGGCACGCGCGGATGAACATCAGCACGTGATGCGCCCGAATGGGAGCGATCGCGCTTTGCTCCAGCCCGATGCTCGTCAGTTGGGTCTTCAGATTGACTGCGGTGGTCTTAAACGTGACTTCGGGCGGGTCCTGGCTCAGGAGTCCGGCCTTGATAAACGCTGCCGCCTGCGCTAGCGCGCGCTCCCTGGGCGACTCCGGCAGGTGCTGCGCCTCTGTGCTGATGCTCGACCAGTTCGCTGCAAGCGTCGCGAGTTGCTGCGCATGCTCCATGCCGAGCCCGCGATAGCGGTTCTGCTTGAGATCCAGGAGCACGGTCCCGGTCGCCGTGACCGCAGCGCGAATGTGGTGAGGAGCCCAAAATCTAGGTTCTTCGGCGCCAATCATCGTTGCACCTCCCCCGCATCCCGGCGCAATGGATGATCCATTCTTGTTTTTGAAACTGCCTCGACGCGATCGCGTCGCGATCGCACGCCCGTTGCGAAGTCACCGGCCGTCGTGAGCACCCGGCTTCGTTCGCATCGCGCCCCGATTCCGCCGAGTCTTTGCTGCGGTGCGTGGAATCGGGCCTTCGCGCGCGAATAGCCAAATACTCAAACACTGTCACCTTGCAACTTTGGCGCAGGGCGAGTAATTAGCATAAAACGAAGTTTTTGCCGGATTTCGCAAATCCGGGAGCCGAGCCGCGACGGACCGCGATCGATGGACCGCGGCGTCGCCCTGCCAGGCGCCGATAAGAATCAACACAAGGGTCGCGGGGAGGGCAGCGGAAGTGTTTCGCTACATCGTCGTGATTTGGTCCGAATCCCATCCGGCCCAGGCGCAGGCTGCGCAATTCATTGCTCTTCGTCTTCACGCCGCTCGTTGGCAGGAGTCGTGGCAGACGAGCGGGATGAGGGTGTTTCAAACAGGCGTGCGGCCCGGATTCCTCGAGACGGAATCGCTGGGGGACGCCGCCGGCGTTGTGATCGGGACGACATTCGAGCGTGGTTCCGATGTCTTCGATGACACTCCCGCCAAGCGCTGGCACCCGAGCCCGGCACACACGCGAGCGATTCTCGAGAGTCGCGGCAGCTGGCTCATCGATCACTGTTGGGGAAACTATGTTGCGATATTGAGAGCGCCGGACGGACAGCGCGTTTGGATCATCAAGGATCCGACCGGAAACCTGCCGTGCTTCACGACCACTGCGGACGGCGTGACGATCGCGTTTTCACTGGCTGATGATGTTGTGCGATTGGGGTTGCGGCGCTTGACGCTGAATCGGGCGTATTTGAGATCGCTCGTGGTCAATGGTTTCGATTTCACCCGATCACCGTTGAACGAAGTCGAGCAGGTTCGGCGCGGCGAATGCATCGAGGTGGATGTCCAAAGCGCAAAACTGCGCTCGCGCCGGTTCCTATGGCGCCCCCAAACGTTCGCCGATTCGGACGATGCCTTTGAGGATGCGGACATTGCTGCGCGCGCTATGCGGGCGAGCGTTCGCATGAGCACGCATACGTGGGCGGCACTGGAATCATCCATCCTGCTTCGCCTTTCGGGCGGTTTGGATTCTTCGATTGTCGCGGGCTGTTTGAAAGATGCGCCGAATCGGCCGAAGGTGTGTTGTTACACGCATTTCAATGAAGGTGCGCCGTCAGATGAGCGGCCTTGGGCGCGCCTCGTTGTAGCACAGCACCGTTTCGAGCACCGGGAAGTGGCGGTCCGCGCACAGGACATTTCGTTTGATCGAGCCTCGCAGCTGTCGTTGCACACCGAACCCATCTCCATCCTTGTGCACAACCAGCGCAGCACAATAGAGCCGACCATCGCGAAAGAGGCCGGGGCTGCGACGGTGTTCAACGGAGATGGCGGAGATTCAATCTTCGGTTCAGAAGCGACACGTTACGTAGCAGGGGAGTACATCCGCCGACGCGGACTGAGTGTCGAAGCATTCCGAATAGCCGCGAATGTAGGCCTGCGCACGCAGGAATCGAGCTGGCGCGTTCTGCATCGAGCGATTACTGGCGCCAACGTTGATTCCACGGTGAGAGCGATGCCTGAGATATCTCGGCTGATCAGTCGCGATGCCCTCGCTGCTGCTGAACGGATCAATCTCGCATCGCACCCGTGGTTTGGCGAAGACAGGCCAACTTCTTGGGCAGTGTTGCGGCGCCTTGGGGCGCTAATGGGGCCTCCAGACTATTACGACGGTCTTCCGCCCGATGATGCGCCAGCGATGATCTCGCCGTTGTATGCGCAACCGGTAACAGAGATGTTGTTGCGCATTCCGCTATATCACTTGTTCGAAGGCGGGCGCGATCGAGGTCTTGCGCGCAGGGCGTTCAGAGGCGATGTGCCGGAGCTGATTTTGGCGCGACAGTGGAAGGATCGTGTGCCTGGCTTTCATGATCAGCTGGTTTTTATCAATCGTGCATTCTTGCGTGAAGTGTTTCGGGACGGGGTCTTGGTGCGCGAGGGGCTCCTCGAGCGGACGGCGATCGAGGAAGCGTTCGCTGACCGGCCATCGAAGAGTCAAGTGAGGGCTATGGAAGTTATTAGGCACTTCAATGTGGAGATGTGGGCGCGTGCGTGGGAATCGTCCGCGACGCAATCGCAGCAACCGAGTTTTGCTCTTGCTGCTTATTGACTCTGCGTGCCCGCAAAGGCGCAATTCGAGCAGGGGTTATCTCATTGGCGAATCGGACAGAGGAGAAGAGTCATGACCGAGGCTCACAATGTCGACGAGACGCGTGAATCGACTAACGGTTTCGATGGAGCCGTAAGTCTCGATGTCGACCTAGGAGATGCGATCGAAGAGACGAAGCACCAGGCGTGGCCACCGTATTGGCCCGACGCCACCTACCATCCAGGCTACTTCATGTGAGGCATGCTGAACTGCAAGGGGGGGGGCGGCCCCCCCTTGCAGAATGGCCGCGCACCTTTGCTCACAACTCCATTGCCAACCGAACGTACCAGAACCGCTGTCGCATCGAAGCTGCTTGCGTCACATCAAAGCCATACCAGCTGTCGAACGTCGACGAGAACTGCTGCTTTGTGTCGAAAGCATTGGTGAGCCCTGCCGTAATCTTGATCGTATTAAAGACGGATGCTGGCGCTACGATCGTGCCCAGTTGGGCAGAGCCTTGAAGGTCGACGAGGATCTGCTCGTCGATCGTACGCCCAGTCGGGATTTCCCAGGCTGCGTCCTTGTAAGAAGATATGGCGTTCACAGCCGCGAACAACGAGAAAGGACCGCGGCTCCACCCGATGGTTGCCGTAGCTCCCCAAGTCGGAATCGTGCCGTACTCACTCGCAACGCCGACCCGCTTGTCCGTCGGCAGCCGCTCGAAAGTGGATGTCTCAAATCGCTCGTACCATGCTGCCGATAGTGCGGATGAGAAGCGTCCCAGCGCCGTCTCCAGAGAGAATGAGATGTTGGTATCTATCCCGCTTGCCTTGAGCCAACCCGAGTTTACCGCTCTCATGTCGAGGCTTTGCACCACCCCCGGATATCCGGCTTCGATATCTTGAGCTGTGGGTTCCGCGCGCACGATGAGGTCGGAAAAAAAATCCTCATAAGCTAACAGTGTTGGATACGGAACGCGCTGAACGCGATTGTGCAAAGCCGTTCGCCAGTAGCCCGCGGAAAGGCGAACACTCGGGTGCGCACGCGGCGTGAGTTCGAAGCCAGCTGTCCAGGTGCGGCCGAGGCTTAGCTCCAAATTGCGATTACCTCCTACGATCCATGTGACGCTGTTTATTTCCCCTCCGCGACGCGGGTCGGGAACCGCGAACCCAAATGTCTCAGGCGGGTCGTACATGTCCCATATCGTTGGCCGTTGATGGATGTCGCTGTAGGACGCGCGAAATGCGAGGCCGCGGAAAGGGGACCACGTCACACCATACTGTGGCGTGAGCCGCGCGCTAAGGTCCGTGTAATCATCGCCACGAAGGCCTAAGGAGAGGAGCAACTCCTCTACGGCGAGCACTCGCATTTCCGAATCGATGGCCGGTATCTGTAATTCTGCGAACACCGACGACATGTTGCGGTGAGGAGAGGCGTCCAGCCGGCTCGAGTACGCCTGCTCCTCAGCAGTCTGCCATCCTTCTCTGTGCCACTCACTGCCAAACATCAAAGTCATTTCGCCAGCGGGGAGGCGCAAAACAGGGCCATATGCACTCACGCGAAATTGAATGCCATCCATGATGTGAGTGAGGTTTCGATATGTCGTGACCAGTGTCGTAAGCAGCTCAGGGCTTGCGGCTGGTCCATCGCGAAACGGATTGAGGGCCGTGATGGAATCGGATGATGCCAGTGCTTGCATCGTGCGCTCGGCGTCGAGACCGCTGATGCTCCAGCGGGACTTGTCTCTGCTTGCGGCGACCCAAGCTTCTGCGATCCATGCGCCCGATATTCGACGCATGCCTGCCAAGATGCGGGCATTCTCAGTCTTTGTCACGGCTTCTATCGGCGGCAGCTCTTCCATCGACCTGTTCACGACAACAGGGGAGCCAAACGGATTGAATGCATTCGATGCCGGTACGATCACATCGCTCAGTGTGTGCAGTCCAGTTTGAAGCTCGTTGGTGCTCTGCCCGGCCATAGCTTGCGCGAACAATGTTAGATGGGGTGAATAGTCCATCTCGCCAGATGCGAACAGACTGATCCTCGAGTTGTCTGGGAAGATGCCACGAAAGCGGCTTGCGCTATCGAGGTTAAGATGGCCGGCCGTCGCGATGAAATCCTGCGGAGTCAGATCGATGCCGGTGCTGCCGACTGGAACTGCTGCGAAGCTCGAATCGAGTCCGGGAAGATTTGCGCCCGTGAGCGACCGAATGTTGCCCGGACTGGCGTTAACAGTTCGCACGTCGGGGCCACCGAAGCCGCGGTAGTCTTGATCCCGAGTAATATCCCGCTGGGAACCGAGCAGTCGGCCGCGTTGAAAGGCATCAATCGTGAGAGCGCCACGCACCAACTCTTGCGAGGTTCCTATCCCAAACGTCGCGCGACGTTCTTCCGCGCCGCCGTTGGCAGTGCCATATCTCAGCTCTACAATCGGGCTGGGTATTTCGTCCTTGAGGATGACGTCGACTACGCCCCCGCTTGCATCCACGCCTGCGGCGATGGGCGGCGTGCCGAGCAGTACCTCGATGCGCTTTATTGCGGTCAACGGGATCGTGTTGAAGTCAAACGCACCGGTGTCGTATCCGGTAGCGGAGGTTAAGACCCGATGTCCATTGATGAGAACCAACGTAGTACCTGACCCGAAACCGCGAAGGTTCGGGTAGTACTCTCCAGTGGTTCGCAGCCCCTCGACGATCGTAAACGGCACTTGCGGGAGGCGCTCAAACAGCTCGCTCAACGTTGACACCCCATACGACTCAAGCTTCTGCTGATCCATCACCGTCACGGACTGCTGGCGCGTCGTAGGCTCCAGTGTCGACATCCGAGTTCCCATCACCACCACGAACTCGATGTCCTGTCGGCGCCTCGAATTCTGCGCCCTGAATCCATCCCCCTTCGCAAGCGCATCCGACGACGCCGGCCGCGTCTCCACTGGGGTGTTCTTATCCTCGACCCGCTGCTTGGCGATAAAGATCGACTGTGCATTGACCCACTCGTACGTAAACCCATTCGGCTTCAACAGCCGCAGCAGCGCGGCGTCCGCCGTCAACGTGCCGGACACAGGTCCTACGAGAACGTTCTCGTCCGCCTTGGTTTCTGGGAAGAAGCTGAACAGCAGTCCGGTCTGATCCGAGAACGTGAGCATCGCCTTGACGAGCGGCTGCCGCTCGATCTCGATCGCAAATTCCTTCTGCGACTCCGCGGCCACGGCGGAGCAGCATGCGGTCGCCATCGCGGCGCATGCGGCAAATACAAAGAGCAGGCTTCTCGCCGCGCTCACGATTGCACTCGCTACTTGGGCGGGTAGGGCGCAATGAGCAGAGTGCCGGAGTCCTCGTCGAGCATGGATACGACCCCCAGTTTCTCGAGGTACGCTGCGAAGGCCTTCGGGTCCGTGGCTTCGAACTTACCTCTGACTTCGCGTTGTAGAAGCGCCTGATCCACGACCTTGATCTGCAGCTGGTTGCGCCGGTTGAACTCGCGCACCGCCTGTTCGACGGTTTCGTGCTCGAAGATCAGCCGGCCGGTCACCCAGGCGAGCGCGACATCGAGATCGACGTGTTTCGCAGCGAGTGCGTTCACTGCATCGACATCGACTTGTTCGCTCGCGTGCAATCTTACTGCCTGGCCTGCACCTTTGACGTTCTTGCGGCGGCCCAGCGCTGTCGAGAGCCGTGTCACATCGACGACGCCTTCCTTCACGGTGACGCGAGCTTCCTTGTCGCCATCGATGCGCACTGCGAATGCAGTTCCGACGGCGCGGGCCGTCGCGACTGGCGTCTCGACGAGGAAGGGTCGATCCGGGTTCTTGGCGACATGGAACAAGGCTTCGCCTTCGAGGATGCGCACGAGGCGGCGCTCGTTCGAATACTCGATGATGATCTTCGTGCGCGGACCGGCTTGGACGATCGTGTTGTCGCTGAGCAGCTTCGTCCGCCACTCACCTGCGTCCGTCACGAGGCGGTGTTCCGCCGCGTTGTGCAGGACGAGGGCGCCCGCCGCAAACACGACGACGAGCATTGCCGCGGCCGTGGCGATCCACCGTGCGCGGCGCGGCCTGCCGGACGCAGCTGGCGGCGGAACCAGTTCACCGTCGTCAGTCGGCAAAGCTTCATCGGTACGCGCGCGATCGCCGATGGCGCGAACGTTGTTCGCTTTCTCGATGTACTTGTTCACATCGATCGATCCGCCGCGCATCAGGCGGTGAAGCTCGGCATCGATGACGCTGGCGGCGATCATTTCCTTCACGTGCAGCGGGGACTGAGTGACCCATTCCCAGAACTCCGCTCGTTCTGCCGGCGTAGCCGTTTCGAGTCGTATCAGCCATTCCGCTGCACGCTCGGCGAGCAACAACTTTTCCATGTCCATGTTCATAACGACCGCCTGCTGACGAATCGAGCTTTGCTGACGCACCTGTGGACTTCTGCGAGTTGTGCTCGCTATTACACGCTATGACGGTCCCTGCGAGCACAGTCCAGACT
>Ga0164243_10006034_pt1 | contig 18439 bp, 16 predicted proteins | sample OricompcompostOP_FD_108781 | JGI IMG/M metagenome (GOLD analysis project Ga0164243, IMG submission 108781) | Organic Plus compost microbial communities from Emeryville, California, USA - Original compost - Organic plus compost (OP) | ecosystem: Engineered > Solid waste > Mixed feedstock >... | reverse complement strand
TAGAACGCATGAGCGAGCGCTACCTGCAGCAATTTAATGCCCTGACGAGACCAGCCGGCTAATCAATCGCAACCTGCGTTTCGAACTTGCTGCGATGAACTGAAAAAAAACTGCGAACATTCCGCACATTTTGTTGCGCCGTAAAAAAACGATGTACCAGCGCATGGTAAGCAGGCATATCCCGAACCTGTATGATCAGGACAAAGTCGGGCCCACTGGAGACGCGGTACGCCTGCAGAATACACGGCTCGTCTGTGAGCGCCACCTCGAAAGCCTGGTAGGCTTCGGCCGTTTGCAGATCCAGCGTCACTTCAACAATCGCGGTCAGGGTACTGGCCACCAGCGTCGGATCGACAATCGCCACCGTCTTCTGGATCACCCCCTGTGCCTGCAATTGACGCACCCGCCTGAGACAGGTCGGCGCCGAGGCATGCACTTTTTCCGACAGAGCCTGATTGGTCAGGCTGCTATCGTTTTGCAACTGTTTGAGAATGCGTTTGTCCAGATCATCCAGCATCATGCCACCTCCCTGATTTTTTCATTTTTTCTACCCAAACCCATACCGGAACCTGCTGCGCAGGAACGACAGTTTCACACTTTATTACTGCTCTGTAATGAAATATAATTTCATATTATATCCTATTTGAAATATTACATCATAACCATGTATAGATGATTGAATATTTCATATTATTGATTAAATAGAAATTTAATTTCTCAACTTCAGGTGCACAATACGCTTTTCCTTTTCAAAAAAACGGAGCATATCCATGTGCGGAATTGTTGGCGCAGTCGCGCAACGGGACATCACCCCCATTCTGGTAGAAGGCCTGAAACGACTCGAGTACCGAGGTTACGATTCATGTGGTGTCGCAGTACACATGGACGGCGAATTACGCCGTACCCGCAGCACGCAACGCGTGGCGGAACTTGACGACCAGATCAAACAGGATCACATCAGCGGCTTCACGGGCATCGCCCATACCCGCTGGGCAACGCACGGCGTACCTGCCACACGCAATGCGCACCCGCATTTTTCCGGCCCGGCCAACGGCAAGCCCCGGATCGCGCTGGTTCACAACGGCATTATCGAAAACCACGACGAACTGCGTGACGAACTCAAGGGCCATGGCTACGTATTCGAAAGCCAGACCGATACCGAAGTCATCGCGCACCTGATCGACCACCTATACAACGGCGATCTGTTCGAAACCGTACAGCAAACCGTGCGCCGCCTGACAGGCGCCTACGCCATTGCTGCCTTCTGCCGCGACGAACCCCACCGGGTCGTGGGCGCGCGTCACGGCTCTCCGCTGATTGTCGGCCGGGGTGAAAACGAAAACTTCCTGGCCTCCGATGCGCTGGCGCTGGCCGGCACCACCGATCAAATCATCTATCTTGAAGATGGCGACGTGGTCGACCTGCAGTTGCAGAAAGTGTGGATTGTCGATGCCCAGGGCAAGGCAGTAGAGCGCAAGGTCAACACCGTGCATGCGCATACCGGCGCTGCAGAACTGGGTCCGTACCGCCACTATATGCAAAAGGAAATCTTCGAGCAGCCCCGTGCTGTCGGCGATACCATTGACGGCATTGAATCCATCGAACCCGAATTGTTCGGCGATGGCGCAGCAGGCATTTTCAAAGAGATTGACAATATCCTGATTCTGGCCTGCGGCACCAGCTACTACGCCGGCCTGACTGCCAAATACTGGCTCGAATCCATCGCGAAGATCGCGGTCAACGTGGAAATCGCCAGCGAATACCGCTACCGCGACAGCGTACCCAATCCCAAGTCGCTGGTCATTACCATTTCCCAATCCGGTGAAACCGCCGACACGCTGGCGGCCCTGAAACACGCACGCTCACTGGGCATGGAAAACACCCTGACCATCTGCAATGTGCAAACCAGTGCCATGGTACGCGAGTGCAAGCTCAATTTCATTACCCACGCGGGCGTGGAAATTGGCGTGGCCTCCACCAAAGCTTTTACGACCCAGTTGGTCGGCCTGTTCCTGCTGACCCTGACCATCGCAAAAGCCAAAGGCCGCCTGACTGAAGCACAGGAAAGCGAATACATCAAACAACTGCGCCACCTGCCCACCGCCATTGGCCGGGTGCTTGCACTGGAGCCGCAGATCATGGCCTGGGCAGACCGTTTTGCCAACAAGGAAAACGCTCTCTTCCTGGGGCGCGGCATGCACTATCCCATTGCCATGGAAGGCGCGCTCAAGCTCAAGGAAATCAGCTACATCCATGCCGAAGCTTATCCTGCCGGGGAACTCAAGCACGGGCCGCTGGCACTGGTTACGGAACAGATGCCTGTCGTGACCATTGCGCCTAACGATGAACTGCTGGAAAAACTCAAATCCAATATGCAGGAAGTGAGCGCACGCGGCGGCGAGCTGTATGTGTTTGCCGATAGCGATTCAAAAATCAAGGCCAGTGAAGGCATGCATTTGATTCATATGCCGGAGAACTACGGTAAGTTGTCGCCGATTTTGCACACGATTCCGCTGCAGTTGCTCTCGTATCATACGGCAGTGGCACGGGGCACGGATGTGGATAAGCCGAGGAATTTGGCGAAGAGTGTGACGGTGGAGTAAGGGGTCAATCACAATCGCATTCTGAAGAAGAATAAAGTCTGTCGATTTTTATTTTCTTTCAACGGCAACTAAACCCACACAAAAACCATCGAATTTACGGCAACTTCGGTGGTTTTTTGTTTTTAATCCTGCTTTCAGTACCGCCGCCTATTCTCGAGCAATGGAATTTGTTGCTTTTGTGGTGCCAAGCTTACACTACCCAGGCAAAGACATCAAAGTCGACCAAAAACTCCGAATCAAGCGTTGAGTATTCCCGCATTGTTCAATGACGTACGAGGGGGATTGACTGACTGTTTTAGGCACAGTTCAGGATGGACCACGTCGCCATCACGAACAATTTCGATGCCATCCAGTGTCAAACTGCACCCGCGCATCGGGATATCCATATGGCACGCAGTATCATTATCTCCGCCCAATTCCACATTCGGGCCGGTTGAAAACAGGACATTTCCGTAGAATGAAAGTGCATTCATGACGTGCTCATGATGCAAATGGCGGGTCGCTTCAAAGTGATACCAGCGGGCTGCATCGTTCATGCCCCAGCCGATATGCGATATCGCATAGGCTCGAGGGTCATTGAACCCCCCCATATAGGTGCGCAGCAAATCGGCATCCATACCGTTTCCCTCGATCTTGGTGATTTTGCTACGCTCTACCGTCAACACGACATCGCTCTGCAGATAACGCTTGAACGCCGTCAGAATATCGCCTGTCCGCAAGACAACAGTGCCGTTAACCGCTCCATCATTGCCCTGGGTAAATACAAAACCGGAAGGGAAGTTGTCCCAGCGCCCGGGTTGGTCCGTAAATCCGTATTCGGACATAACCGGATATTGTCCCAATTCATATGCAATATCGGTGCCATGATGGGATGTAATACGCATATGACGCGCCGGAATCAGGATCTCACGGGCCCGCTCGACTCTTTGGGCCAGCTCGCGTGTCGGGAACATCGCACGCAGTATATGCGGCGGCTCCATGATGCGCAGGACGCGCACGCCTGCCTTTTGCATATCGAGCTGCTCACGCGAAAAGAGCAGGCCTACCAAATCAATCACCATGTCGCAGCGCTTTAGCATATCCAGGAGCAAATCATGACCCGTAAACGGGTGCCGGCCCTGCACCGCAGCCTGCAGTGACTGATCGCGCTGCACGTTCACATTAAACGCCTGAGCACCCAGACGCTGCGCGGCTTTCAATAGTGCTTGAACATATGCAGTCCATTCCGTACCCGCATTCAGGATCGCCACCCGTTCTCCTTTTTTTACATTGCAGAGCCGCAATTCTTCCAAAAACAACTCGACCAGGTCAAAATCCACTGTTGATGGTGTATTCATATTGTCTTTTGCACTCCATGTTGTAAAACCTGTTTTAATATCGACAGGCATAAATCCGTATTTTCAGCCTGCAACTGATGGGCGGCACCTTCGGCCAGCATCACTGCCAAGCGTGGCTGACTTCGCTGGAAACGGGTCAGTTCCTGGCTGTTGATAACACCGCTGGCCGTCGCCACAACCAATGTGACAGGACAGGTCGTTGCCGCCACGTCCTTGTAGATATCCTGTTCATGGAAGTCGCGATAGGCCGCGTCGATAACGCGCGGATCGCATGTGGCCATCCATTGCGCGCGCTGACGACGCAGCGGTTCCGGCCACGGCGCGACTCCGGGCCGCTGCAAATACGCGTCGGCTTCTCCTCGACGGGCTGATTCGACCATTGCGTAGGTGCGTTCGCTGCCAATCGGATAGGGCCGGGCACCGGGTGCGCTGGCGGGTGGATCCAGCATGATCAACTGCCCGATGACATTGGAACGCGACGCCAGCCTGGCGCCAATGCGGGCACCCATCGAATGGCCGATGACAATCGGCTCGCTCAGGCCAACTGCAAATATAAAAGCCTCCAAATCGTATGCACAGGCATCGAGCCCGTAATCCATATGCGGCCCCTGTTCACTGAGTCCGCGACCCCTGACATCAAGAATCCAGACATCACACCCATCCCGTGCCAGCTCTTCGGCAATATGGCACCACAAAGCAGCAGGACTGACGATGCCAGGCACGATGACAACCGATCTCTCGATACCTGCATAATGAAGGTAGTGCTGTCTAATATTATTGATTCGAACATGCCCACCGTCCTGGCTAGGTGTTAACATGATGTCACGGATGTCGACGGCATAAGTGCGATCGTCGCGTCGGTTGACATGACATCAGCATACTTGCTATGCATGTCGAATAAATTGACGGCATGAGAAGTCTGAGACCGATCAAACACGGCATCGTGCGGAACAATCACGTGGTAGCCATAAGAGGATGCGTCTATGGTAGAGGCACGAACACAACCGCTGGTCGTCGTTCCCGTTACTACAACACAATTGATATCGAACGTAGTCAGATAGCTGACTAGCGGTGTTCCAAAGAACGCACTAGCGTGGTGCTTGGGCAGAAGGATATCACCTGATTGAGGCGCGCATTCTTTTACCATCTCGTAACCTTCGCGCGGAATAGACATAATTGCAGGCGCTTTTTCTGCAAACCGCTGTCCATCATGATTATTTTTATAGGCCACATGGGGGAAGATAATCGGAAAACCCCGAGCACGGAAGGTGTCAATCAACCGCGAAATCTGCGGGACTGCCCGCCATCCATACTCACCACAACTGGTGGGATATTCACGTGCAATCGATTCCAGAATGGGTAGACGTGCGTGCCCGACTGAACGGTACTGCACGTCAATGACCAATAGCGCCGGTCGGATTTCGCCGTCGAACGGTTTGCCAAATCCTGCCGCTTGGTAAATTTCCTGCTCTTCGGGCGTGATGACATGTTGCCAAAGCCTCCCCGGATTATCTGTCACCGGGGAACTTTCTCCGTGTATGTCGCTGTCTGGCATCAGATCCATATTTGATACTCTCATTTTCTTCCTTTCACATTCATTCAGACGCCGACGGTCAACGCGTTGTAACTCACGATCCAGTCGTAGCGCTCGCGCACTTTTTCCCTGCTCCACTGTTTTTCGATGTAGTTGCGCGCCCTTTCCTCATTACCCAGGTCGGCATGGTGAAAGACGCGAAGCATATCCATAGAAGCGCGCGCCACCTTGTATCCGCGGTCCCGGCGCAAGACGTCGTATTGTCTCAGGGCGGATTCGATATCCTGGTCGCCAGTGAGTACATTCACCAAGACGCAACTGTCCTCGAATGCCAGGTTCACGCCCTGGCCCAGGTACGGCACCATGGAATGGCAGGCGTCGCCCACCAGCGCGGCGCGGCCGCGCGCCCAGGTGGGCAGTTCATCCCGCACGAAGAGGCCCCATTTATAGAGCACGTCGGCGCCGCTAATCATCTCGATGACCTGCTCGTGCCAGCCATCGAAATCGCGCAGGCATTCCTCCAGTTTCCCAGGCTCCGACCAGGATTCCTGTTCCCATTGCTGGCTGTCCACCTGGCCGGAGAAGCTGACGAACTGGCGGCCGTTGTGCTGCACCGGATAGCTCGTGATATGCGCCGTCGGTCCGACCCAGGTGGTCGCCATAGGCGCGCGATATTTCTCGGAGATGCGTTCGATCGGCACCAGTCCGCGCCAGGCGATGGCATTGGTAAAGTTCTGCGTCACTTCGCCAAACATCCGCTGGCGCACTTTCGAGTGGACGCCATCCGCGCCGATCAGTGCATCGGCCGTGACCGACGGTTTCCCCTCAAAGTGCACCGTGATACCGGCATCCGTCTCGTCATAGCCGATACATTTGTGATCCAGATGAACACTCCCAGGCTGCACCTGTTCCAGCGCCTGCAGCAGAATGCGGTGCAATTCATAACGCAGCACCATATACAGGGTATGTTCATTACTGTTCTCGGCGCCCTTGTTGTAGACGGACCAGGCCTGCGCGGTATTCCACAAGCGCACGACACGGTCGACGGGCGGTAAATTAATTTTTTCCAGTTCGGACCCCAGGCCCAAGTCATTCAGGACCCGCGCACCGTTGATTGAAATCCATAAGCCTGCGCCCAATTCCCGATGCGCTGGCGCCTGTTCATAAACGCCCACTTGCACGCCCTTGCGGGCCAGACCCAACGCAGTGGCGAGCCCACCCATGCCCGCACCGCAGATCACTACTTTATTTTTGGCGTTTGCCATTTCATTTACCATATCTATTCACCTTGCATTGCTGATTTAGATTGTTCATTCAATATGCGCCCAATATCCTGGACTGCTTCAATAATTTTCTGGTAGCCCGTGCAGCGGCAGATATTGCCATGCAAATAGTGCTTGATTTGCTCTTCGGTCGGCATTGCATAACGCGCCAGCAACGAACGGATGGCTACGATCATGCCTGGCGTACAGAACCCGCACTGCAAGGCGCCATGTTTAATGAACGCGACCTGAATTGCCGACATAACTTCATCGTTTTTTGCCGATTCGATCGTCTGCACTGTAGCGTCTTCGCAGTCAATGGCAAGCGTACTGCAACTGGAGACGGGCTTTCCGTCCAACAAGACAGTGCAGGCACCACAAACCTCAGCATCGCAAGACCGTTTAGTACCCGTAAGTCCAAATCCGTGACGCAGAACATCTATCAACAAATCACGGTGCGCGATTGTGGCGTTTCTGCGCTCACCGTTTACCACGATTGAAATATCAGACAATTCTTTTTCCATCCTCATTTCACACACTCCATTGCGCTGCGCACAGCTAGCACCGCGACCAAATGTTTCCGATAAGCCTCGGAGCCGTACACGCCTTCCAGTACCTCTAGTTCTGCCATGTCGCGTGCGGCTGCCTGCATGATGTCTGTCTTTTGTACGGTATCGCGCTCGTTCAAGACTGTACTGACATTGTCGAGCCGCTGGGGCATGCCGGTAATTGATCCGGCCCACGACTCCCACACGGGTGCACCATCGATCATGGTACGCACACAGGCCACTCCGGCGGAAGGCCGATTCAGATATACAACTTTCCGATAGGCGCAGCGACAGTTTTTTGCATCCACGGGTACGATGATTTCAGTCATAATTTCAGCTTCTTCCCTCACTGTGGAATAGGGGCCATCGAAAAACTCGCGAACGGCAACTTTGCGGCTGCCCTGCTCACCGACCAGAACAACACAGGCGTCGAGCGCCGCTAGCAAAGCGGGAGGATCCGCGTTGGGCTCAGCAAAACACAGATTCCCTGCCAGCGTACCGGCGCTGCGCACGCGGATATTGGCAATGTTGTCGCTCAAGTGGGCATATCCGGACAGAACCTTCTGCACAATCGCCGAATCCGCAATCTCCTGATGCGTCACCAGTGCGCCAATATGCAGATAACCGTCCTCCACTCGAATCTGTTTCATGTTCGGAATTTTTTTTAGATTGAGGACATGTCCGGCCTCAATCACCCGCTCTTTCATACCGATGATCGCTTCAGTGCCACCGGCGTAAAAGATGAAATCGTCTTCGAAGTCACCGGCCAGTTTAAGGGCGTCCGGAACGCTATGCGGGCTATGGAATTCAAACCGTCTTGGCTTCATCTATTTGCTCCAACTCCTCGTGCAAATTCGCGTCAAACTCGCGAAATATTTCTGTACACTTTTTCTTCACGACAGGAAAGCCCAAGGTGGCGAGTTTTCCAGATATTTGGATATCCGCGTCAATGTCGATGGAAACTTTATCGTCGTCTTCTCCGAGCAAGAGAATTAGCTTGACAGAAACGCCAGTAGCAGTCTTTTGGTCTCTGCCCGTCGCAGTGATTCCTACCCGCTCATTTTCGACATACTCGTCCACAATGATCTCGCAAGGCATCTCGAACTTGAAAGGTCCCACTTTTTGCCTAATCAACGCTGAATATTCTTTTAAGGGATCACGTTCCTCTACATCACTACACCCCGGTATCAATCCAGCAACCCGCGTCACATCGAACAGTAAAGTCCACAGCGCCTCCTTGCTTGTATCGACACTCGTTTTTGTTTCGAATTTCATTTCAATCTTCCTGTTGTAAGTGGATAGCGCGCCAGACTTTTTCCGGGGTCAGAGGTAAAGAGCGTATCCGTACACCATATTTGGCCCGAATAGCATTGGCCACTGCCGGCGCGATGGGCAAAATCGACCCTTCGCCCATTCCTCTTGCGCCGAAAGGGCCTGGGCCATCGCCGTTTTCAATGAAATGGGTGTGCATTTTGGGTACCTGCTCGATCGTAGGCACCTTATAGTCAAAGGCCGACCCGTTGATAATCTGACCATCTTCGTACACATACTGTTCTGTCAGCGTGTGACCCAGCCCCATAATGGCCGCGCCTTCATCCTGGCCTTCTGCACTTTTGGCATTCAATACTTTGCCCACATCGGCACAAAGCGTCAGCTTGTCTACAGCAATCTGACCAGTCTCTTCATCGACCGATATGTCGCATACGCCCGCTGCGGTTTCCCAAAACAGCGGGGCCTGCTTCAAGGCGCCGTCCTTGCTGTATGGCGTGACGCGGCCGATAGCGGCAAACTCTCCAGCAGTCAGTCCCTGAAAGCGACGCAACAACTCCTTGAAGGAAAGAAATTCACTTGCGATTTGTACACCGCCTTCGACGATCTGCACCTCTTCCGGCTCAACACCCATCGCAAGGCTGCCTGCCTCCTGAAGCTGCGCCCGGATCTGCCTAGTGGCGTCTTCGATCGCCAGACCGATAATAACGGTCGAGCGGCTGGCGCCTGTGCCCCAGTCATAAGGGGCCGACTGCGTATCCGGTTCCAACACCGTTACGTTATCCAGCGGCTGGCCCAAGTTGCGCGCCGCGATGAGCCGTTGCACACCTCTTGCGCCCTGGCCGATCTCCGCAGTGGTGGCGGAAACGGTAATATGTCCATCTGCAGATAGCCGCACGATCGAACCGCCAACGGGAAGGATGCCCGGGTCGGTAGCCGCAACTGCCACTCCGCGCAGCGTGCCCGCATCACCAGAATCGCTCATCGAATCCATCAGCGTCAGTGCATGTTCGAGTTCGTCGCCGACGGCTACATCGATGGGACGCAAATCGGCCTTAATCACGCCATTTCGTGGCGCGATATTTTTCCTGCGAAATTCAACGGGGTCCATTCCAATTGCATGTGCTACATCGTCGATCTGCGATTCGCTTGCCCACACTGCCTGGGGCCCTCCGATTGATCGAAATGATGCTGCCGGTACCGTATTTGTATAAACGGCACGAGATCGCAAACGCAGATTCTCGAAAACATACGGCCCAATGGCCCGGATAGCCGCCTTAGTCGCGATGGCCGGACCCGTGTCGGCATAGGCGCCGCAATTGGCGACGACGTCGATACTGCGTGCCGTCAATTTGCCCTCACCGTCCACGGCAGTTTTAATGTTAATCACGGTGTCAACGCGACGGCAGGTTTGCATGGATTCCATTAGACTCAACTGCAGTTTGACCGGGCGCCCGACGAATCTGGACAGCACTGCGGCCAGCGGATCCAGCTTAACCGATGCCTTACCGCCAAACCCCCCGCCAACATACGGCGTATGTACTCGCACCTTTGCTATGGGCAGGCCAAAGACTTCCGAGCAAACACGCTGTATAGCGGTCGGTGTCTGTCCGTTGCTCCAGAGCTCAAGTTCATTGTCCCGGTAATCGGCTATCACCGCATGCGGCTCCATGGCGTAGTGATAAATGCCGGGAAAAACGTAGTCGTCTTCCACTACCTTGCTGGCGTTTGCAAACGCCTCGTCTACCTGCCCCTGCTCATATTCGTATAGATGGCAAATGTTAGTCCCGTCGACAGGCTTGGGGCCACCGCGAAAATAAAAATCATTGAGCACATCAAATTTCTCATGCACCAACGGCGCGTCGGCTTCGAGGGCCGCCTTGCCTTCCGTCACGAAGGGCAGGACTTCATAATCAACATCGATGAGTTCAATCGCATCTTCAGCAATCGCCTCCGACTCGGCGATGACGACTGCCATTGGTTCGCCGGCGTAACGAACAACATCTGTAGCGATGACCGGCCGGTCGTTGAAATACAGACCCCAGCGGGTTGCGGCGCACAGTTGCGGTGTCAGATCTTGACCGCTGAATACCCCCAGCACTCCAGGGACGGCCCTGGCCTCGTTGCACTCGACTGAGAGAATCCGCGCGTGCGGGTGAGGACTTCTAATAATCCGGGCGTAGACCATGTTTGGCAAAAGCATATCGGTAACATAACGTGCCTCGCCCGACACCTTCTCCCTGTAGTCTGTGCGAATTTCAGTTTTGTTTTGTGCCATCATTTAATTCCAACGTGTGTCATATTCAATTGATCTTGATTCCACCCGCTTTGATCACAGCCAACCATTTGGCGGTGTCGGCCGTTTCCAAGGCCCGCAGTTGTGCAACACTCTCATGCATCGGCACTGCGCCCTGTGTTCGCAACTTGGCAATGACGTCGGGGTCTTGCAGCATCACGCCTATCTGTTTGTTCAATTTTTCAATGATGGCTTCCGGCGTTCCTTTGGGCGCATAAATGGCAAACCAGGTATTGGCTTCAAAGCCAGGAAGAGCACCTTCATCCAGTGTGGGCACGTCGGGGAGTTCATCTGTCCGCTTTTTGGTAGTCGCGGCAAGCGCGCGAAGCTTGCCGTCACGGATATGGCTCAACACAGCCGGACCCTGCTCGATTATCATGTCGATTCGACCCGCCAGCAGATCCACCACCATAGCGCCGCTGCCCTTGTATGGAACGTGAAGAATATCGAGCTTGGCTTCTTGTTTAAATAGCTCCGGGAAAACGTGTTGCGATGTACCAGGCCCGGCCGAACCATAGGTATATTTCCCCGGCGCTTCACGGATCATCTGGATCAGATCGTTGATGTTTTTGGCGGGACTCGATGCCGGCACGACGACGTAGGACGGTAGATTGGCCAATGTACTGACAGGTGTCAGATTCTTCTGCGCTTTATGCATGTTCTCCAGCAACGAGGGCAGAATAGTATGCAGAGAAACCGCACCGACCACCAATGTATGACCATCGGGTGCCGCACGCGATACGCTTTCGGCTCCGATGACGCCGGAGGCGCCCGGCTTGTTTTCAACCACAACACTCTGGCCCCATGCTTTCTGCAGGTTATAGGCCACTAATCTGGCGAACATATCTGTTGCCCCACCTGGTGGATAAGGTGCGACTAACTTGATGAGTTTATCCGGATACGCTTGCGCTGATTCGGCTTGCGCTGCCGAACCCAACGACACAGCACAGGCAAGGGTCAACCAGACCAGGGGCTTGTTGAATATCTGCATCTTATCTCCTTCACATTAGTTAAAATTCTGTTTGACAGAACTCAATTACCTCTAGTAGAATTTATAACATGATTCGGAACTGTTTCAACATTAGGGTATTTACCAGCTATGACCACAAAAGAACCGGTATCGGCCGTTGAACGTGCCCTCGCAATTCTTAACGCCTTCAGGCCCGATGAGCCCTGCGTCTCGCTACACGATTTGTCCATCCGCACCGGACTATACAAAAGTACCTTGTTGCGGCAACTGGCCACGCTGACTCAATATCACTGCGTCACCCGACTGGAAAATGGCCAATACCAGCTTGGCGCCCGGGTTCTTAATTGGGCCCATGTCTATACCACGTCCCTGAACCTGGATCAGCACGTGCCTCCAGCGCTGGACCGGCTGGTCGCTGCCACGGGCGAAGGCGCCTCGTTCTTCACTCAGGATGGCGATCTGCGCGTTTGCCTGTACCGCGCCGACTCGAATAAGGGCATACGCGACCATGTCCGGCAAGGGGAGTTGTTGCCGCTGGACAAAGGAGCAGCCGGTCGCATACTACTCGACTACAACAAACCGCTGAATCAAATGCCAACGCCCAATGTCTTGTTTTCCATCGGTGAACGCGAAGACGAAATTGCGGCGCTGGCTGCTCCGGTATTCACCAACGATGGCCTAAAAGGTGCATTAGCTATTTCGGGGCCAGCTACGCGTTTTCTTGAGGATAACGTTGCCCAGTGGAAACCAGTATTACTGGAGGCAGCCCATAGTCTGAGCCGTACGTTAGGAGGAGGCCACTTTTATAGCCGGGCAGCAGATCTCAACTACACCGAATGACCCCGTCTGCGAGCAAGACTCCCACTTTTAAACGTTAACGCCGTATGTTGCCGTTTTACGGGACTTGAGATGGATTGCATTGATTCCGTTGTATTACGTAGCCTGCATGAGTGGCGTCTTCAAAAACGTCGTGCTTCGCTCATGACTGTGATACAGACCTGGGGTTCCTCTCTCAGGCCTGTCGGTCGGCGTTGCGGCCTCGAAGTCAATTTTTAAGATTTCTCGGGGATTATCCAACAACGCAATAAACTGGATATCCCGCTTGTATAAAAAGCATTGGTTCCCCTCTAGTTCCGGCTTTGTCAACGCCGAATTAATCCTGCTGCGAGATTTCCAGCCAGTCACGATTTAATAAAGTCAGTGAGCAACTGATGAATCTCGATCATCAATATCCTGAATTCCAGCTAATTGATCATTCACTGCTTAGCCAATAAAGTGTCTTGTATGACATAGAAGGCAACAAACCACCTTCCGTTATCAAAACAAATTTTAGGGACACAAGGTTTGGCGTAATACATAGTCAATCACCAATCGACAGAAAATTCCGTTCGCGTCACATTACTAGCGGATTTCCGAGAATGGCAGGCAGGCGGTCAACCAACCGCGGTTTGGGCTATAGCCAAAGCGTTGATGTGCTCATCCATCATAATAAGCGAGGCGGCAGTTATGAAAATGCTAAGAGCGTGCACGTTTTTTGTGCTTGTGTGTTCGGCAGGCCTGATACTTGGTACTGCAGTTGCCCAGGATGGCTATCCTTCCAAACCAATACGGTTAGTCGTACCTTACACTCCTGCAGGGGGTACCGACTTGCTGGCACGAATGGTAGCGCGCCGTTTAGGCCAATCACTGGGTGTAACGATCGTCATCGATAACCGGCCCGGCGCAGACGGAACGATTGGTACCAATGTTGTGGCCAAGGCCAACCCGGACGGCTACACCTTATTGCTCGACGGGACCAGTCAGGCTTACAACGTGGCATTCGGAAAACAGATGCCTTATGACCCAGCCAGGGATTTAATGCCGATCGTCCAGACAGGAAACCAGCAAGTATTGCTAATGGTCAACAACACGCTTCCGGTCAAGAACGTCAAGGAACTGATTGCATATGCAAAAAAACATCCAGGTCAGTTAAATTACGGCTCAAGCTCGAATGCCAACGCGTTGCCAATGGAGCTATTCAAAGTGATGACCGACACAAAAATGGTCCATGTTCCTTACCGTGGTTCTGGACCCATGCTGACGGACCTGCTTGGCGGTCAGGTACAGCTTGCAATGAGCGGCGCGGCAGCTCCGTTGCCGCATATCAAGGCTGGAAAGCTGCGCGCCCTGGGTATTGGTGATCGCCGCCGCTCCCCTTCCTTGCCGGATTTTCCAACCATTGCGCAAAGCGGCGTGCCAGGCTTTGAAACCCTGCAGTGGAGCGGAATGTTTGCCCCCGCAGGCACACCAACTTCAATTATTGATCGTCTCAACCGTGAAATCGTGGCAATTTTGCAAGATCCGAACTTCAAAAAGGAAATGATAGAAGCCGGCTTTGATCCTGTGGAAGGCCCTAATACGCCACAAACATGGCGCCGAGTCATTGCGGACGATGTCACAAAGTGGTCGGCCATTGTTAAGCAAGTGGGCTTGCAGGCTAAATAGACTAGAAAGGAACAAGGATGAGCAAGCAAGCCATTATTACCGGAGCAGCATCTGGAATTGGTGCCGCATCCTGCCGCGATTTGCTCTCAAAAGGATGGGCAATATTCGGCATAGACCGAGATGTGGAAGGCCTGAACAAACTGCAAGACTATTCGAGGCAGGCAGGTGCCAAATTCGTTCCTTGTATTTGTGATATCACCGATGCCGAGGCCATCAGCCAAACGTTCGAGCACATCAGTGTACAGACCGATGTGCTCGACGCACTCATCTGTTCTGCAGGCGTATTTCGCACCGGTCCGCTTTCGAGCATGAAAATTGAAGACTTTGATCGGATTTTTGCCGTCAACACGAGAGGCGCCTGGTTGACCGCCCGCGCCGCCCTGCCCTTGCTCGAACGATCAAATAAAAAGATAACATCCGGACGAATTGTATTTGTGGCTTCTATTGCGGCGCTCAGGCCCAAGGTCGGCGGCGGGGCCTATGCCGCTTCCAAAGCGGCGCTCAGCCATGTCTGTCGGGTCCTGGCTGCAGAAGTCGCAGAACAGGGCATTCTCGTCAATGCAATTGCCCCGTCTACTGTAGACACGCCAATGATCGAGACACTCATGTCTTCACATGATAATTACAACGTGTCAGGCACATCGCCTTTGGGGCGTATCGCGACAACGGATGACATTACATCGGTCATTAATTTTTTGCTTAGTCCGGGCGCCTCGTACATCACAGGGACAATATTGCCGGTTGACGGCGGCACATCAGCTGCCTTTCGGCCTGGCTAGCCCTGAAAATTTTATTTTTTATCAACGAGGCGAGGGCCATGAAGAGATTTACAATTTTAGTGTGCGTGGTGTTGGCTGCGCTGACAGGCGTATCATCCGGAGCGCAAACATTTCCAAACCATCCGGTACGGCTTATAGTCCCCTTTCCACCTGGCGGGGGCACCGACATTCTGGCAAGACCGGTAGCGGAAGCGCTCTCAAAGAAGTGGGGCCAGCCGGTGGTAGTGGAAAACAGGGGGGGTGCGGGAGGCAGCATAGGGACAGATGCCGCAGCGAAAGCAGCCCCTGACGGATACACGCTGGTCCTTGGCACCGTCGGGACACACGCGATCAATCAAAGCTTGTATCGCAAACTTCCCTACGATGGCGTACGAGACTTCGACACCATCACGCTCATGGCAAATACGCCAAACATCCTTGTGGTTAATCCCAACGTGGTTGCAAAATCGGTGCAAGGATTGATCTCGTTCGCCAAAACCCACCCTGGCCAGTTGAATTACGCCTCTCCCGGCAACGGAACACCGCCGCATCTTGCGGCCGAAATGTTTAAAGAACTGGCCGATGTGTCCGTTACCCATGTTCCTTACAAAGGAACAGGGCCAGCCTTGACTGATCTGATGGGCGGCACCGTGGATTTAATGATTGGAAATGCGCCGGCTGTGCTTCCATATGTCAAGTCGAAAAAATTAAGGGCCCTGGCCTCTACCAGCGAGACCAGACCCGGCATTCTGCCCGATCTGCCAACGCTAAGCGAGAGCGGTTTGAAGGGTTACGAAGCCGATACATGGTATGGGATCTTCACGGCCAAGGGGACTCCTGTTGAAACCATCAACAAACTCAATGCCGACTTCGTTGCCGTACTCAACTCGGACAAGATTCGTTCTTTTTTTGCAGCGCAGGGGGCCGAAGTCATCGCTAACAGCCCGCAAGCTGCATCACGGAAGGTTCGGGCCGATGTACAAAAGTGGAAGACAGTCATTGATGATTTGAACTTGAAACTGGATTGACAAATGCCCCACCCTTCTCACTCCCTGTCCAGGCAACTGGGAAATTTCGTAGCGCAGACTAGGTTCGAATCGCTCTCGCGCTCTACCGTCGAGGCCGTCACGTTGCGTATTCTTGATCTGTTGGCCGCCTCAAGCTCTGGATTGAACGCAGGCAATCACCTCCCTCTGCTCCAACTGCTGACCAGCGACGGACAAGCCGTTGTCTGGGGAACAAACACACGTCGCTCCTTGCGCGATGCCGTTACGATAAATAGTGCCGTTGCTCATTCGACGTATGTTGAAGATGGATCGCGATATACCGGCGGGCACCCGTCCTCCGCAATCATTCCTGCTGCGTTGAGTCTCGCTGTCGAACGAAATGTGAGCGGCAAAGCACTTATTGTCGCTATCGCAGTTGGATATGAAATATTTTTACGCCTCGGACACGCGATTTATCCCTCTACCGTCATACGGGGCTTCCAGAGCACGGCTATCCTGGCGGCGCCGGCGACTGCCGCTGCCACAAGTGCATTGCTGGAGCTTTCCGGCGCTCAGACCGCCGATGCCATTTCAATTGCTTGCAGTCAAGGGGCCGGCCTCAAAGAAGCACTTCATTGCGCCAACAGCCAGCCCCTGCAGGTAGGCCGCAGCAGTGAAGGCGGCCTGCTCGCAGCGCTGTATGCCGCGCAAGGTGCAACCGGGGCTCCTAGAATCGTCGAGAATGGTTTTCTTAAAGCCTTTGCCGAAAATGCAGACTTAAGCGCAATACGTTCCGACCTGGGCAATAAATGGAACACAACTGAAACCTATCTGAAACAATATGGGGGTTGCCGCGGAAATCATGCGGCAATTGATGTTGTCACGGAAACACTGCGATTAAACCGTATCGAACCATCCAGTATTAAGCGGATCGACATACGGGTTGATACCGTCACATTCGCAGCGGCAATCGAGCCGCCATCGAATGCTGAGCAGGCCCAGTTCTCCATCGCTTTTTCAGTTGCCGTAAAAATCATCGAAGGCGACGTTCTTCCGGAGCGTTTTCGCAACGATGTACTGTCTGCGCCCGCCATTTCCCGGCTAATGAAACGAATACATGTCGCAGCCGACACCGAGCTGGACAACAACTACCCTCGCTATCGACCTGCGGTCGCCACGATCACGGCTTGTGACGGCAACGTATTTACCCATAGGCTGGATTTTGCAAAAGGTGAACCTGAATCCCCGTTAAGTTCCGCCGAGATTGCCTGCAAGTTCGAACGACTGGCTCTACCGGTTTTCGGCACATCAGCTTCGCGAATCTCTGAAGCGGTATCGGCACTCGAGTCGGCTAACACCTTAACCCATTTGAACCAGCTGTTGGCTGTTGCTTAGCTATGACGTTGAACACATAACGCCCGATTGACTTGGCCCTGCATACTGTTCCCGGACAATAGATTGACAGCGGTGGGATCGCCAGCCGCCAAAAGTTAAATCATCCTGTCCGGTATCAGCCAATTGGGCAGGCCATCCTCGAACAACACGAGGCTTCTCTCACTCGGCACTAACAGAAAATTTCGCTCGCATTGCCTGGCCTATGCATAGCGACGTTCCAGTTCATCATATAAAGGCTTGTTTACCAGGCGCTGTCTTTCCTCAAACAGCGCTACCAGCCCAGATGTCTCGTCGAGACGACCGTCCTGTTCAAGCCTGCCCAATGCGCGTTGCATGCCTGCTACCGCCCCCTGCAATGCAGCATTGGCGTATAGTACGATACTAAAGCCCAATTTACCCAGTTCATCAGCATGCAAAGACGGCGTTTTACCACCTATGACAATATTGATTAGCTGCGGTTTATCGAAACATTGAGAAAGCTTCCGGATTTCTTCATCGCTCTCGATCGCTTCTACGAACAAAATATCCGCGCCAGCTTGCGCAAAGCGATGCGCACGCTCGATTGCACTGTCAAAACCCAGCGAGGCACGGGCGTCAGTTCTGGCGATAATAAGAAATCCCTCATCGCGCCGTGCGTCGGTGGCCGCTTTGATCTTACCGAGCATGTCTTCCAAGGGGGCGACCTCTTTACCGGCGAAGTGACCGCATCGTTTTGGAAACGTCTGATCTTCAAGTTGAATCGCATCCGCTCCCGCCCGTTCAAGCGTCCGTACCGTGTTCCATACATTGACCACATTCCCGAAACCCGTGTCTCCATCGACAATAAGGGGTACGTCAACGGCGTCGCGGATCCGCGCTGTGCAGTCGGCGACGTCTCTCAATCCCATCATGGCGAGGTCCGGAAGTGCATAATGCATATTTGTCAGGCCTGCTCCGGTAAGGTAAACCGCCTTGAATCCCTGGTCTACGGCCACCCTTGCACTTAATGCGTTGAATG
>Ga0164243_10006033_pt1 | contig 18439 bp, 19 predicted proteins | sample OricompcompostOP_FD_108781 | JGI IMG/M metagenome (GOLD analysis project Ga0164243, IMG submission 108781) | Organic Plus compost microbial communities from Emeryville, California, USA - Original compost - Organic plus compost (OP) | ecosystem: Engineered > Solid waste > Mixed feedstock >... | reverse complement strand
GGATCGCCCTGCGCGAGGTGCAGGAGACCACCCGCGACGGTCTCGACGAGATCCGCCGCATCGCCCGCCGGCTGCGGCCGGGCCTGCTGGAGGAGCATGGCCTCGCCAGCGCGCTGCGTTCCCTCGTGCACGAGGTGCCGCCACGGGCCGGACTCACCGTCAAGGCCATGATCGACCCCGAACTGCCCGACCTCAGCCACGACGCCGAACTGGTGATCTACCGCGTCGCCCAGGAGAGCCTGACCAACACGGTGCGGCACGCGGGCGCGAGCACCGTCCTGCTGTCCCTGCGCCGCGTCGACACCGACGGCATCGACACCAGCGGTCCGGTCGTCTCCCTGCGCGTCGTCGACGACGGCGTCGGTCTCGGCAACGCGGCCGAGGGCGCGGGGATCCACGGCATGCGGGAGCGGGCGCTGCTGATCGGCGCGGAATTCACCATCCACACGCGACCGTCCGGCGGCACGGAGGTGCGCCTCGACGTGCCCGAGGTCGGCTGGGTCCGGGCATCATGAGCCGCCCGCCCGCGACCATCCTGCTCGGCGACGACCACGCGCTGGTGCGCCGGGGCCTGCGCCTCATCCTCGACGGCGAGCCCGACCTGACGGTGGTCGCCGAGGCCGGCGACGGCGTGCAGGCGGTGGAACTCGCGCGCGCCCACCGCCCCGACATCGCGATCCTCGACATCGCCATGCCACGGATGACCGGGCTGCAGGCGGCGCGGGAGATGGCCCGGCTGGTGCCCGACACCCGGGTGCTCGTGCTGACCATGTACGACAACGAGCAGTACGTGATCGACGCCCTGCAGGCCGGCGCGTGCGGCTACGTGCTCAAGTCCGTGGCGGACCGCGAACTCGTGGAGGCGTGCCGCGCCGCGATGCGCAACGAGCCGTTCCTGTATCCCGGCGCCGTGAACGCCCTCATCCGCAACCTGCTCGACCGCAACCGTGGTGGCCGGACGAGCAGCCGGCTCATCACCGAGCGCGAGGAGGAGATCCTCAAGCTCGTCGCCGAGGGCTACTCGTCTCGGCAGATCGCGTCGATGCTCGTCATCAGCGTCAAGACCGTGGAGCGGCACCGGGCCAACCTGCTCAGCAAGCTGGGCCTGCGCGATCGCCTCGACCTGACCCGCTACGCGATCCGGGCCGGCCTCATCGAGCCGTGACCGGTCAGGACTCGGCCGGTACGGACGCGGCGGGTCGTCGGGGCAGCCGGAGCAGCAGCAACACTCCCACGGCCGCGCAGGCGGCGGCGAGGACGACCTGTACGCCAGTGAGCCAGAGGAAGAACCCCACCGGTTCGGTCCCGAGGTCGAACTGCGCGAACAGGGAAAGCTGCCTCAGGGCGGCGGCCAGCTGGGATGCCCCGACCGCGCCGGCGAACAGGGCGAGGGCGAGCAACCAGCGCGGGCTTCGCGTGGCCAGGGCGACCACCATGCCGGCCAGCATCGCGTAGTGCACGGTGGCATCGGGCAGCAGGTACAGGGTCCAGCTCGGGAACGCCTCGGCGAACGCCAGGGGCACGCCGAGTGCCCCGCCCAGGGCGAGTGCCCCGAACCACCAACGGGTCGGCCGGCGGGCATCCCGGGGGACGAGGAACACGGCGGCCACGCAGAGCAACGGCCATCCCCAACGCACGAGATCCCGCTCGGTCCACACCGAGGCCGCGCCGAGACCGCGGATGACGACGGCGATCGCGACGGTCACACCCGCCGCGGAGAGGGCCGCGAGCACGGTCAGCACCCGAGCGGCCGTCCGGCGCCGCAGCACGAGCGCGCCGAACGCGAGGACCCACAGCAGCCCGAAGACCGGATGCCACCGCAGCAGGAGGTCCTCGGCGCTGCCGGGCAGGCCGGCGCCGTGGCGCACGGCGTCGCCCACCTGCCAGGTCAGCTGTTGCACGTGGCCACCGACTGGTAGAGCAGCGCCGTGAGCGCGAACGCGTGCACCGCCCGCGAGAGCAACTCCCCGCGCGCCGAGGCGTGCCCGCGGTGGAGCCGGGTGCGGATCGCGAGGGCCACAATGGACAGTCGTTCGCCGGCGGTGGGTCGCCCCTCTTCCGCGCGTTCCAGGTAGGCGTTCACCATGTCCTCCTCCCAGTCGTGCCGGAACTCGGCCGGCAGCAGGCGCAACATTCGTCGATAGCCACGTTCGGCGGGCGTCATGACGCCTCGCCCGGTTGCGGCTGCGCGGCCTTCAGCCGGCGGGTGACGGCGCGGATGTTCGCCGCCTGCCGGGCGGTCTCTTCGCGGACCGCGGCGACACCCGCGTTGGTGATCCGGTAGTAGCGGCGCAGGCGCCCCTGGTACGGCTCCTCGCGATCGAGCTCGACAAGGCCCTCGGCCACGAGGCGGTCGAGGATGCCGTAGAGCGAACCGATCTTCAGGTCCACCCGACCGTCGGAGAGCGCGGCGACCTCGCCGACGATCCCGTAGCCGTGCAGGGGTGGCCCAACCAGCGCCGTGAGCACGAAGTACGTCGGCTCTGTCATCGTCACCAACCGAATATATTGCCTGCCATGATATCGGGCAAGCCAACTATTCCGCCGATCTTGGGGTTTTCCGCGTGAGTTGATCTCCAATCACGCGGAAAACCCCAAGATCGGCGCGAAGGTCAGGGGGTCAGAAGAGGGCGAGCTGGCCGGGGCCGGGCAGGCGGGAGGCCCGAGGACTGCGCCGCCACACCCACGGTTGCGGCACAGCCAGCAGGTCCTCCTCCGTGGGCGGCGGGTCACCACCCGTGAGCGCCCACAGCGACGGGCCGAGGTGGATGCCCCGCTGTGCCAGCGCGCGGCGCATCGTGAGGCGGTCGACCGGCACCCGCATGGCGTCCAGCAGCGGCAGCGGCAGGTCGGTGCGCATCCGCATGAGGTGGCGGTTACGGGCCACCGCCTCGCGGGCCTGCGCCGAGGCCAGGTTCCGTGCGCAGGCCTCGCCCACCGCCGCCCGTACGAGGTCCGCCCTGCCCGCGTCGAGCGCGGCCCACGCGTCGTCGATGGTGTCGAACGCCCGCAGCAGCCGAGCCGCCGTGGCGGAGCCGAACCCGCGCACGCCGGACAGGTTGTCCGACGGGTCGCCGCGCAGCGCGGCATAGTCGCGGTACTGCCACGGGTGCACGCCGTAGACGTCCACCAGCGACGACGGGGTGACCAGCACCGCCTCGTCCAGCCCGCCGTTACGCACCCGCAGCACGGAGGTCGAGGCATCGACGAGAGCGAAAGCGTCGCGGTCGCTGGTCATCAGCACGCTGCGCCAGCCCGCCCGCCGGGCGTGGGCCGCCGCGCTGGCGAGCACGTCGTCGGCCTCGTGCCCGGTCACCACGATCGACACCAGACCGGTGGCCTGCAGCAGTTCGGGGGCGCTGTGCAGCTGCGAGGTCAACTCCGCCGGCTTCTCGGCCCGGTGTGCCTTGTAAGCGGGGTAGTCGGTCTTGCGTACCGACTCGTGCGGGCAGTCGAAGCCCACCAGTACGGCGTCGGGGCGCAGCTTGGCCGCCGCCCGGGCGATGAACCCGACGAGGCCCCGCAGTGCCCAGACCGGCCGGCCCTCGTCGTCGACCTCCGCGCGTGCGCCGCGATCTCCGGGCTGCCCCGGCACCGCCGCGTGGTACGCCCGGTGCGTCAGGCTGTTGCCGTCGACGGCAAGCAGCAGCGGGGAGTCCGGCACGGGCGTCATCTTAGGCAGCGGCACCGACAGTGGGCCCCGACCTGGGACGCCTGAGCGAGCGCGGCGAAGGATGGCCGTGGTTCCCCCGAGGTCGGGGCACTGGACGTCGCGGGCTCCGACGTGCCCGTAGGGTTGCTGGTTCCCGACACTGGCGTGGCGGCCATGTTGTGCGTTTTGTTGGAGATCATGAGGCGTACGCTGCACGCCAGTTCCGACGAGGTGGGAGTGCGCTTGTCCAGACCGGTGACCATCTACGATGTGGCCGCCTACGCGGGCGTCAGCATCTCCACGGTCTCCCAGACCATCAATCGACCCAACCGGGTCAACCCCACCACCCGCGAGCGTGTCCTGAAGGCGATCGAGGACCTGGAGTACATGCCGAAGGCGGAGGCGGTCAGCCATGCCCGCCGGGGTGTCGGGCGCATCGGTGTGCTCGGCCCCTTCACCTCGTACGACTCCTTCCGCCGCCGTCTCGCGGGCGTCCTGCGCGAGGCGGACGGGATCAGCCGGGAGGTGGTCGTCTACGACCACGAGTCGGCGTCGGTGAGCCTCTCTCCGCTGCTGCGCACGTTGCCGATCACCGGGCGCATCGACGGTCTGCTCGTGATGGGCCTGCCCCTGGACGACCTGCTCGCCCAGCATCTGCTGACCCGAGGGCTGGCGACCGCGTTGGTCGACAGTCGCCGGCCGGAGTTCAGCTCGGTGACCACCGACGACGAGTCCGGTGGGGCGATGGCGGCCCGACACCTGATCGAGCGGGGACACCAGCGGTTCGCGTTCCTCAGTGAGCAGCAGCGCTCCGACGGGTACGTCTCGTCGAGCCAGCGCCGCAACGTGGGGTTCACCCAGGCGTTGGCGCAGGCCGGCCTGCCGACCGACGTGCCGACCGTGTTGAGCGACAACGATCTGGGCGCCAGCCGCCGGGCACTGCCGGAGTTGCTGGCCCTGAACCCGGTGCCGACGGCGGTGTTCGCCAGCCACGATCTGCTCGCCGCGGGGCTGCTCGCCGAGTGCCGGCGCACGGGCGTGCGGGTGCCCGACGACCTGGCGGTGGTGGGCTTCGACGACGGTCCGGTGGCCGAGGCGGCGGGGTTGACGACCATCCGGCAGCCCTTCGAGGAGTCCGGACGCGTCGGGGCCCGGCTGCTCGGGGACCTGCTCGGTGGCAGCGCCACGGGCGTCCGGCACATCGAGTTGGCGCTGGAGCTGGTGGTCCGCGAGTCGACGTGACGGCGGGCACGGATGGCGGGCGGATGACCATGGTCGGCTGGGTCATGCCCTTTGTCGAGAACGACAACGGGTGGCGTTCGCACGCGTCGCGGACTCTCGCTCGCCGGTTACCGCTGGGTTAGGTTGGGATCGACCCACCCCGCGAGCCCGTGTGAGGAAACCATGACCTCCGCCGTCATCGTCGACGCCATCCGCACCGCCTCTGGCCGGGGCAAGCCCGGTGGAGCGTTGTCGGGTGTGCACCCCGTCGACCTGTTGGCCGGAACCATCCGTGCGCTGGTCGACCGCAACGGCCTGGACCCCGCGCTCGTCGACGACGTCATCGGCGGCTGCGTGACGCAGGCCGGCGAGCAGGGTCTCAACATCACCCGCAACGCCGTGCTGGCCGCCGGGTTCCCCGAGTCGGTGCCGGGCACCAGCGTCGACCGGCAGTGCGGCTCCAGCCAGCAGGCGGCGAGTTTCGCGGCGTACGGCGTCCTCGCCGGCGCCTACGACATCGTCATCGCCTGCGGCGTCGAGTCGATGAGCCGGGTGCCGATGGGCACCTCGGTGATGGTGGGCGGTGACCCGTTCGCGGCGCTGCGCGCCGAGCGTTACCCCGAGGGTCTGGTCGGGCAGGGCATCAGCGCGGAACTCATCGCCGGGCGGTGGAAGCTCGACCGCGCCGCGCTCGACGAGTTCTCGGCGCGCTCGCACGCCCGGGCGGCGCAGGCCATCGCCGACGGCGCCTTCGCCAACGAGATCGTGCCGGTGAAGGTGACCGGGCCGGACGGGACGGTCAGCGAGCACACGGTCGACCAGACGGTACGGGCCGGCACCACCGTGGAAGGGCTGGGCGCGCTGAAGCCCTCGTTCTACGACCCGTCCTACGCGCAGCGTTTCCCGGAGATCGGTTGGCACATCACCCCGGGCAACTCCTCGCCGCTCACCGATGGTGCCTCGGCGGCGCTCATCATGAGCGAGGAGAAGGCCCGGGCGCTGGGCCTCAAGCCGCGCGCCCGCTTCCACTCGTTCGCGGTGACGGGAAGCGACCCGCTGCTCATGCTCACCGGGGTGATTCCCGCGACCCAGAAGGTGCTGGCCCGAGCCGGTCTGTCCATCGGCGACATCGACGCCTACGAGGTGAACGAGGCGTTCGCGCCCGTACCGCTGGTCTGGCAGTCCGAGATCGGCGCCGACCCGGAGAAGCTGAACCCGCGTGGTGGGGCCATCGCGCTCGGCCACCCGCTCGGCGCCTCCGGCACCAAGCTGCTCGCCACGCTGCTCAACCACCTGGAGCAGACCGGCGGCCGGTACGGCCTGCAGACCATGTGCGAGGGCGGCGGCATGGCCAACGCCACGATCATCGAAGTGCTCTGAACACCAGCGATCCTCATCGTCCACGGAGGACAGTCCACAATGGAAATTTCACAGAAGGTGGCGCTCGTGACCGGCGGCGCCTCGGGCCTCGGCCTGGCCACCGTCCAGCGGCTGCACGCCGACGGAGCCACGGTGGTCTTCGTCGACCTGCCTTCCTCCAACGGCAAGGCGGTCGCCGAGGAGCTGGGCTCCCGCGTCACCTTCGTGCCGGCCGACGTGACCAGCGAGGAGCAGGTGGCGGCGGCCGTGGAGACGGCGGCGCAGCTCGGCCCGCTGGCGGTCGTGGTGAACTGCGCCGGCATCGGCAACGCCATCCGGGTGGTGGCCAAGGACGGCACGCCGTTCCCGCTCGACGGATTCACCAAGGTGATCCAGGTCAACCTGGTCGGCACGTTCAACGTCATCCGCCTCGCCGCGAAGAAGATGATCGAGGCGACGCCGGTCGACGGGGAGGAGCGGGGTGTCATCGTGAACACCGCCTCCGTGGCCGCCTTCGACGGGCAGATCGGGCAGGCGGCCTACTCCGCCTCCAAGGGCGGCATCGTGGGCATGACGCTGCCCATCGCCCGCGACCTGGCCCAGCACAAGATCCGCGTCACCACCATCGCGCCCGGTCTGTTCCGCACCCCGCTGTTCCAGGGACTGCCGGAGGAGGCGGTCGCCTCGCTCGGTGCCCAGGTGCCGCACCCGGCTCGGCTCGGCGAGCCCGTCGAGTACGCCTCGCTCGTCGCGCACATCGTGGCCAACCCGATGCTCAACGGCGAGACGATCCGCCTCGACGGCGCCATCCGCATGGCCCCCCGCTAATCCTTTCTTCGCGCCGATCTTGGGGTTTTCCGCGTGACTTGATCTCCAATCACGCGGAAAACCCCAAGATCGGCGCAGAGGTGTCTCTGGAGGATCCGTGACGACGTCGTCGGGGCCGCTCGCGGGCATCCGTGTGCTGGAGCTGACCGGGATCGGCCCGGCGCCCTACGCGTGCCTGCTGCTCGCCGAACTCGGTGCCGACGTGCTGCGCATCGAGCGGCCCGGTGCCGGGCCCTCGGTGACGGAAGGGTTGCACCGCAGCCGACCCCGCCTCGCCGTCGACCTGCGCAGCGACGAGGGACGCGAGCGGTTGCTGACCCTCGTGGAGCGGGCGGACGTCCTGGTCGAGGGGTTCCGTCCGGGCGTCACCGAGCGGCTGGGCATCGGACCGGACGCGTGCCGGGAGCGCAACCCGCGCCTGGTCTACGCCCGGATGACCGGCTGGGGCCAGCACGGTCCACTCGCCACGACCTCCGGGCACGACATCACCTACCTGGCACTCACCGGTGCCCTGCACGCCACCGGCCCCGCCGCCAAACCCGTGCCGGCGATGAACCTCGTCGCCGACATGGGCGGAGGATCGATGTTCCTCATCGTCGGGATCCTGGCGGCGTTGCTGGAGCGCCAGCGCAGCGGGATCGGCCAGGTCGTCGACGCGGCCATGGTGGACGGTGCCTCGTCGCTGATGACGATGATCTATGACATGTTCGGCCACGGCCTGTGGCGCGACGCCCGGGAGTCCAACCTCCTCGACGGTGGCGTGCCGTGGTACGACACGTACGCGTGCGCCGACGGCAGGTTCGTCGCGGTGGGCGCGCTCGAGCCGCAGTTCTACGCCCAGCTGATCCAAGGGCTGGGCCTGACCGGTACGGTTCCCGGTTCCGAGGTCGAGTACGCCCGGGCCCAGTCGCACCCCGAGGTGTGGCCGGCGCTGCGCAGCGCCTTCGCCGCGACCTTCGCCACCCGCACCCGCGACGAGTGGGCCGCCACCTTCGCCGCGACCGACGCCTGCGTCGCTCCGGTGTTGAGCCTGGCGGAGGCGCCCGAGCATCCGCACCTCAGGGAACGCGGCGTCTTCTCCACAGTGGACGGTCATGCCCAGCCCACGGTGGCGCCGAGGTTCTCGCGGACACCGGGCCTGCCGCCCGCGCCCGGCACCGAGGCCGACGAGCAGACGCTGCGCCGGTGGGGCCTGGCCTGACCGTCCTCAGTGGAGCGACCTGCGCGGGGCGGGTCAGCCGAAACGCCCCGTGATGTAGTCCTCGGTGCGCTTCTCCTTCGGGTTGGTGAAGATCTGGGCGGTGTCGCCGTACTCGACCAGGCGGCCGTGCCGGACGCCGGCGCCGTCGACCTCGGCGGTGAAGAAGGCGGTCCGGTCGCTGACCCGGGCGGCCTGCTGCATGTTGTGCGTGACGATGACGATGGTGTAGTCGAAGGCCAGCTCGCGCATGAGATCCTCGATCTTCGAGGTGGCGATGGGGTCGAGCGCGGAGCAGGGCTCGTCCATGAGGATGACCTCGGGCCTGACCGCGATGGTCCGGGCGATGCACAACCGCTGCTGCTGGCCGCCGGACAGGGCCAGCCCGCTCTGCCTGAGCTTGCCCTTGACCTCGTCCCAGAGCGCGGCGCCGCGCAGCGCCTGCTCCACCATGTCGTCCAGGTTGCCCTTGACCTTGTTGATGCGCAGGCCGTAGGCGACGTTGTCGTAGATGGACTTGGGGAACGGGTTGGGCTTCTGGAACACCATGCCGATGCGCCGCCGCACCCGGATCGGATCCACCTCGGGGGCGTAGAGGTCGGTGCCGTGGAAGGTCACCTTGCCGGTGACGCGGGCGCCCGGGATCAGGTCGTTCATGCGGTTCAGCGATCGCAGCACGGTGGACTTGCCGCAGCCCGAGGGGCCGATGAGCGCCGTGATCTGGTTGCGCGCGATCGACATCGTGGTGCCACGTACGGCTTCGTGGTTGCCGTAGAACACGCTCACGTTGCGCAGGTCCAGGACGGTCGGTCCGGCCTGCGGTGCGGGCGGGCCGGCGTCGTGACCCGCGCGGGTCACGGCGACGGCGAGCTGCTCGGTGGAGTGGGTCATGGGTCAGCGCTCCTTGATGGCGAAGCGGGCAGAGATCAGACGGGCGATCAGGGTGGTGACCAGGACGATCGCGATGAGCGTCAACGCGGCGCCCCAGCCGCGGGCCTGGGCCTGTTCCTGATAGGTGTTGGCGTTGGTGAAGATCTGCGCGGGCAGCGAGGTGGTCTCCTCGGTCAGCGACCAGTTCAGCCGGGTCGTGCCCCCGACGACGAGCAGGATCGGCGCGGTCTCGCCGGCCGCGCGAGCGATCGCGAGCAGGGAGCCGCTGGTGATGCCGGAGAGGGCGGCTGGCAGCACGACCGTGAGCGTGGTGCGCCACTTGCGGGCGCCGAGGGCCAGCGACGCCTGGCGCAGCTCGTCGGGCACCAGCCGCAGCATCTCCTCGCTGCTGCGCACGACCACCGGCAACATGAGGCAGGCCAACGCGAAGGAGCCGGCGAGGGCGGCCCGTCCGGTCTCGCCGTTGACCAGGTGCGGGATGACCACGATCAGGTAGATGAACAGACCCATGACGATCGACGGCACGCCGGTCATGATGTCGGCCATCGTGCGGATGGTCCGCGCGAGCCAGGAGTTCTTGCCGTACTCGTTGAGGTAGATCGCGCCGAGCACGCCGAGCGGGATCGCGATGAGGGCGGCCACGCCGGTGGTCAGCAGCGTGCCGACCACCGCCGGACCCATGGTGCTGCGTGGCGAGTCCAGCGGCGTGTCCGGGGAGTTCGACATGCGCTCACCGGTGAGGAAGTGCCAGTCGATGACCGGTGCGCCCTTGACGATGGTGTAGGAGATGACCGCGCCCAGGGGGACGACGGCCAGCGCCACAGCCATCCACATCACGGACTTCATCACCACATCGATGGCGCGCCGGCGCAGCGGCAACGAGCCGCGCCGCAGGTCGGGCGGCACGGCAGCGGCGACGCCGGTGGCGTCCAGGGTAGTCATGGCTCAGGCTCCCTTCATCCGGCGCTCGGCCCGACGCACGATGAGGCGGGCCGCATAGTTGATCACCACGGTGACGAGGAAGAGCAGCACGCCACAGGCGATGAGCGCCGCCTGGTAGGTGCCGCCCGCCTCCTGCCAGTTGTTCACGATGACCGCCGGCAGCGCCTGCCCGCTCTGGAAGAGATTCGGGGTGATCTGCACCGATGCCCCGATGAGCAGCGCGATCGCGATGGTCTCGCCCAACGCCCGGCCGAGGCCGAGCATGACCGCGCCGACGATGCCGCCGAAGCTGTGCGGGAAGACCGCGCCCCGGATCATCTCCCACCGGGTCGCGCCGAGCGCCACGGCCGCCTGCTTGTCGGCCTCGGGTACGGTCGCGAAGACCTCGCGACTGATCGAGGTGATGATGGGGGTAATCATGATGGCCACCACGAGGCCGGCGGTCATGAACGACCGGCCGCCCGCCACCGGCTCCCCGAAGAGTGCCCCCACGAACGGGATCCAGCCCAGCGCGTCGTGCACGACCTCGTAGACGGGGACCATCGCGCCGGCGAGGACCTTCAGGCCCCACATGCCGAAGACCACCGACGGGATCGCCGCCAGCAGGTCGATGACGGTGATGGCGGTCGACCGCATCCGCCGGGGCGCCAGCTCGGTGAGGAACAACGCGATGCCGAGGGAGACCGGCACCGCGACAGCCAACGCGATGAGCGAGACCACGAGGCTGCCGTACAGGAAGGCCAGCGCGCCGAACTCCGGTTGCCGCGGCCCTTCGGCGCCGTCCGGGTCGTTGGGGACCCAGGTGGAACTGGTGAAGAACCGCAGGCCCTCGGACCGCAACGCCGGCCACGCGTGGCTGAGCATCGTGGACAGGATCAGGGCGAGAATCACCAGGATCAGCAGACCGGAGGCCAGGGCCAGCCAACGGAAGGCCCGGTCCCCGATGGCCGCGCCACCCCGGCGTCGCAGGTCGCCGGACGGCGGCGTGTGCTCGTCAACGGCTTGTGCCAACTTCGACCTCCCACCTGTGATGGCCTGCCGGGGACGGCGATCCGTCCCCGGCAGGCCTGTCGCGGAAACTGACGGTGCTCGATCAGCCCGCGACAGCGATCTTGTTGACGTTCGCCAGCGCCTTGATTCGCAGCGAGGTCGGGAGCTTGGCGTAGTGCTTGTCGGCGGCGAGGTTCTGGCCGTCGGTGAGCAGCCAGGTCAGGAAGCCCTTGATCGCGGCGGCCTTGGCGGCGGGGTAGGACGGCCGCACGATGAGGTAGGTCGGGGCCGTGATCGGGTAGGCCGTCTCGCCCTCGGCGTTCAGCGGGTCGTAGCTGAGGTCGTCCTTGACGGTGGCGCCCTCGACGGCGGCGGTCGCGCCGTCGACGCTCGGCGCCACGAACGTGCCGGCCTTGTTCTTGATGGCGGCCAGCGTCAGGCCCGCGCCCAGGGCGTCGGCGAAGTCGACGTAGCCGATGGCGCCGGCGGTCTTCTTGACGGCGTCGGCCACCCCGGCGTTGCCCTGGCCCGCCTGCGTGCTGGCGGCCCAGGCCACCGTGTCACCGCGGCCCAGCGTCCAGTCCTGCTTGGCCGCCTTGTCCAGGAAGCCGGTGAAGTTGTTGGTGGTGCCGGAGGCGTCGCTGCGGTGTACGACCACGATGGGGGTCGCCGGCAGGGTGACGCCCGGGTTGTCCGCCTGGATCGCCGCGTCGTTCCAGGTCGTGATGGTGGTGCTGAAGATCTTGGCCAGCGTGCTCGGGGAGAGCCGCAGGCTCGTGACGCCCGACACGTTGAACGGCACGGTGATCGGCGCGGCCACGGTCGGCACGTAGAGGAAGGCGTCCGCGGCCGGGTTGTCGGCCTGACCGGCCTTGACGAGGCTGTCGGTGCCGGCGAAGTCGTTCAGGTTGTTCGCGAAGTCCTTGCGACCCGCGCCCGAGCCGCTCTTCGTGTACTTGATCTCCAGGTCCGGCGCCAGCTCCCCGAACTTGTCGATCGCGTACTGGTAGTACACGTCGGGGAACGAGGCGCCGGTGCCGACGAGGGAGCCCGCCAGGTCGGCGTACGGGTTGGTCGTCCCGCTCGGGGTGGGGTTGGTGGTGTCGGTGGAGCATCCGGCGAGCGCCAGCGCAGCGACAGCGACGCCGGTGACGGCGGTGCGCGTGAGCAGCTTCACGACGTTCTTGCCTCTCTGGTTGAGGAGGCCCCGTTCGGGGCACCCGTGCTGTGCGGCCCAGGGCCTGGTCAGCCCTGGACACGGCTGAAGCTAGGGGCTCCGAGTGGACAGCTGCCCGGCACCAGATGAACACCCGATGAACAACACCGGCCGTACGGGTTACTGTCGTCAATTTGGATGAAGCGATGCATTGACCGGGCCGCGGTGGGACCGGGTCGGGGTCGGTGTCAGCGATGCAGGGTGGCGACGAGGTAGCCGACACCGAACGGCGCCTCGGCGTACCGCACCGTCGATTGTGGACGGACGCCGGCGAACGCGCCGGCGAGCACCTGCAGCGCGGCCCAGCCCGGCGCCATCAGCTCCTCGGCGAGCGCCGGGTCGAGCCGGGCCAGGTCGTCGAGTTGACCCGCGCGCACGGCCGCCTCGACCGCCGCGTCGTAGGGTTCGGCCCGGGGGTCGAGGTAGCCGGGGGCCTTGAGGGTGCGCCGGGCGCTGCCATCGGCGACCACGACCAGCCCCACCCGGTCGGCCAGGGCGGCCAGGTCGGCGGCGAGTGCCAGGCACTGCTCCCGTACGGCATCGTGCCGCACGGTCTGCAACGCCAGCCGGCCCTGGCTTCCGACCCGGTCCAGCAGCAGCGCCGCGAGGCCGACCGTCGGGGGAGCGGTCGCGGCGGGGGACGGGGCCGCCAGGCCGTACCGGGTGATGTCGGCGCGCGCGTGCGCGGGCCAGCTGGCCGTACGGTCGGCCACGCCGACGACGGCGACGAGATCCGGCCGCGCGTCCACCAGCCAGCGCAGCGCGGTCTCGGTGGCCTCGCGCACGGCGGCGGCGTCCCGGTCGGCGCCGGCCAGTTCGGGCAGCAGGAGCGGCGCGGACGGGCAGAGCACGGCGTGGGTGATCATGCCAGGCCCCGCACCGACCGTACGGGCTGGAGGTCGCCGCGGATCGCGGAGACCATGTCCAGCGTGTGCCGGGTCTGCGTCACGTTGTGCGCGCGGAAGATCCGGGCGCCGAGCCAGGCGGCCACACTCGTCGCCGCCAGCGTGCCGACGAGGCGCTCCTCCAGCGGCGCGTCCAGCGTCTCGCCCACGAAGTCCTTGTTGGACAAGGAGACCAGCACCGGCCAGCCGGTCGCCACCATCTCGTCCAGCCGCCGGGTCACCTCCAGCGAGTGACGGGTGTTCTTGCCGAAGTCGTGCGCCGGATCGATGATGATGCGCGCCGGATCGACGCCCGCCACGACGGCGCGTTCGGCGAGGGTGAGGGTGTGGCGCAGCACGTCGGCCATCACGTCGTCATAGGTGACGCGGTAGGGCCGGGTGCGCGGGGCCAGGCCGCCGGCGTGCGAGCAGACCAGCGCGACGCCGGCCTGCGCCGCCACCGTCGCGAGTTGGGGATCCCATCCGCCCCAGGAATCGTTGATGAGGTCGGCCCCGGCGGCACACAGCTCGCGGGCCACCTCGTGCCGCCAGGTGTCGACGCTGATGACGACGTCGGGGTAGGCGGCCCGGACCGCGGCCACGAACGGCAGCGTTCGGCGCAGCTCCTCCTCGACGTCCACAGTGGACCCTGGGGCGGCGGGCACCCCGCCGATGTCGACGATCTGCGCGCCGGCGGCGACGACCTCGTGCACGCGCTGCAGGGCGGCGTCCTCCTGCCACGTGGCGCCCCGGTCGTAGAACGAGTCCGGAGTGCGATTGACGATCGCCATCACCAGCCGCTCGGTGGGACCGAACGCGTGCCGGCCCAACCGCAGCACCCCGGGGGTCATCGCGGCGCCCCCGGTGTCGTCGCGGCGCCGTCGGCCGCGCCCGGAGTTGCCCCGGCCGGCGTCGCGAAGAGCCGCGCCGGCGGCCGTTCGCCGGTGGTCACCGCCCTGGTCGTCGGTGGTGTCCAGCCCTCGCTGTCCGCCTTGAACTGCCACAGGTGCAGTTCCCGTACGGGCGTGGGTGCCGCCCCTTCGCCGCTCCACAACAGACCTTGGTCGTTGCGCGACGATGGACTCTGGTCGCTGCGCGAGGATGGACTCTGGTCGCTGCGTGAGGATGGACTCTGGTCGCTGCGCGAGGGTGGACGGTCGCGGCGCGACTCGGCGACGGCGAGCAGCTCGGCGGCGGCGAGCGCCAGTTCCTCGTCCGGGCGGTTGCGGTGCCCGCGCACGCCCAGATGCACCTGCGCGACCGCCGCCAGTCCGTGGCGGTGGACGGTGTCGACCAGAGTGGACAGTTCCACTCCGTAACCGTAGGGGATCGGTAGCGACTCCATCAATGTCCGCCGGATGGCCCACTCCCCGGCCAGGGGTTGGGCGACGCCGGCGAGTTCGGGCCAGTGCATGCTGATCAGCGGGCGGGCGACCAGCTCGGTGAGGCGGCCGCCGTCGGCCGCCACGGTGCCGTCGCCTGAGGTGCGCAGTCGGGCGTAGGCGGCACGGACCAACTGGACCTCCGCGTGCGCGAGCAGCGGACCGAGTAGCCCGGTGGCGAAGTGCGGGCCCCAGCGGGTGAGATCAGCATCGATAAAGAGGAGTATGTCGCCGGTCGTGACGAACAGTGACTTCCACAGCGCCTCACCCTTGCCCGCACGGACCCCCGCGCTCGGCAGGATGTCGCGGGCCCGGTGCACCGTGGCGCCGGCCGCGCTCGCCACACTGGCGGTGTCGTCGATGGAGTCGGAGTCGATGACGACCAGTTCGTCCAGGAGTGGGATCTCGCGCCGCAGCGCCGCGTCCAGCCCGGCCACGATCGTGCCGACCGTGCCGGCTTCGTCCCGCGCCGGGATCACGAGGCTGATGCGGTGCTGGCCCCGCCGCTTGGCCGCGAGCAACTGGTCCGCCGGCCAGTCCCGCCACGTCGAGCTGCGTTCGCGCAACCATGCCGCTGCCCGTTCCTGCACCCGGCCAGCCTACCCGGGGACGCTCATGCTTTGGTCGCCACCACGAAGATCCGGCGGAACGGGAAGATTGTCCGTCCATTGTGGATTGGATAGTGCCGGTTCAGCCTGACGGTGAGGTCGTCGCGGAACCGCCGCCAGGCGATGTCGTCGAGTGCCGCCCGCACCGGTCGCAGGGCCGTCCCCTCCACCCAGGACAGCACCGGGTGCGTGGTGTCCGTCGCCGTCAGTACGTGCAGGTAGGTCGTCTCCCAGGCGTCCACGCGGCAGCCGAGGTCCAGCAGGTCGCCCGCGTAGTCGGCCGGCTCGGCGACCGGATCGTCACGCAGGACGCCGGCCAGTGCCTCGCCGAAGTCGGCCGCGACCTCGTGGATGGCGCGGTGCGAGGGCGAGGCGAAGTTGCCGGGCACCTGGAAGGCGAAGACGGCCCCCGTGCCCAGCTCCTCGATCCAGCGCCGCAACAGGTCGCGGTGCCCCGGCACCCACTGCAGCACGGCGTTGCAGATCACCACGTCGACATCGGGCGCGGCGTGCCAGTCCCGGGCATCGAGGACCGTAAAGTCCACTGTGGACGGCTGGGCGCGCGCCGCGTCGATCATCTCGGCGGAGGAGTCCAGGCCGGTGATCCGCGCCCGCGGCCAGCGCCGGGCCAGCTCACGGGTGAGGGTGCCGGGGCCGCAGCCGAGGTCGACGACCGCGCGGGGGTCGTCGTGGTCGACGCGGGCCAGCAGGTCGAAGAACGGCCGCGACCGCTCGTCGGCGTAGCGCAGGTAGGTCCCGGGATCCCACATGCCCGTCAGGATAACAAACCGTACGTACGTCTTGCTAACCATGGCTCTGGCCGCTGCCGGACGCGGCGCGGGTGTGGGTCAGCCGAGGTCGCGGCGCCGGAAGCCGGCCAGGCCGACGGCGGTGAGCGCGGCGGCGACGAGCGTCAGGACGGCGACGGGCGTGGCGGTGAAGGCCGAGCCGGGCAGCTTGGGCACGTGCGCGACGGGGGACAGGTGATGGGCGTCAAGGCCGGCCGGTGGCGGGCTGCCGGGCGCTGGCGGCAGACTGTCCGCGCCGAACGGAAGGAGCAGCATGCTGTACGGTCGCGGCTCGTCGGGCCGGCACGAACTGACGGCGCGCACGATCCGACTGTGGCTGGTGGGCGTCTTCGTGGTGGCGATCGGCGTGGCGGTGGGGATCCGGCTGGCCGGCGGCAGTCTGGAGAACAGCGAGGCGTTCCCCCAGGCGAGCGGCACCGCGCTCTACGCGAGCGGCATGTACGCGGTGGTGCTCTTCGTGGCGCCGAGGCTGCGCGCGTGGCTGGCCGCGACCATCGCCATCGCGATCTGCTGGGCGATCGAGTTCGCCCAGTTGACCTCGGTGCCGGCCGCTCTCTCCGAGCGCAGCCTCCTGCTCCGGCTCGTCTTCGGCCACAGCTTCGACTGGGTCGACGTGGCCTGGTATCCCGTCGGCGTGGTGCCGCTCGCCCTCGTCGACGCGCTGCTGGGCCGGCGTCGACGGAGAGACTCATGATCGCGTGGATTCCGGGTCGCGGGAACGCCCGGAATCCACGCGATCATGGCTGTTGACGGCGGATCAGGTCGGCGGCCTTCTCCGCGATCATGATGGCGGGGGCGTGGGTGTGACCGCGGATGATGCGGGGCATCACGGAGACGTCGGCCACCCGCAGTCCGGCGACGCCCCGCACCCGCAACTGATCGTCCACCACCGATGCGTCATCCAGGCCCATGCGCGCCGTCCCGACGGGGTGGTAGAGCGTCTCGGCGTAGCGGCGCAGGTCCTGTTCGGCCGCGGCGTCGTCGACCGGCCAACTCTCCGGCCGCATGGGGCCGCTGACGTGCGGCGCCAGCGCCTGCGTCTGCAGTAGTGCCCGGGACATCGTCAGGCCCGCCAGCATCCGCCGTACGTCCTGCGGGTCGTCGAAGTAGCGGGGATCGATCTCGGGCGCGGCGCGGGGATCGGCGCTGGCCGCGCGGATCGTGCCGCGGCTCTCCGGCTGCAGCAGGATCACCCCGATCGTGAAGCCGTGCCCCGGTGGCGTGGTGAAGCCGTGGTCCAGGAACGGTACGGGCGCGAAGATGAACTCGATGTCCGGCCCGGCCAGACCCTCCTCGGTGTGTACCATCGCCACCGCCTCGGCCACGTTCGAGGTGAGCATGCCGCGACGGCGCAGCAGGTAGTTGAGCAGTTGCCGCGGCTTCTCCGCATCGACGAGCGTGACCTTGTCGGGGCTGTGGACGATCCAGCCGGCGCTGAGATGGTCCTGTAGGCCCTGTCCCACCTCGGGACTCGCGGCGACGACCGGGATGCCCAGCGCGCCGAGGTGGTCCGGGTCGCCGACGCCGGACAGCTGCAGCAGGTGCGGCGTGCCGATGGCCCCGGCCGACAGGATCACCTCGCGGGTCGCGTCGAGCCGGGCGCGGCGGCCGTTGCCGGTCCGGTACCACACGCCGGTGGCCCGGCCGTCGGCGATGGCGACCTTCTCCGCCACGGCGCCGGTGACCACGGTGAGGTTCGGCCGCGTGCGGGCCGGTCGCAGGTACGCGTCGACGACGCTCCACCGCCGTCCATTGTGGATATTGACGGGCGTGGGGGCGTAGCCCGTGTTGTCGGGCTCGTTGAGCTCACGCAGCCGGCGCAGGCCGTACTGCTCGCACGCGGCGAAGAAGGCCTGGGTCAGCGGATTCGGCTCCCGCAACTCCGAGATCCACAGGGGACCGTCGGTGCCGTAGACCCCGCCGTGGTTGCTCCCCACGCGCCGCTCGATGCGGTGGAAGTAGGGCAGCACCTCGTCGTAGCTCCACCCCGGCAGGCCCCAGCCGTCGTAGTCCGCCCGGTGCCCGCGCACCCACATCATCGCGTTGATCGACGAACTGCCGCCCAGGACCTTGCCACGCGGCCAGAACAGCTCCCGATCGTTGAGCTGCCGCTGGGCGGAGGTGGCGAAGTTCCAGTCCACCGCGGTCTTGAACAGCTTGCTGAACGCGGCGGGGATGCGGATCTCCAGCTTCCGGTCGGCGCCGCCCGCTTCGACCAGGGCGACGCGGACCGAGGGGTCGGCCGAGAGCCGGTTCGCCAGCACGCAGCCGGCTGCTCCGGCACCGACGATGACGTAGTCGTACACAGCGGACCTCCGGGACGGGCGTGGCCTGACCGTACCGCCGCAGAGACGCTTTGGCTACCCATGAGTAACTCGCGCCGATCTTGGGGTTTTCCGCGTGATTGGAGATCAACTCACGCGGAAAACCCCAAGATCGGCGCAAAGGAGGGAGTGGGT
>Ga0164243_10006032_pt1 | contig 18439 bp, 16 predicted proteins | sample OricompcompostOP_FD_108781 | JGI IMG/M metagenome (GOLD analysis project Ga0164243, IMG submission 108781) | Organic Plus compost microbial communities from Emeryville, California, USA - Original compost - Organic plus compost (OP) | ecosystem: Engineered > Solid waste > Mixed feedstock >... | reverse complement strand
TACCGGCTGCGGCAGAAGGTCGAGAAGGACGCGGCGGCGCCCCAGATCCTGGTGACGGAAGCCGGCGGCTACAAGCTGGTGCCGTGAAATACGAACTCACCGTCATTCCGACGCGCGCCGAAGGCGCGGGCCCGGAATCCGGGGCAAATAATGATGTAGACGTGACTCTGGATTCCGGTCCACGCGCCGTTGCGCGTGTCCCGGAATGACGGCGGAAATTTAGCCATGACCCTCGAAGACGACATCGCCTTCTTCGAGCAGGTGCCGATTCGCGGCGACGGCAAGCCCGGGCTCGATCGCGAGATCGCCGGACCGATCCTGAAGGAAGTTCGCGAGCGACTGAAGTTCCTCGTCGACGTGGGGCTCGACTACCTCACGCTCGCGCGCTCGGCGGAATCGCTGTCCGGCGGTGAGGCGCAGCGCATCCGCCTCGCGACGCAGATCGGGTCGCGGCTGGTCGGCGTGTTGTACATCCTCGACGAACCGTCGATCGGTCTGCATCAGCGCGACAACGCGCGGCTGCTCGCGACGCTCGAGCAGTTGCGCGATCTCGGCAACACCGTGATCGTCGTCGAGCACGATGAGGAGACCATGCGCGCGGCGAATCACATCATCGACCTCGGGCCGGGCGCGGGCAAGCACGGCGGAGAGGTGATCGCCGCGGGCACCGTCGACGAGATCATGCGCAATCCCGCATCGGTGACCGGCAAGTTCCTGAGCGGCGAGGTCAAGGTCGAGACGCCGCGGGCGCGGCGGCCGTTCGAGGCGCATCGGGTGCTGCGGATCGAAGGCGCGCGCGAGCACAACCTGCGCAACCTCGACGTGGAGATTCCGCTCGGCGTCTTCGTCGCGATCACCGGCGTGTCGGGATCGGGCAAGTCGACGCTGATCGAGGACATCCTGCATCGGTCGCTCGCCCGGCACTTCTATCGCGCGCGCGTGATCCCGGGCGCGCACACGCGCATCACCGGCTTCGAGCACATCGACAAGGTCATCGACATCGATCAGTCGCCGATCGGTCGTACGCCGCGCTCGAATCCGGCGACGTACACCGGTCTCTTCACGCCGATTCGCGAGCTGTTCGCCGAGCTGCCGGAAGCGAAGATCCGCGGCTACGGGCCCGGGCGCTTCTCGTTCAACGTGAAGGGCGGCCGGTGCGAGGCCTGTCAGGGCGACGGGCTCGTGAAGATCGAGATGCACTTTCTCCCCGACGTCTACGTCCCCTGCGACGTCTGCAAGGGGAAGCGCTACAACCGCGAGACGCTCGAGGTCCGGTTCCGCGGACAGAGCATCGCGGACGTGCTCGAGATGACGGTCGAGGACGCGTGCGAGTTCTTCACCAACCAGCCGCGCATCCATCAGAAATTGCGCACGCTCTCCGAGGTCGGGCTGGGCTACATCCACCTCGGACAGAGCGCGACGACCCTCTCGGGCGGCGAGGCACAGCGGGTGAAGCTCGCGTCCGAGCTGTCGAAGCGCGACACCGGACGGACGTTCTACATCCTCGACGAGCCGACGACGGGGCTCCACTTCGAGGATGTGCGCGTCCTGCTCGACGTACTGCATCGGCTCGTCGATCGCGGGAACACCGTGCTCGTGATCGAGCACAACCTCGACGTCATCAAGACCGCTGACTGGATCGTCGACCTCGGCCCTGAGGGGGGCAATCGCGGCGGAACGATCGTCGCCGCGGGCACGCCCGAGGAGGTCGCGGCTGTTCCTGCCTCGCATACCGGCGCGTTCCTCAAGCCACTCCTCGCGCGCGACAAGAAATCGAAACGAGCTCGCTGAGGACTCCAGGAGAGCTCTACCGCGGAGGCGCAGAGACGCAGGGAAACGCGGAGAAGAGCAGAAGAAAGACGCACGATCGACAAATCGGTCCGAGGCGATTCGCTCACCGGCTCGTGTCCTTGCTTGCCGGGGAACGAGCATCTGCTTGCTCCGTTCTTTGTCTTTGCCTCTGTCTTTGCCGTTGACCGTGTCTTGTCTTCGTCTCTGACTCTTCTGTCCCGACCCTGTTCTGTCTTCTTCTCTTTCCGTCATTCTCCGCGTTTCTCCGCGACTCTGCGCCTCTGCGGTAAGGAGTTCTTCTTCTCCTTCCGTCGTTTTCTGCGCCTCTGCGGTGAGGCAGTTCCGCTCTGACGACCTCGGCGCTGATAACCACCGTTCGAGATTCGTTTAGATTCCCTGAATGGTCTCTCTTCTCGACATCATCGGACCGGTGATGGTCGGCCCGTCGTCGTCGCACACGGCGGGCGCGTGTAGACTCGGCTTGCTCGCGCGCGGGCTCGTCGGTGGAACGCCGCAGCGCGCCACGATCGAGCTTCACGGTTCATTCGCCCGCACGGGCGAAGGACATGGAACCGACAAGGCCATCGTCGCTGGACTGATGGGCTTCCGCCCCGACGACGACCGCATTCGCGACGCGCTGCAGATCGCCGAGCACGAAGGGCTCGACTACCGCTTCGAGAAGACCACGCTCGACGAGGAAGCCCACCCGAACACCGTTCGCATCTCGCTCGACCGCGGCGAGCGATCCGCCGTGATGGTGGGATCGTCCCTCGGCGCCGGACGCGTGCTCGTCACCCAGATCGACGGCTTTCCGGTCGAAGTCTCCGGCAACTACAACACGATCGTGCTCGTGGCCGAAGACGTGCGCGGATCGGTCGCCACCATCGCGTCGCTCCTCGCCGACGACGGGCTGAACATCGCGACGCTCCGCCTCTCGAGGCAGCGCAAAGGTGGCGACGCGTTCATGGTCATCGAGATCGACGAATACCCGAGCGAGAAGACGCGCGACCGCATCCGGGCACTGCCATGGGTTCGCTGGGCGTTTCGCCTCGAGAAGGTCTCGGCATGATTCGCGAGGATCGGCGGTAGCATGTATCGCTCACTCCAGGCGGCGGTTCGGGACGCCGAAGCCCGCGGTATCACGCTCGCGAAGCTCGCCCTCGACACCGAGTCGGAAGACCAGGGCCGACCCGTGTCGGAGATCCGCGACGCGTTGCGTCGCGCGCTGCTCGTGATGCGCGGCGCGATCGAGAGAGGACTGACGGGCGATCTCGTCTCGCCCTCGGGGCTCGTCGGCGGCGATGCGGCGAAGCTCGCGTCCGGACCGGCGGGACCGCTGGCCGGAACGCCGTTTCGCGACATTCTCGCGCGGGCGCTCGCCGTCCAGGAAGTAAATGCGGCGATGGGCGTGATCGTCGCCGCGCCGACGGCTGGCGGCGCGGGCGTGCTCCCGGCCGTGCTCACCGGCCTGGCTGACGCGCGCGGCCTCGACGATGAGCAGCTCATCGACGCGCTGGCCACCGCGGGGCTGATCGGTGCCGTCGTCGCCGAGCGTGCGTCGTTGTCGGGCGCGGAGGGAGGATGCCAGGCGGAAACCGGCGCGGCGGCTGGGATGGCCGCCGGCGCGGGCACTGAACTGCTCGGCGGCACGCCTACACAGGTCGCACACGCGGTGGCGCTCGCACAGCAAGGCACGCTTGGCCTCGTCTGCGACCCGCTCGGCGGGTTGGTGGAGCTGCCGTGCGTTTTCCGCAACGCGACGGGCGCGGCCATCGCCCTGGCCGCGATCGAGATGGCGCTCGCCGGGATTGGCTTCGCTATCCCGGCCGACGAGGTCATCGACACGATGGGCGAGATCGGCCGCGAGATGGACGTCCGCTACCGCGAAACGGCGGGCGGCGGACTGGCCGCGACGCCCACCGGCCGGCGACTCGCCCGAGAGCGCCTCGTGCAGATCAAGCGGAGCTAGGCGACGCACGCCTAGGCGATCCGCGCCGCGAGCCATACCTTAAGGACTGCATCGACGGGCGGACCGCATCCGTAGCAGTCCGTGTCAGGTTGAAACGTCCTCATCGCGAATTCGTACGACCGAGAGCATCTCACGCCAGGACTCCCCGATGGTCAACAAGGAAGACATCGAACGGTTTCTCGATCGCCTCGCCGCCGACGGTGCCACGTACTCCGAGCTCGAGCCCGGTTTGTGGATCCTCAAGCCAAGCGGTGAGCTCGACTTCAGCGTCGTCGTCCACTACTCGCCGCCAGTGCTCATACTGCGCGTCAAGGTCATGGCGCTGCCGAGCGACGCGCAGTCGCTCGCGACGCTGAGCCGCCGGCTGCTCGAGCTCAACGCGACGGACCTCGTGCACGGCTCGTACGGCATCGAGGAGGATTCGATCGTGATGACCGAGGCGCTCGAGCTGTCGCACCTCGACTATGAGGAATTTCTCGCCGCGTACGAGAGCATCACCGTCGCGCTGGCGTCCCACCTTCGTGAGCTCGGCTCGTTCCGCGAGGCACACTGACCCATGGGCATCTTCGATAGATTCGCGACCCTGCTGCGTTCCAACATCAACGACCTGATCTCGCGCGCCGAGGATCCGGAGAAGATGCTGACGCAGATCCTCGTCGACATGCGGTCGCAGCTCGCGAAGGCGAAGCAGCAGGTCGCCACCGCGATCGCCGATGAGAAAAAGCTCAAGGACCAGGCCGAGGCCGAGCTGCGCCAGGCCGAGGAGTGGGAGAACAAGGCGATGCTCGCGGTCAAGGAAGACCGCGAAGATCTCGCCCGCCAGGCGCTCATGCGGCAGAACGAGCATCGCCAGCACGGCGAGCAGCTCCTCCAGACCTGGGAAGCGCACCGCCTCGAGACGGAAAAGCTCAAGAATCAGCTGCGCGACCTGAACGACAAGATCGAGGAGGCGAAGCGCAAGAAGAACCTGCTCGTCGCCCGGCAGCGCCGCGCGCAGGCGCAGAAGCGCATCGCCGAGACGATGTCGTCGATGTCGGAGAAGTCCGCGTTCGACGCGTTCGCGCGGATGGAGGAGCGCATCGAGACGAACGAGCGCCAGCTCAAGGCGTCGGTCGAGATCGAGGAGGAGTTCACCGGCGATCGTCTCGCGCAGGACTTCAAGGCCCTCGAGCGCGGCGCGACGTCGAACAGCGTCGACACCCAGCTGTTGGCGCTCAAGCAGAAGATGGGCATGCTCCCTGCCAGTGCCGGCAAGAAGGCGTTGGGCGCGGGCGCCGGCGAAGAAGAGATCCACGCCGAAATCGAAGACATCACGAGCGAGAAGAAGAGTCGTTGAACGTCGACGCACGCGCGGTCCTCGGGCCCGGACGATTCAAGTTCGGGCCCATTCTCACCGCGACGGTCCTGACAGTCCTTGGCATCTGGCTGTTCAAGACCGTCGCGCAAGTGTTCGTGCTCCTCATGCTCGGCGTGCTCGTGTCGCTGTACCTCGGCGCGGTCGCCGGCTGGATCGAACGACACACCCGCGTGCCCGACAGCGCGGCCCTCGCCGTGGCGATCGTGAGCTCCGTCGGCGCCCTGGTGCTCCTCGGCTGGATCCTCGTTCCCCCGGTCATCGAGCAGACCCGCCAGCTCATCGCCGGACTTCCGGGACAGATCGCGTCCTGGGAATCGGGGCTCGACCAGCTCGCGAACAAATTTCCCGCGTTGCGCGACATGATCGGCCCGCCCGGCGAGCATCGGACCGTGCACGCGGCGATGGACCAGTTCAGCGGCTTCTTCGGCACCCTGCCGACGCGCGTGCTCGAGATCGTGCACGCCGCGATCAACGTGTTCGCGGTCGGCGTGATGGGTATCTATCTCGCCCTGCATCCGTCACTCTACCGCGAGTGGCTGATCGCGCTCTTTCCGCCGATCCATCGCGACCTGATCCGCGACGTCCTCGCCGATCTCGCGGACTCGCTCCGCGCCTACATCGTCGGCCAGGTGCTGACGATGACCTTCCTCGGCGCGCTCACGGCGCTCGGGCTCTGGGTGCTCGACGTCCCGTACTGGCTGCCGTTCGGTATTCTCACCGGGCTCGTCGCGATCATCCCGTTCTTCGGCACGCTCGTGTCGACGACCCTGCCCGCGCTGTTCGTGCTCACCGGTCCCGGGTACCACGGCTTCAGCCCGCTCGGGCATGCGCTGCTGGTCGTCGGACTCGGCGTGGTGGTTCATCTGGTCGAAGGGAACGTCGTCTCGCCGCTCGTGATGTCCAAGAAGGTCGATCTGCCACCCGTCCTGACCATCATGGCCGTGCTGGTGATCGGCCAACTGCTGGGCGGTCTGGGGCTGATCGTCGCGTTGCCGACGCTCGTGACGATCATGGTGATCGTGCGCCGCATTCTCATCACGCGGATCTACGAGGGGCACGGCTTCCGGCGCACCACGCGCGAACGGCCGCTCATCCTGCGCGTTCCCGCGCCGGGCGGTGGCGTGATGGTTCCCCCGGGCGGCGCGTTCGACATCATCACCGTCGCGGAGCGCGAGGGAGCGAAGCGCAGCGCCTGACCCGGGCGCGTCGTCGCGCGATGCGATGCGCGATGAAATGGTGGTGGTGAACGGGGCGCGCGGTCGTATCGATCGCCATGTCCATCGCGATCGAGACACGCCATCTCGCCAAGAGCTTCCGCTCAGGAAGCGGGCACTGCTTCGCGGCGGCGCGGGTGCTCTACGACGTCAACCTGGCGGTCGTCGCCGGCGACGCGCTGGCGATCGTCGGGCGGCAGGGATCGGGCAAGTCCGTGCTCATGCTCTGCCTGGCCGGACTGCTCTCGCCGGATCTGGGGTTCGTGCGCTGGTTCGGCGATCCGGCGGTCGCGTCGGCCGCACGGCACGTGCTGCTCCATCGGTCGAAAGCCGACCTCATGCGCTTCGGCCGGTGCGATGCGCCGCACGTCCACCTCGTGGATCTCGACGACAGCGCCGGTCTCGCGCAGCTCGCCGACTGGGTTGCGTCGCGGCAACTGGCCGGCGATGCGGTGATCCTGGCGGCCAGAGATAGATCGCGCGTCCCTACCGACTGGCCGATGGCGGTCCTCGCCGAAGGGCGGGTGCGTCGCGTCGGGCGGGAGGCGGCAGCGCGCGTGGCCGAGGGCGCGAGCGGGTAGTCCCCGCGGTGCGAAACGCGAGGTCGCGCGCGGCCGCCTGGGCACTCGCGTCGTAGCGCTCATTTGCGGGGGGGCCTAGTTTCCGCGAACCATGGCCGAATTTCGCCTCTACAACACGATGACGCGCACCGTCGAACCGTTCGCTCCCGCGGATGGCGAAACGGTCCGCATCTACAGTTGCGGCCCGACGGTCTACAATCCGGCCCACCTCGGCAATTTTCGCACGTTTTTGTTCGTCGACCTCCTCCGGCGCACCCTGCGGTTGCGCGGATGGAAGGTTCGTCAGGTGATGAACCTGACCGACGTCGACGACAAGATCATCAAGCGGGCGCACGAGCAGCGGAAGACGATTCGCGAAGTGACCGAGCCGGTCAGCGAGATCTTCCACAAGGATCGGGAGTACCTCCGGATCGAGCGCGCCGAGGAATACCCGAAGGCGACGGATTACATCCCGCAGATGATTGCGCTCGTCGCACGGCTGATCGAGCGGGGCGTCGCCTATCTGGCTGACGACAAGTCGGTGTACTTCGCGATCGACCGGTTTCCGGCATACGGCAAGCTGTCGCGGCTGGACAAGCGGGAGCTGAAGACGGGAGCGCGCGTCGCGCAGGACGACTACTCCAAGGAGAACGCCCAGGACTTCGCGCTCTGGAAGGCGGCAACGCCGAACGACGAGGTCACCGGCGCGGCGTGGGACTCTCCGTGGGGGCGCGGCCGTCCGGGGTGGCACCTCGAGTGTTCGGCGATGGCGATCGATCTCCAGGGGGAGACGCTCGACATCCACTGCGGCGGCATCGACCTGATCTTTCCGCACCACGAGGATGAGATCGCGCAGTCCGAGGCGGCGACGGGCGAGACGTTCTCGCGCTTCTGGTGCCATGGTGCGTTCCTGCTCATCGACGGGGCGAAGATGGCCAAGCGACTCGGCAACGTGACGACCGTGGCCGGGATGCGCGAGGCGGCGATCTCGCCGGCGGCGGTGCGCCATTTCGTCTTCAACACGCACTACCGGAAGGAGCTGAACCTTTCGGAGGAGGCGCTCGAGGCGTCGATGAACGCGGTGCGCCGGGTCGGCGATTTCGCGGATCGGCTGGCTGAGGCGCGCGGTGGGACGCCGGAGCTTGCGGAGGTGGCGCGGGCGGCGGTGTCGGAGGTGGAGGCGGCGCTGTTCAATGATCTGAACGGTCCGGAGGCGCTGGCGGGGCTGTTTACGTTCATCCACCGTGGCAATGCCGAGCTGGACAGGAAGGGAACGGATGTGGCGGCGCTGGAGGTTGCGCGGGAGGCGTTTGCGCGGATCGACAGCGTGCTGGACATCGTGCCTGACCGGGAGGTTGGGGATCCGGCGCTGGCGGCGTGGGTGGAGGAGCGTGTGGCGGCGCGGAAGGCGGCGCGGGAGCGTCGGGACTTCGCGGAGGCCGATCGGATTCGCGGTGAGCTGACGGGGCGTGGGATCGCGATCGAGGATGGGCCTGGCGGGACGCGGTGGAAGGTGGTCCGGTAGGTGGCGGTCGCGTAACTTGCGGATTTAGCGCGGCTTGACACTCTTTTTCGCCTCGGTTATCCTACGTGTCTCGCGCAAAATTGGCCGTCTGCTGACGTAGCTCAATTGGCAGAGCACCTGATTTGTAATCAGGCGGTTGCGAGTTCGATTCTCGCCGTCAGCTCTGTGGTTGAGTAGGGTGACTCGTCGCCTGTATCGGAGCATCAGTCGAACAAGTTGCGCGTCCGGTGGGGTGGCCGAGTGGCTAATGGCAGCAGACTGTAAATCTGCCGGGTTAACGCCCTACGAAGGTTCGAATCCTTCCCCCACCATGAAGGACTTGGATCGCGAAGGGCGGTTTGTCGCAGGTGTAGTGGTAGGGTGAGGTCCGCGGGGCAGGATTGGAGAGTGCTCATCCAACGATCCTGAGATCCGGGTCGCAGGAGTTGCAGTCGCGCTTGCGGGAGTAGCTCAGCTGGTAGAGCGCAAGCCTTCCAAGCTTGATGTCGCGGGTTCGAGCCCCGTCTCCCGCTCTGTGGTTGCAGGTGTAGTTGGCAGGTGACAAGTCGCAGGACAATGCTGACGTAGCTCAGTTGGTAGAGCACACCCTTGGTAAGGGTGAGGTCACCGGTTCAATCCCGGTCGTCAGCTCTGAACAACGAGGGCGCGGACGCGGGAAGAGGAAACGAGCGCAACGACTCGATTTCCTTTTCCCGCTTGATGCGTCCCGATCAACCGGAAGTGCCATGCCTAGAGACAAGATCATTCTCGCGTGCAGCGAGTGTAAGAATCGCAACTACTTCACCACGAAGAACAAGCGCCTGCATCCGGAGCGCGTGGAGTGGAAGAAGTACTGCCCGCGCTGCGACAAGCATCAGCTCCATAAGGAAACCAAGTAATGGCTGACGCGGCCGTTCGTTCGACCACGTCTGGCGGTGGAACGACCGGCGGGTCGGGGCGTCCGCCGGCGTCGCCCAAGGCGACGGATTCGCGGGGTTTCGTCACGAAGCTGCGCGATTTCTACAACGGCGTGATGGTCGAGATGCGCAAGGTGACCTGGCCGGATCGCGCGCAGGTCCAGTCGGCGACGATCTCGATCATCATCTTCGTGCTGATCCTGGGGCTGTTCATCACCGTTCTCGACTTCGTGTTGACGGGACTCCTCGTCAACCTCATCCCGTCGCTCTTCGCGGGTCGTTGATCGCTATGGCGGAACACCGCTGGTACGCAATTCAGACGACGGCCGGACACGAGAACAAGGTGCGCTCGCTCATCCAACGGAAGATCGAGGGTGACGCGCGTCCCGCGGAGGAGCGTCCGATCCGCCAGGCTCTCGTGCCGACGGAGCAGGCTGTCGAGATCAAGAACGGCAAGAAGGTGAACGTCGAACGGAAGCTCTATCCGGGCTACGTGCTCGTCGAGATGGATCTCAACCAGGAGACCGCGCACGTCGTGAACGGCATCCAGGGCGTGATCAAGTTCGTCGGCCACGACTCGCGCTTCCCGCAGCCGCTGCGCCCCGAAGAGGTCAACCGCCTCCTCGGCATCGCGGACGAGCGCGAGGACGAGGCGCCGAAGGAGGAGATCCCGTTCCTCGTCGGCCAGGCGGTCGCCATCACGGAAGGGCCGTTCACCGACTTCAACGGAACGGTCGAGGAAGTGATGCCGGACAAGGGCAAGGTCCGGGTGTCGGTGAGCCTGTTCGGGCGTCCGACCTCCGTGGAGCTCGACTACTTGCAGTTGAAGGCGTATTGACGATCCGCGTAATGGCGATCGTTCGAAAATCGAAGTCTGTAGGTCTCTGGTCGCGGGTCTGAGGTCGCGGTAGGTCTCAGGTCGCAGGCATCAGAGAATTCAAACGGTTGCGGTTCCGGTGTCTCCGAGACCCGTGACCGTTCAGTCGGCGACCACTCCGACTCTAAGCCATCAGTGGGAGATAGACCGTCGCAGCACACCGCGACGGAAGTCCCAGGAGTCACATGGCCAAAAAGGCAACGGGGTTCGTGAAGCTTCAGATCCCCGCGGGCAAAGCCAACCCGGCACCGCCGGTGGGTACCGCGCTTGGTCCGCAGGGCATCAACATCATGGCCTTCTGCAAAGAGTTCAACGCTCGGACGCAGGGCCAGGATACGATCCTTCCGGTCGAGATCACGATCTACTCCGACAAGTCCTTCTCCTTCATCCTGAAGACGCCGCCGGCGGCGGTCCTTCTGAAGAAGGAAGCGGGCATCGAGAAGGGATCGGGTCAGCCGAACCGGAACAAGATCGGAAAGGTGACGCGCGCGCAGGTCCGTAAGATCGCTGAGCTCAAGATGCCGGATCTGAACTGCGACACCATCGAGTCGGCCATGGCGATGATCGCCGGCGCCGCGCGCTCGATGGGCATGGAGGTCGTCGACTGATGCGCGATCACGGTAAGAAATACAACAACGCGGCGAAGGCCCGCGACGTCGGAATGGCCTACCAGCCCAAGCAGGCGCTGGAGATCGTGAAGACGTCGGCGTTCGCCAAGTTCGACGAGACGGTGGAAGTCGCCGTGCGCCTCGGCGTCGATCCGCGCCACGCGGACCAGGTCGTCCGCGGCACGGTCGTGCTGCCCGCCGGAACGGGTAAGGCGGTCCGCGTGCTCGTCATCGCGGTCGGCGACAAGGCGAAGGAAGCGCAGGACGCCGGCGCGGACTTCGTCGGCGCCGAGTACATCCAGCGCATCAAGGACGGCTGGCTGGATTTCGACGTCCTGATCGCCACACCGGACCAGATGGGTCAGCTCGGCCAGCTCGGCCGCGTGCTCGGCCCGCGCGGTCTCATGCCGAACCCCAAGGCCGGCACGGTGACCTTCAACGTCGGCACGGCGGTGAAGGAGACGAAGGCGGGCAAGATCGAGTTCCGCGTCGACAAGGCGGGGAACGTTCACGCGCCGATCGGCAAGGTGTCGTTCGGGCTGGACGCGCTCGAGACCAACTTCGCGGCGTTCATGGACCAGATCGTTCGCGCCAAGCCGTCCGCGGCCAAGGGCGTGTACGTCAAGAACGTCTCGGTGTCCAGCACGATGGGCCCTGGCGTCACGATCGACATCACGGCGTACCGGGGCTAATCCATGAATCGCACTGAGAAAGAGGCGCTCGTCGCCGAGCTGAAGGAAAAGATCCAGAGCGCCACGGCGCTGTATTACACGGACTTCACGGGGCTGAACGTGAAGCGGATGACGGAGCTCCGTCGGAAGCTGCGCAAGGCGAACGTCGAGTACGTGGTCATCAAGAACACCCTGGCACTCCGTGCCGTGAACGAGAGCGGTCTGGTCGGCGAGCGCTTGCGCGGTCCGACCGGGCTGGTCATGACGAACGACGCCGTCGGTGCGGCGAAGATCATCACCGATTTCGCGAAGGCGAACGACTCGAAGCCCGCGGTGAAGGGCGGGATGTTCGAGGGCAAGGCGATCGACCAGGCGCAGGTGACGAAGCTGGCGTCCATGCCCTCGCGCGAGCAGATGCTCGCCGAGCTGGGCGCGAGCATGCAGGCGCCGATGGCGATGTTCGCGGGCGCGATGAACAGCCTGCTCCAGAATTTCGCGGGTGCCGTCGAAGCGCTGCGTGTTCAGCGTGAAGGCGGGAGTGCCTGAAAGTCGGTCAGCGACCGACCCAGCAGTAACTGACCGATCCATCGTTTGACCGACTTTTAAAAAACACCAGGAGATTGCAGACAATGCCTACGACCATGAGCAAGGACGAGATTCTCGACGCGATCGGCAACATGTCCGTGTTCGAGCTCGCCGAGCTGATCGAAGCCTTCAAGGAGAAGTTCAACGTCACGATCGCGGCGGCCCCGGTGGGCGGCGCGGCTCCGGCGGGCGGCGGCGCGGCCGCGGCTCCGGCGGCGGAAGAGAAGACCGAGTTCGACGTCGTCCTCAAGGACGCCGGCAGCAAGAAGATCCAGGTCATCAAGGTCGTCCGTGAGATCACGGGCCTTGGCCTCAAGGAAGCCAAGGACATGGTCGACGGCGCCCCGCAGACGGTGAAGGCGGCGGTGTCGAAGGACGAGGCCGCGCAGATCAAGACCAAGCTGGAAGAGCAGGGCGCGACGGTCGAAGTGAAGTGAGCCGGCCAGGTCGTGGGTCTCCGGTTTCCGGTCTCTCCTGAGACTCGAAACCCGAGACCCGCGCCCTCAGTGCTCCTTCATTCAACCGAGCGCTATTAGTGCACGAGATCCATCTCTGTACGCCCAATTCGAGTTGTCCAAAAGACCGACCCGGTGGCCGCGACGTGATGTCGTCGGCTCCCGGGGCCTCGGTCGTTTTTTCGCCTGTGCCCGGGTGATCAATGCCTGATTCGATTAAGCAGATCTATTTCGCGAAGCTCGACCAGGGGATGGAAATGCCCCACCTCCTGGACATCCAGACGCGCGCCTTCGAGGCGCTGCTTCAGCTGGACGCCGCTTCGCACGACCGCGAGGACATCGGCCTCGAGCGGGTCTTCAAAGACCTGTTCCCGATCACCGACGTTCACGAAAACTTCTCCCTCGAGTTCGTTCGCTATTCGCTCGGCGAGCCCAAGTACACCGTCGAGGAGTGCATCGAGCGCGACATGACCTACTCGGCGCCCCTCAAGGCGACGCTGCAGCTGGTCATCAACGAAGTCGTCAACGAGCAGAAGCGGCCCCGCAACATCATCGAGAAGGAAGTCTATCTCGGCGAGTTGCCGCTGCTCACCCCGCTCGGAACGTTCGTGATCAACGGAGCCGAGCGCGTCATCGTCTCGCAGCTGCACCGTTCCCCGGGCGTCGTCTTCGAGGAATCCACCCACCCCAACGGACAGCGCCTCATCTCGGCGCGCATCATTCCGTTCCGCGGCTCGTGGGTCGAATTCACCGTCGACATCCACGATGTGGTCTACGTCCACATCGACAAGAAGAAGAAGTTCCCGGCCACCGCGCTCCTCCGCGCGTTCGGCTACGGGTCCAACTCCGACATCCTGCGCCTCTTCTTCGCCACGCGCGATCTCGACCTCACCAAAAAGCGTGAGAGCCGGACCGACGTGCGCGAGGTGATCGGCGCCATCATCGCCGAAGACATCGCCCTCCCCGGCGAGGCCACCGCCGAGGACGCGCCCAAGGCGCGCACCAAGAAGGCCAAGGCCGAGCGCGAGCGCGCCGAGAACGTGCTGCTCGTCAAGGAAGGCGACGAGCTGACGGAAGAGGTGTTCAACCGCCTCCGCCGCCAGAACATCGACACGATCAAGGTCTTCGCGAGCCACATGCGCATCGACCTCCGCGACGAGCAGGACGCCATCGAGCGCGGCGAGCGCCCGGTGCGCCGCCAGCTCGCGCTCGACGTCGTCGACGCCGACGGTGAGGTCATCGCCGAGGCCGGCCAGAACCTGACCGACGCGATCATCAAGAAGATCCGCAAGGCCGACATTACCAAGGTCAGCGTCTTCGTCCCGTCGGGCCGCGCCGAGTCGACCCTGATCAAGAACACCCTGGCCAAGGATCCGACGCATACCGAGAAGGAAGCGCTCTCGCAGATCTACGCGCTGCTCCGTCCGGGCGACGCCCCCGACGCGACCACCGCGAAGCAGGCGCTCGAACGCCTGTTCTTCTCGCCGAAGCGCTACGACCTCGGCCGCGTCGGCCGGTACAAGATCAACCAGCGGCTCGGCATGAACATGCCGGCCGATTACACGGTGCTGTCGAAGGAAGACTTCGTCGAGATCGTGCGCTACCTCGTGGAGCTTCACGAAGGCCGCGGCCACGTCGACGACATCGACCACCTCGGCAACCGCCGCATCCGTTCGGTGGGCGAGCTGATCGCGAACCAGTTCTCGGTCGGCCTCTCTCGCATGGCGCGCCTGGTCAAGGAGCGCATGTCGATCAACACCGATCCGGAAAAGATCTCGCTCGACGATCTGGTGAACGCGCGTACGGTGAGCGCGGTGATCCAGGCGTTCTTCGGCTCGTCGCAGCTTTCGCAGTTCATGGACCAGACGAATCCGCTCGCCGAGCTGACGCACAAGCGTCGTCTCTCGGCGCTCGGACCGGGCGGTCTGACGCGCGAGCGCGCCGGCTTCGAAGTGCGCGACGTGCACTACTCGCAGTACGGCCGGATGTGCCCGATCGAAACGCCGGAAGGCCCGAACATCGGCCTCATCACGTCGCTCGCGTGCTACGCGCGCGTGAACGACCTCGGCTTCGTCGAGACGCCGTATCGCGTGGTGAAGGACGGCCGCGTCACGGATCAGATCACGTGGCTCGACGCCAACCGTGAAGAGGACGCACTCATCGCGCAGGCGAGCTCGCGCATCGACGAGAAGGGCAACTTCCTCGACGATCTCGTGCTCTGCCGGCAGCAGGGCGACGTGCCGCTCACGCCGAAGGACCGCATCGACTACATGGACGTCGCGCCCGAGCAGCTGGTGTCGATCGCCGCGGCGTTGATTCCGTTCCTCGAGCACGACGACGCGAACCGCGCGCTGATGGGCTCGAACATGCAACGCCAGGCCGTGCCGCTCCTCAACCCGCGGACGCCGCTCGTGGGCACCGGTCTCGAGGAGAAGGTGGCGGTGGACTCGGGCGCGGTCGTCATCGCGCGCCGCGCGGGCGTCGTCTCGCGCGTCACCGCCGACGAGATCATCGTCGACGCGGGCCCGGTCTCGGCCAGGAAGGAAGCCGCCGAGGGCGAACGCCCGCTGGCGCGTCTCACGCAGCACGACCGGTACCGCCTCAAGAAGTACTGGCGCACGAACCAGGACACGGCGATCAACCAGCGTCCGCTCGTCCGTCAGGGGCAGAAGGTCAAGCAGGGCGACGTGCTCGCCGACGGCGCCGCGACGGAGCTCGGGCAGCTCGCGCTCGGCTCGAACGTCACGGTGGCGTTCATGCCGTGGTACGGTCACAACTTCGAGGACGCCATCGTGCTGTCCGAGCGGCTGGTGAAGGACGACGTCTATTCGTCGATCCACATCCAGGAGCTCGAGCTGCACGTCCGCGACACGAAGCGCGGTCAGGAAGAGATCACGCGCGAAATTCCGAACGTGTCGGAAGAGGCGCTGCTCGACCTCGACGAGCGCGGCATCGTCCGCATCGGCGCGCACGTGAAGCCGGGCGACATCCTCGTCGGCAAGATCACGCCGAAGGGTGAGACGGAGCTCTCGCCCGAAGAGAAGCTGCTGACCGCGATCTTCGGCGAGAAGGCGAAGGACGTGAAGGACTCGTCGCTGAAGGTGCCGCCGGGAATGGAAGGCGTCGTCATCGACGTCAAGATCTTCTCCCGGATCGAAGACCAGGTCGTCGAGAAGGATCGCGGTGAGCGCATCGGTGAGGTGCGCCGCCTCGAGGGCGACGAGAAGGTGCGCGTGAACGAAGTGCGCGACGCCGAGCTGGTCGAGGTGCTCGACGGCCAGACCATCGCGCTCGCGCTCAAGGCTGGCACGGTGGAAGAGGCGATTCCGGCCGGCACGAAGATCACCGCGGACATGCTCCGCGAGCTGCGCCTCACGTCGATCGACCTCAAGACGCTGCGCGTCGAGAACAAGCGCGTGAACGAGCGGCTGCGTCAGATCATCGACGCCTCGAACGACGAGAAGGCGCGGATCGAGGAGCGCGCGGAAGAGCGCATCGACCGCATCCTCCAGCCGGACGAGCTGCCGCCGGGCGTGATCCAGTTGGTGAAGGTCTACCTCGCTGAGAAGCGCAAGGTGTCGGTCGGTGACAAGATGGCCGGCCGCCACGGCAACAAAGGTATCGTCGCGCGCGTGGTGCCCGAGGAAGACATGCCGTTCCTCCCGAACGGCCGTCCGGTGGACATCGTGCTCAACCCGCTCGGTGTGCCGTCGCGCATGAACGTCGGGCAGATTCTCGAGACCCACCTCGGGTGGATCGCGAAGATGCTCGGCTTCTACGCCAAGACGCCGGTATTCCAGGGGGCGAACGAGCGCGAGATCGGCACGCTGTTGAAGATCTCGAATGCGATCTACGCCGCGCAGGCGCTGGCGCTCCAGACGCCGGCTCCGGCGATCGGGGACGCGGAAGTGAAGACGATTCTCGCCGACATCAAGCCGGACATGGCTGGTGAGGGCGACGTGTTCACGCGCATGCAGGATGCGACGCTCAACGATCTCGGCGGGCGGGCGATGTCGCAGGAGACGCGCGACATCTTCCACGGCATCCGCGACTACATCGCGGCCGCCGCGCGGGAGCTCGCCGAGCGCGAGACGACCGCGATCGCGAACCAGATCGAGTTCCACACCGCGTGGATCGACGATGAGGAGACGCCCGCCAACAAGAAGGTGGAGTACAAGGCGGCGCTGAAGGTGCTCGAGAAGCGCGCGGCGATGGAGCCGGCCCAGCTGCTGAACGATCAGGAGCTGCCGGCGCTCGCGGCGATGCTTGGCAAGAAGTCGGAAGGGGACGTCGACGCGGCCGCGGTCGAGCTCATTCGGCTCGCGGGGCTCACGCCCTTCGGCAAGGTGCGTCTGCGCGACGGGCGCAGCGGTGAGACGTTCGTCTCGCCGGTGACCGTCGGTGAGATCTACATGCTCAAGCTGTCGCACCTGGTGGACGACAAGATCCACGCGCGGAGCATCGGACCGTACTCGCTGGTGACGCAGCAGCCGCTCGCCGGCAAGGCGCAGTTCGGCGGACAGCGGTTCGGTGAGATGGAAGTGTGGGCGCTGGAAGCGTACGGCGCCGCGCACGTGTTGCAGGAAATCTTGACCGTGAAGTCGGACGACGTGAACGGCCGCAGCCGGGTGTACGAGGCGATCGTGAAGGGTCAGAACCTTCCGGAGCCGGGCATCCCGGAATCCTTCAACGTGCTCGTGAAGGAGCTGCAGGCCCTCGGCATCAAGGTGACGATGGGCCAAAGTGTCGATGGATTCTGGGGCACGGGCATCGACACCGGAACGTCGAGCAACGGCAACGGCAACGGGACTGAGGAGTAATCGATGATCGACTTCCGTAGCGTGCGCGAACAGCGCGCGAGCTCGTTCGATTTCATTCAGGTCCGAATCGCGTCCCCGGAAGAGATCCGGGGGCCGAAGGACCCCAAGGAGCGCGAGCGTCTCGAGCTTCAGGGCCTCCGCAACTGGTGGTCGTGGGGCGAGGTCACCAAGCCCGAGACGATCAACTATCGCTCATTCAAGCCTGAGAAAGACGGCCTCTTCTGCGAGCGCATCTTCGGTCCGGTCAAGGACTGGGAGTGCCATTGCGGCAAGTACAAGCGCATTCGCTATCGCGGCGTGATCTGCGATCGCTGCGGCGTCGAGGTGACGCTCAGCAAGGTGCGCCGCGAGCGCATGGGCCACATCGAGCTCGCGGTGCCGGTCGCGCACATCTGGTTCTTCAAGACCCTGCCGAGCCCGATGGGCAACCTGCTCGACATCACCCTGCGTGATCTCGAGAAGGTCATCTACTACTCGAACTACGTCGTCATCGAGCCGGGCGAACAGGACGTCACGGTCAACCAGCTCCTCGACGAGGACGAGTACCTCAACCTGCGCTCCAAGGCGAAGGAAGAGGGCGATGCCGCGTTCATGGCCGACATCGGCGCGCCGGCGGTGCGCGAGCTCCTGCGCCGCCTCGACGTCGACTCCCTCGCCGAGACGCTCCGCGCCGACGTGCTGACCGAGACGAGCCAGCATCGGAAGAAGATGCTGCTCAAGCGGCTCAAGATCGTCGACGCGTTCCGCAACTCGGGCGATTCGGGCGATACGCGCAACAAGCCGGAGTGGATGATCCTGGACGTCGTCCCGGTCATTCCGCCGGATCTGCGTCCGCTCGTGCCGCTCGACGGCGGCCGTTTCGCGACGTCCGACCTGAACGACCTCTACCGCCGCGTCATCAATCGCAACAACCGCCTGCAGAAGCTCATCATGCATCGCGCGCCGGAAGTCATTCTCCGGAACGAGAAGCGGATGCTGCAGGAAGCGGTCGACGCGCTGTTCGACAACGGGCGCCGCTCCAAGGCGATCCGCGGCCGCGGCAAGCGTCCGCTCAAGTCGCTGTCCGACATGCTCAAGGGCAAGCAGGGCCGGTTCCGTCAGAACCTGCTCG
>Ga0164243_10006030_pt1 | contig 18444 bp, 21 predicted proteins | sample OricompcompostOP_FD_108781 | JGI IMG/M metagenome (GOLD analysis project Ga0164243, IMG submission 108781) | Organic Plus compost microbial communities from Emeryville, California, USA - Original compost - Organic plus compost (OP) | ecosystem: Engineered > Solid waste > Mixed feedstock >... | reverse complement strand
GGTCGCGTTGGGGTTGTCGATCGTGAAGCCCTGCTTCTCGATCGTGTCGACGAAGTCGATCAGCGCGCCGTTGAGGTAGGGGACGCTCATCCGGTCGACCACCACGGAGACGCCGTCGAAGTCGGTGACCACGTCGCCGTCGAGACTGCGCTCGTCGAAGAACAGCTGGTAGCGCAGACCGCTGCAGCCACCCGGCTGCACCGAGATCCGGAGCTGCAGGTCGTCGCGCCCCTCCTGCTCGAGGAGGCTCTTCACCTTGGCCGCCGCCACCGGGCTCAGGTTGATGCCATCGGTGCGGCGCTCTTGGGTGGTCTCGAGCTGCTCGGTCATGTATCTGGCTCCAGAGAGGTCCGGGGATGTGCTGCCAGGGTCAATGGTGACACATCGGGGGTTATTCCCGGCGTCGGCGGTGAGTGCCGGGGACGGGAAGATTCACCGGTTCACCGGTGAATCTTCCGGTTCTTGCACGAAGCTTCAGCCGACAACCGTTCATTTCGTCCCCTGGCCCGCACAGCGCAGGCGTTCACCGCCCGTTGAATTCCGGCTCGCGACCAGCGGCTCAGCGCGACCAGGTCCGCGCCACCCGCGCCGCCAGCTCGCTCAGCACCGCGGCGGGCTCGGCGAGCGAGCGCTCCTCGCCGGCCAGGTCGACCATGGAGTACGCCGACTCGATGCCCAGCGCGCGCATCTCCCGGGCGCCCACCAGCACCCGGCCGGCGAGCGCGACGCAGGGCCGCAGCGCGCCCTCGGCGACCTTGGCGACGCCGTACGGCACCTTGCCTGAGCGGCTGGAGAAGTCGAAGGCGCCCTCGCCGGTCAGCACCAGGTCCGCGGCGCGGGCCCGCTCGGAGAGCCGTACGGCGTCCGCGACCAGCTCGATGCCGGGCTCGCGGTCGGCGCCGAGGAGCAGCAGCGCGAAGCCGATCCCGCCCGCCGCACCGGCGCCGGGCAGCAGGGACACCATCCGGTCGGTCGCCCTGGCGAACGCCTCCAGGGTCGCGTCGACGCGCGGCAGGTGCTCCTCGGCGATGCCCTTCTGGGCCCCGAAGGTCTTGGTGGCGCCGAACAGCCCGGTCAGCGGGGCGTCGACGTCGGTGGCCGCGACCAGCCGGACCCCGGCCACCCGCTCCCTGGCCGGCTCGAGGTCGACGCGGGTCACCTGGTCGAGGGTGGGCACCCCGACGTCCAGCCGGCCGTCGGCGGTGGCGCCGAGCGCCGAGAGCAGCCCGGCCCCGCCGTCGTTGGTGCCGCTGCCGCCCAGCCCGAGCACGACGGTGGTCGCCCCGGAGTCGATCGCGGCGAGCAGCAGCTCCCCCACCCCGACCGTGGTCGCGCGCTCGGCGCCCTCCCTGCCGGTCAGCTGCACCCCGCACGCCTGGGCGGTCTCGACGTACGCCGTGCCGTCGGCGAGCAGGATCGTGGCGGGGGTCGGGGTGCCGTGCGGACCCGCGATGGTGACCGCGAGCACCTCGCCGCCGAGCGCCGCGTGCAGCACGTCGACGAACCCCGGCCCGCCGTCGGCCATCGGCGCCAGGTCGAGCTCGTCACCGGGCGCCGTCCGTCGCCAGCCCTCGGCGATCGCGTCGGCCGCCTCGACCGCCGTCAGGGTGCCGGCGAACTTGTCCGGCGCCACGAGAACTCGCATGCGTCCCATCCTCGCCGGTCCGTAGGTTGGCGTCGTGCCCGGCATGACCATCCGCCCGATGACCCCGGACGACGTGCCGGCGGCCGAGCGGCTCAGCGACGAGGGCTTCCACGAGCTCGACGTCCGGATGCGGCGCGCGTCCTGGCCGCCTCCCGAGCGACGCAGCGGCCGCCACTCGCAGTGGTGGACCGACCGGACGCTGCACCTGCTGCGCACCGACCCCGGCGGCTGCTGGGTCGCCGACGATGGGTCCGGCCTCGTCGGGTTCGCCACCAGCCTGGTGCGCGACACCACCTGGTGCCTCGCGACGTACGTCGTCCGGCCCGGGCTGCAGGGACAGGGCATCGGCAAGGCGCTGCTCGACGCGGCGCTGGAGCACGGTCGCGGCTGCCTGCACGGCATGCTCGCGGCCTCCGCGGACCCGAAGGCGGTCCGCCGCTACCACGCGGCCGGTTTCGAGATGCACCCCCAGATGTTCCTCACCGGCGAGGTCGACCGCTCGGCGATCCCGGTGGTCGACAAGGTGCGGGAGGGGACCCCGGCCGACATCGACCTGATGAACTCGCTGGACCGGCAGACCCGCGGGGCCGCCCACGGGCCGGACCACGAGATCCTCCTGCAGAGCTGGCGGCTGATCGTCTCCGACTCGACCACCGGCTCCGGCTATGCCTACCTGGGCGCCGGGCACACGGTGGTCCTGCTGGCCGCCAGCAACCGGCGCACCGCGGCCCGGCTGCTGTGGGCGGCCCTGGCCGACGCGCCGGCGGACCGCCCGGTCAAGGTCTCCCACCTCACCGCCGCCAACCAGTGGGCGATCGACGTGGGTATGGCGGCCCGGCTGGAGCTCCACCAGGAGGGCTACCTCGGCCTGCGTGGGATGAAGCCGCCCACGCCGTACATCCACGACGGCGCCCTGCTCTGACGGCCTTCCGGCGCTTGATCTCAACCATTGTTGAACTTCTAGCGTCGCGGCCATGGACACCAGCAGTGATCGACTCCGCATCGCACTGATCGTCGGCAGCGTCCGGGCGACGCGGCTCGCCGACTGCCTCCTGACCTGGCTCGAGCTCCGGCTGGCCACCGTCGACTGGCTCACGGTGGACGTCATCGACCTGGCCGACGTCGAGCTGCCGGCCCAGGACCTGGCCCCGGGCGGCGGGACCAGCATCAGCGACCGGCTGCGTGCCGCCGACGGGTTCCTCGTGCTCACCCCGGAGTACAACCACAGCTTCCCGGGCTCCCTGAAGAACGCCATCGACTGGCACCGCGACGAGTGGGCCCGCAAGCCGGTGGCGTTCGTGTCGTACGGCGCCGGGTCGGGCGGCATCCGCGCCGTCGAGCAGCTGCGCCTCGTGTTCGCGGAGCTGCACGCGACCACGGTGCGCAACGCCGTGCACCTCTCGCAGCCCTGGGAGCGCCTCACCGAGGACGGCCGCTTCGACGGCGACCCGGCCGCGGTGGCGGCGCTCGAGGCCACGCTCGACGACCTCCGCTGGTGGGCCTCTGCGCTGCGGCCCGCCCGCGCCGGTGAGCTCGTCGCGCCATGACCGGGATCGGCCTCGCGACGAAGGACGTCCTCGGCCAGACCCTCTCGGTGGGCGAGCTGGCCCGCCTCGCCGGGGTGGCGCCGTCGGCAGTGCGCTTCTACGAGCGGCACGGGCTGGTCATGGCATACCGGACCAGCGGCAACCAGCGGCGGTTCCGGCGGGACGCGGCGTGCCGGATCCGGGTCGCCCGGGTCGCGCAGCAGGTGGGCATGACCGTGCGCGAGATCGCCGAGGCGTTCGAGACGCTCCCGGACGACTGGGGACCCGACGACTGGAAACGGCTCGGCGACCGGCTGGTCGCCGAGGGGGAGGCGCGGATCCGGCGGCTCCAGCGGGTGGTCGCGGAGATCGGAACCAGCGAGGTGCTCTGCGAGGTCGACCCTAGAATCGGGCCATGACGACCGTCGACCTGCCCCTGCTGCCGCTCGGCCGAGGCTCCGACCTCACCTCCGAGCGCGGCGTGGAGTGCCCCGGCGACCTGCCCGCGGCCTCCGACCCCGACCTGGTGGCCCGCGCGCGGGCAGCGAAGGAGGCGCTCGGCGACAAGGTCTTCGTGCTCGGTCACCACTACCAGCGCGACGAGGTCATCCAGTTCGCCGACGTCACCGGCGACTCGTTCAAGCTCGCCCGCGACGCCGCGGCCCGGCCGGACGCCGAGTACATCGTGTTCTGCGGCGTGCACTTCATGGCCGAGTCCGCCGACATCCTCACCAGCCCCGACCAGAAGGTCGTGCTGCCCGACCTGGCGGCCGGCTGCTCGATGGCCGACATGGCCCGGATCGCCCAGGTCGAGGCGGCCTGGGACGCGATGGCCGCCGCCGGCATCCAGGAGTCCGTGGTGCCGGTGACCTACATGAACTCCAGCGCCGACATCAAGGCGTTCTGCGGCCGCAACGGCGGCGTGGTGTGCACGTCGTCCAACGCCGAGACCGCGCTCGAGTGGGCCTTCGAGCAGAAGGGCGGCATCGACGGCGGCGCCAAGATCCTCTTCCTGCCCGACCAGCACCTCGGCCGCAACACCGCGGTGCTCAAGATGGGCCTCTCCCTCGACGACTGCGTGGTGTGGAACCCGCTGCGGCCCGACGGCGGCCTCACCGCCGAGGAGCTGCAGGGCGCGAAGATGATCCTGTGGCGCGGGCACTGCTCGGTGCACGGCCGGTTCTCGGCCGACGTGGTCGACGAGCTGCGCGAGACGATCCCGGGCGTCAACATCCTGGTCCACCCCGAGTGCCAGCACGAGGTGGTGCTCAAGGCCGACCTGGTCGGCTCCACCGAGTTCATCATCAAGACCATCGAGGCCGCGCCCGCCGGCTCGGCCTGGGCGATCGGCACCGAGCTCAACCTGGTGAAGCGGCTGGCCGACCAGCACCCCGACAAGCGGATCGTCTTCCTCGACAAGAACGTCTGCTACTGCTCGACGATGAACCGCATCGACCTCCCCCACTTCGTGTGGGCGATGGAGTCGCTGGTCAACGGCGTGGTGCCCAACCAGATCACCGTCGACCCCGACACCGAACGCGACGCGCTGGTCGCGCTGCAGCGGATGCTCGACCTGCCCGGCAAGTCCCACCGCGACTGACCGTGCAGCAGGGCCCGCAGTCCCCCCTCGCGGCGGCCCGGTTCGTCCTGGCGATCTACCGGCGCCGGCTGCTGACGCTGCGCGGCCGGCTCGCCGGCGAGCCGATGGTGCGGTTCGAGTCCGCGGAGGGCCGACGCAACCCGTACCCGGTGCACGAGTCGTTCCGCACCCGCGGCCCGCTGGTGCCGACGTACGCCGGCTTCCTGGCCACCGCCGACTACCACCTGTGCCACGAGCTGGTCCGCAGCCGGAGGTTCGGGGTCCGCGACCCGGAGACCAACGTCGTGCACGGCGACATCTACGTCGACGGCGACGTCATGGACCGCTCGATGCTCGGCCAGAACCCTCCCGAGCACACCCGGCTGCGCCGGCTGGCGGCGCCCGGGTTCAGCCCGAAGCTGATGCGCACCTACGAGACCTCGATCGAGAAGCGCGTGGGCGCGCTGATCGACCGGGTCGCCACCCGGGACCGCTTCGACCTGGTCCACGACGTCGCCGCTCCCCTGCCGATCGGCGTGATCACCGACCTGCTCGGCCTCGAGGACGCCGACGTCGCGGTCTTCGAGAAGTACGGCGAGGTGATGGCCTCCGCGCTCGACGGCGTGACCTCGTTCGGCCACGCCCGCCGGCTCGCGGTCGCCTCGGCCCGGCTGGAGAAGGTCTTCGACCGCCTCTTCGACCTGCGCCGCCGCGAGCCCCGCGACGACCTCGTCACCTCGCTGGTCGCCGCGCACGACGAGGACCGGCTCAGCTCGCGCGAGCTCGTCGCCATGTGCCAGGTGCTGCTCGTCGCCGGCTTCGAGACGACGGTCAACCTGATCTCCAACGCGGTGCTCGCGCTGCAACGCACCCCAGGGGCCTGGCAGCGGCTGATGGACGACCCCGACCTCGCGCGGCTGGCCGTCGAGGAGACCCTGCGCTTCGACCCCCCGGTGCAGCGGACGATCCGGGTGGCCCTCGAGGACACCGAGCTGGCCGGCCGCCCGATCCCGCGCGGCACCTGGGTGGTGGTGCTGATCGGCGGCGCCAACCGCGACCCCGGGGTGTTCGCCCGCCCCCACGAGTTCGTGCTCGACCGGTACGCCGACCCGGAGACGCCGGACCACCTGGCGTTCTCCGGCGGCGCGCACTACTGCCTGGGCGCGCCGCTGGCCCGGCTCGAGGCCACGATCGCGCTGCGGCAGCTGGCCGAGCGGCTGCCCCGGCTCCGGCTCGCCGGACCGCCGACGATGCGGCGCTCGGTGTCGGTCCGCGGACCCGCCTCCCTGACCGCCGTACTGGGCTGACTGGAGTACTGGGGCTGACCGGAGCGGCGCCTAGCCCGCGCGGGTGCGGCTGACCTGGTCGAGGGCGACCAGCTGGTGCAGCCGGGCATGGGTCTCGGCGTCGCGCGGCGAGTAGACCATCATCCGGTTCAGCCCGTCGGCGCCGATGGTCATCTTGGTGGCCTCGAGGTGCAGGTCGCCGACGGAGGTGCGGAAGTCCTTGGCCGGCATCGGGCTCTCGACCACGTCGTGGCGCCGCCAGATCGTGTCGAACTCCTCGGAGGCCTCGCGCAGCCGGGTGACCAGGCACTGCCACAGCGGGTCGTCGAGGTGCTGGGTCATCGCGACCCGCAGCGACGCCACGAGGTGGGCGGCGGCCCGGTCGCGGCGCAGGCACATGTCCTTCCAGTGCTGGCTGGTGAAGAACAGCCACATCTGGTTGCGCTCCCCGGGCTCGAGAGAGTCGAGGTCGCCGCCCAGCCAGTTGTAGGCCCGGTTGTAGCCCACGATGTCCCACCGGCTCGAGAGCACGACGGCCGGGAACGGGTCGAGCTGGTCGAGGATCCCCTGGACCTGCACGGGCGGCTGCGGCGGCGTGGGCGGCACCAGGGTCACCCCGGCGAGCTGGAACAGGTGCCAGCGTTCCTGGGCGTCCATCCGCAGCGTGCGTGCGATCGCCTCGAGCACCTGGACCGACGCGTTGATCGGGCGGCCCTGCTCCAGCCACGTGTACCAGGTGACCCCGACCCCGGCGAGCATCGCGACCTCCTCGCGGCGCAGGCCGGGCGTCCGGCGCCGGCCGCCGGCGGGCAGCCCCACGTCCTCGGGCGAGATCCGCTCCCGGCGGGTGCGCAGGAAGTCGGCGAGCTCGGTACGGCGCCGGTCGGTCATGCGACTACTGTGCCCTGAAACGGAGACAGTATCCAGTTACTTCCAGTACCAGGATCAGCAGGCACTCACCAACAGGATCCGGGCACCCCCACGCTGGTCCGGTGCCAGTACAGACCTCAGTCGCGACGGCCGCCCCGGAGACCCCGGTCGAGCCCCGTCGCCTGCATCCTCTCGGACTGGTGGCGGCCCTCGGCGCCACCACCGTGCCCATCATGTCGTTCTTCACCGTCAACGTCGCGCTCGGCTCCATCGGATCGGACCTGAGCGCCTCCCCCGCCATGCTCCAGCTGGTGGTCGCGGCGTACGGCGTCGTGTACGCCAGCCTGGTGGCCATGGGCGGCCGGCTCGGCGACGGCTTCGGCCGCAAGCGCCTGCTGGTGCTGGGCCTGGTCGTGTTCGCCGCGACCAGCCTGCTCTGCGCGGTCGCGCAGGACAGCACCCAGCTCGTCGGCGCCCGGTTCGTGCAGGGCGCGTCCGCCGCGCTGATCGCCCCGCAGGTGCTCGCCACCCTGCACGCCGCCAACGAGGGCCACCACCGCAGCCGGGCGCTCGCCTGGTTCGGCGCCAGCGCGGGCCTGGCCACGTCGCTGGCCTTCCTGCTCGGCGGGGCGCTCAGCGACTCCGCCCTCGGCTGGCGCTCGGTCTTCTGGGTGAACCTGCCGCTGGCGGCGCTGATCCTCGTGGGCGTGCTGCGGTTCGTGCCCGAGACCCGGGCGCCGAGCCGCGCCCCGCTCGACCTCGGCGGAGCCGCGCTGCTCGCCGCGGCGCTGACGCTGCTCGTGCTGCCGCTCACCGAGGGCCGGGCGACCGGGTGGCCGCTGTGGACCTGGGCCTGCCTCGCGCTCGTGCTGCCGCTGCTCGGCCTGCTCGCCTGGTCGCAGGGGCGGCTGGAGTCCCGCGGCGGCGTCCCCCTGGTGCCGCTCTCGCTGTTCCGCTTCCGCAGCATCGGCGTCGGCCTGCTCGCGGGCCTGCCGTTCTTCACGGCGTTCGGCGGCTTCATGTTCGTCTACGGGTACGACGCCCAGGTGTCGGGCAGGTCGCCGCTCGGGATCGGCGTGAGCCTGCTGCCGATGTCCCTCGGCTTCCTGGTCACCTCGCTGGTGGCCGGGCGGCTGGTGCCCCGGTACGGCGCGTGGGTCCTCACCGTCGGCGCGCTCGTCAACGCGGTCGGCTTCGTCGCGCTGGCCGGCACCGGCATCGACGGCTCCCTCGTCCCCGTCACGCTCATCGGGCTCGGGTTCGGGCTCACCTGGTCACCGCTGATGGGCATCGTGCTCAGCCAGGTCCCCGACCACATCGCCGGCCTGGGCAGCGGGCTGCTGATCACCACCATGCAGGCCGGGCTCGGCCTCGGGTCGGCCGTGGTCGGCGCGCTCTACCTGGCCCGGGCGAACGGCGTCGAGTTCACGGCGTACCTCCTGGCGGCGGCGATGGTCGGCATCGCCGTGCTCACCCGGCTGCTGGAACCCCGCCGGGCCTGACCCGCCGGGCCCGACCGGCCGAGGTCAGAGTCCGGGGGCGCCCCAGATCGCGAGCCAGCGGGAGAGGTCCTGCTCGATCGGGAGCTCTCCCGCCAGCGCGTCCCGGACCTGGATCTCGAGCAGGTTGTCGCGCTGCTGGGGGCCCTTCGGGGCGAACGGGTAGAACGTGCCCTGCTTGTAGAGGTAGACGAGCCCGAGGCTGCGACCGCCGGGGTCGGTGAAGCCGACCACCGTGCACAGCAGCCCGGGCCCGAACCCCTGGCTCTCGAGCCCGGTGTTGATCGCGTGCAGCCCGGTGCACAGACCCTCGACGTCGGCACCGGGCTCGCGGTCGATCACGATCCAGGTGAAGCCGAACGAGTCGGTGCTGACCCGTACGTCGGGAGCGTCGCCGGTGCTGCGCAGCAGCTCGACGACCTCCTGCTGGACGATCTGGGCGGCGGCGCCGTCGGCGGCCCGGTAGCAGACCGAGCCGTCGCCGGTCGGCCGGAACCCGATCGTGGTCTCCAGCGTGATCGCCGCCGACGGGACCAGGAACAGGGAGTCGAGGTTGGCCTGCTTCGGCTTCGACCGCCCCGAGAGGACCGACCAGAAACCCATCAGGCGCGGCCGCCCGTCATGCGCTCCGTCATGCGCTCCGTCATGCGCTGGGCCGGCCCAGCTCGGCCTGGATCCGCGCCAGCTGCTCGAGGCGCTGCTCCAGCGGCGGGTGGGTCGAGGTGAGCGTGCTCAGCGAGACGCCCTTGATCGCCGGGGCGATGCACAGCGCGCTGGCGGCGGAGACCTCGCGCAGGTCGCGCTGCGGGATCTGGTTGATGGTGCCGGTGATCTTCTGCAGCGCCGAGGCCAGCGCGGCCGGCTTCATGGTCAGGTGCGCACCGGCCCGGTCGGCGGACAGCTCCCGGTAGCGGCTGAGCAGCCGCAGCAGCAGGAAGCTGACGGCGTACACGACCATGCTGACGATCAGCACGAGCAGCCAGATCGGCAACCCGCTGTTGTTGTTGCCGCGGCGGCCGCCGCCCCCGAAGAACATGCCGTACTGCGAGCCCTGGGTGAGCATGCCGGCGGTGATCGCGGCCGAGGACGCGACCGTCATCACGAGCACGTCGCGGTGCGCGACGTGGGAGAGCTCGTGGGCGAGCACGCCCTCGAGCTCCTCGGCGTCGAGGGTCTGCAGGATGCCGGTGGTCACGCACACCACCGCCCGGTCGGGCGACCGGCCGGTCGCGAACGCGTTGGGGACCGGGGTGTCGGCGATGCCGACCCGCGGCTTCGGCATGTCGGCCATCGCGCAGAGCCGGTCGATCATGCCGTGCAGCTCCGGCGCCTGCTCGGGCGTCACCTCACGGGCGCGCATCGCACGCATCGCCACCTTGTCGGAGTTGGCCCACTGCCAGATCGCCATGCCGATACCGGCGAGACCGACGATCACGGCGAGCCCGCCGTACCCGCCCTGGGCGAGGATCCCCATGACCAGCCCGATGAGCGCGACGAACGCGGCGCCGAGCAGGAACATCACCAGGGTCATCCGCGCGGTGAGCCCGGCGTCACCGACGAACCGAGTACGTGCCATGGGGCCATTCTCGCCTGATCGACCAAATCGACCGATGAGTCCTGGGGGCGTCGGGAGTCGTACCAGCAGCGACACACACCCACCCACCCGCGCACACCGACCCACGGAGACCGACATGACCACCATCACCCAGGTTGCACCCGTCACCACCACCGCCTCGACCCGCCCCACCGTGTGGAGGCACGGCGTCGCCGCCGGCGCCGTCGCGGCCGTCCTCACCTCCACGATCGCCACCGTGGCCGCCGCGGCCGGCGTCTCGTTCGCGGACTCGACCGGCGAGAGCATCCCGGTCTACGCCTTCCCCCAGCTGACGATCGTCTTCAGCCTGGTCGGCGTCGCCCTCGCCGCCGTCCTCGCCCGCCGGGCCCGTCGTCCGCGCTCGACGTTCGTCCGGACCACCGTGGGTCTCACCGCCCTGTCGGTGGTCCCGGACCTGACCTTCGGGTTCGACGCCGCCTCCGCGGCCACCCTGATCGCGTGCCACCTGACCGCCGCGGCCATCGTCGTCCCGACGCTGGCCCGCCGGCTCAGCGCGACGCGCTGACCACCCTCACCCCGCCGCGCGGCCCGCACCCGGGTCGCGCGGCGGTCGTGTGGTCCGCCGCCGCAGCTTCGACCTGACCACCGGGAGCAGCACCGTCAGGGACAGCAGGACCAGGCTCACGACCGTCGCGTACCGGTCGACGAGCAGGACCAGGTCGACGGCCGACTGCCCGGCGGCGTACCCGAGGCCGGCGACCAGTCCCGACATCAGCAGCGCGCCCCCGAGATCGAGGAGCAGGAACGTCCGCAGCCGCATCCCCGCCAGGCCCGCCCCGGCGTGGGCGGCGGGCGTGGGGATGCCCGGCAGGAACGCGAAGGCCACCAGCACGCGGAGGACCCAGGGGTTCAGCGAGCGCGCCCGCTCCGCGGTGCTCCGGGCGCTCTGCTCGGTGGTGAACATCCGGAGGATCCCCTCGCCCCACCGGCGTCCGGCCCACCACATCAGCCAGTCGAGCTTCACCATGCCCACGGCGCCGGCGACGACGACCAGCGACAGCGAGGTCTCCCCCACCCGGGCGAACGCGGCACCGGCGCCGATGGTGACCAGGTCGCCGGTGAGCAGCTCCAGGAGCACCGGGTGCGAGGCCAGCAGGAACGGCTTGAGCGGCCGGATCGCCAGTCCGAACGCCACCACGGCGAGGAACGACCCCATCAGCGCCAGGTCGACCCGGGTGGCGCGCCCCGACCACGGCACGTAGCGCGCCGGCCAGCGGAACGCGCGACCCCGTCCGCGCACGACCGGGCCCGTCCCCGAGCTCGCGACGGTGGTCATGCCACCACTGTGGAGCGCGCCCCCGGCGGTCGCGAGGGTCCGCAGCGAGCAGGTCCGAAAACTTGGGACCCCTGTCATGCCGACACCGCTACGCTCCCCCGTGTGATCGAGCGTCTCGGGATCTTCCTCGGCTCCAGCCACGGCAACACCCCACGCCTCGCCGAGACCGCCTACGCGGTCGGCCGGGGGCTCGCCGAGCGCGGCATCGAGCTCGTGTACGGCGGGGGCGGTGGCGGCCTGATGGGTGAGGTGTCGCAGGGCGTCCTCGACTTCGGCGGCCGCGTCTACGGCGTGATCCCGGAGTTCATGGTCGAGCGCGAGTGGGGTCGGCTCCACGAGCCGGGCGTGCAGACGCACGTCGTCCGCACGATGCACGAGCGCAAGGCGATGATGACCGAGCGGGCGCAGGCGTTCCTGACGCTGCCCGGCGGGCTCGGCACGCTGGAGGAGTTCTTCGAGGTGTGGACCTGGGGCACGCTGGGGCTGCACGCCAAGCCGATCGGGCTGCTCAACATCGACGGGTTCTGGGACCCACTGGTCACGATGCTGGAGCGGGTGACCGAGGCCGGGTTCATGGCGCCGGCGCCGCTGGACGCGCTGGTGGTCGAGGCCGACCTGGACGCGGCGCTGAGCGCCCTGGCGGCCCAGCTCGACTGACCGGGCCGGCCCGACCGACCGGACCGGCCCGACCGGCCGGTCAGCCCGGGATCAGGCCCTCGTCGGACTCGGCGAGCAGCTGGCGCACCTCGTCGATGGTCGCGTCGGCGGGCGGCAGGATCAGGTCGGACTCGTCCAGGGCGTCCACCGCGTGCGGCACGCCCACGGTGCGCACGCCCTCGAGCAGTGCCTCCAGCGCCGAGCGGAAGGCCTCCTCGTTGCCGCCGTCCACCGCGGCCTCGAGGGCCGCGTCGAGCTCGTTCAACCGGTCGAGGGCCTCGTCGGAGACGTCGTACTGACCCTCACCGAGGATCCGGACGATCACTGCTGCTCGCCCTCCGTGGTGCTCTCGGTCTGCTCTGCCACGACCGGCTCGCCCTCGGCGGACGAGCCGCCCTCGATCGCGCCCGGCTCCTTGCCCGGCGCGAGGCCCTTGAGCCGCATCAGCTCGGCCTCGACGTCGGCCTGGCTGCTCATCGACTCCAGCTCGCGGGTGATGTCGTCGCCGGCGCTGAGCTGGGAGGCGTCGTCGAGCGCGCCCGAGGCGATCAGCTCGTCGATCGCGCCGGCGCGGGCCTGCATCTGTGCGGTCTTGTCCTCGGCCCGCTGGATCGCCATCCCGACGTCGCCCATCTCCTCGCCGATGCCCGACATCGCCTCGTTGATGCGGGTCTGCGCCTCGGCGGCGGTGTAGGTGGCCTTGATGGTCTCCTTGCGGGTGCGGAACGCCTCGACCTTGGCCTGCAGCCGCTGCTGCGCCAGCGTGAGCTTCTCCTCCTCGCCCTGGAGCTGCGCGTACTGGGCCTTCAGGTCGTTGATCTGCTGGGTCAGCCCGGACTTGCGGGTGAGCGCCTCGCGGGCCAGGTCCTCGCGGTCCATCTGGAGCGCCTTCTCGGCCTGGCTCTGCAGCTTCGCCTGCTGCTGCTCCAGCTGGGCGACCTGCAGCTCCACCCGCTTGCGGCTGGTGGCCACGTCCGCGACCCCTCGGCGCACCTTGGACAGCAGGTCGAGCTGCCGCTGGTAGCTGTAGTCGAGGGTCTCCCGAGGATCCTCGGCACGGTCGAGGGCCTTGTTGGCCTTCGACCTGAAGATCAGGCTGATGCGCTTCATGAGACTCATCGGGTGTAGCCCTCTCACGACGTTCGAACAGTGTCCTCACCCTATGCCGCCAGGCCAACCGATCGCGAGAGCGCAGGTACCCTGGGCGCCGTCACATCCGTGTCGCAGTCCCGTCGTAGCCCCGTCGCAGAGAGCTTCCGAAGTTGTTCCGTCGCAACAAGTCCGACGCCGCCACCGCCACCGCGCCCCCGGCCAAGCCGGGCGGCAAGGGCCGGCCCACCCCCAAGCGCAAGGAGGCCGAGGCGGCGGCCCGGGCCCGGGCCAAGGTGCCGCGCACCCGCAAGGAGCAGCTGCGCCAGCAGCGGCTGGCGCGCTCGGAGAGCAGCCGCAAGGTGCGCGAGGCGATGAAGAGCGGCGACGAGCGCTACTTCCTCCCCCGCGACCAGGGGCCGGTGCGCCGGTTCATCCGCGACTTCGTCGACAGCCGGTTCGGCATCACCGAGATGGTGATCCCGCTGCTGATCGTGACGATGATCCTCGGCTACTCGGGCAACACGCGGCTGGCCGCGATCGGCAACACGCTGCTGCTCGGCACCATCCTGCTGCTGGTCCTCGACCTGGTGCTGCTCCGGTTCCGGCTGCGCAAGCAGCTGCAGGCCCGGTTCCCGGACGAGCCGCTCAAGGGCACGACGTACTACGCGATCACCCGGTCGATGCAGATGAAGTTCATGCGGCTGCCGAAGGCGCGGGTGAAGATCGGGCAGGAGCTGCCCGACGACTACCGCAGGTAGTCGACCTCCGCTACTCCCCCAGCCCCGGGCGACGGGGCGACCTGGTCAGCGCCGGGTCGCGGATCACGATGTCGCCGACCACGTCGTCGATCGCCTTCAACACGTCGTCGTCGAGGACCACGCCGGCGGCCTTGACGTTGTCGCTGACCTGCTCGGGACGGCTGGCGCCGATGATCGCGCTCGAGACGTTGGGGTTCTGCAGGGTCCAGGCGACCGCGAGCTGGGCCATGGTGAGGCCGGCGCCCTCGGCGATCGGCTTCAGCCGCTGGACGCGCTCCAGCACGTCGTCCTCGAGCCAGCGGGCGACCATGTCGGCGCCGCCCTTCTCGTCGGTGGCCCGCGACCCCTGCGGCGGCGGCTGGCCGGGCAGGTACTTGCCGGTGAGCACGCCCTGCGCGATCGGCGACCAGACGATCTGGCCGATGCCGAGCTCCTCGCAGGTCGGCACCACCTCGGCCTCGATCACCCGCCACAGCATGTTGTACTGCGGCTGGTTGGAGACCAGCGGCACGTGCAGCTCCCGGGCGAGCTTGTGCGCGGCCCGGATCTCCTCGGCCCGCCACTCCGAGACGCCGATGTAGAGCGCCTTGCCGGAGCGGACCACGTCGGCGAACGCCTCCATGGTCTCCTCGAGCGGCGTGTCGTGGTCGTAGCGGTGCGCCTGGTACAGGTCGACGTACTCGACGCCGAGCCGGCGCAGCGACCCGTCGATCGACTCCATGATGTGCTTGCGCGACAGCCCGTGGTCGTTGTGCGCGCCGGGGCCGGTCGGCCAGAACACCTTCGTGAAGATCTCCAGCCCCTCGCGCCGCTGCCCGGCCAGCGCCTTGCCGAGCACGCTCTCGGCGCGGGTGTTGGCGTAGACGTCCGCGGTGTCGAACGTCGTGATCCCCTCGTCGAGCGCCCGGTGCACGCAGGCGATCGCGGCGTCCTCCTCCACCTGGGAGCCGTGGGTGATCCAGTTGCCGTAGCTGATGGCCGAGACGCGGAGACCGCTCTTGCCGAGGTTGCGGATCTGCATGCGGCCGACAGTACTGACGCCTCCAGCCCCAGGACGCACCCGGTCTCGACACTGCCGGTCGCGGCCATTCGACCCGCCTGAGCCACGGTGACTGCTCGAGCCGCGCAGTCACCTGCTCAGGCGTCGTAGTCGAGGACGACCCGCTCCGCGGTGGGGTGGGCCTGGCAGGTGAGCACGTAGCCCCGCTCGACCTCGTCGGGCTCCAGGGCCCAGTTCGAGTCCATGGCGACCGAGCCCTCGACGACCTTGGCCCGGCAGGTTCCGCAGACGCCGCCCTTGCAGGCGAAGGGCAGGTCCGAGCGGACCCGGAGCGCCGCCTCGAGGACGGGTACGTCGTCGGGGCGCAGGTCGAGGTCGGTGCCGCGGCCGTCGAGGCGGACCGTGACGTGGGCCGCGCCCTCGGTGCCGCCGAGCGGCGCGACGGGCGCCCGCGGGACCGGGTCGGCGTGGAACAGCTCGGTGTGGACCGGGCCGGTCACGCCGAGGTCGTCGAGCGTGGCGCGCAGCTCGACCACCATCTGCTGCGGCCCGCACAGGAACCACTCGTCGACGTCGTCGGGCGGCGCCAGCGCGCAGAGGATCGCGCGCAGCCGGTCGCCGTCGAGGCGGCCGGAGAACAGCTCGACCTCGTGGGTCTCCCGGGACAGCACGTGCACGATCTGCAGCCGCTCGGGGAAGCGGTCCTTGAGGTCGTGCACCTCGTCGAGGAACATTGCCGACCGCTGGGTGCGGTTGGCGTAGATCAGCGTCACCGACGAGCCCGGCTCGCCCTCGAGCACGGCCGCCACGATCGACAGCACGGGGGTGATGCCGGAGCCGGCGGCGATCGCGACGTACCGCTTCCGCGCGGTCGGGTCGATCGCGGTCGTGAACCGGCCGGCCGGCGTCATCACCTCGAGCTCGTCGCCGACCCGCAGCCGGTCGACGACCCCCTCGCTGAACGCGCCGCCCGGCAGCCGCTTGACGCCGATCCGCAGCACCCCGCTGGAGGGCGGCGTGCAGATCGAGTAGCTGCGGCGGACGTCGTCGCCGCCGCGGATCGACAGGTGCTGGCCGTGCTGGAAGCGGTACTCGTCCGCGAGCTCCGGGGGCACGTCGAACGTGATCGCCACGGAGTCGTCGGTCAGCTCGTCGATCGCCGCGACCCGCAGCGAGTGGAAGGTCGCGGACATCAGAGCGGCTTGAACCGGTCGAACGGCTCCTTGCAGCTGCGGCACACCCACAGCGCCTTGCACGCCGTCGACCCGAACCGGCTGGACTCGTGGGTGTCGAGGCTGCCGCACTGGGGGCAGCGCACGCTGAGGGTGAGGTCGACCGGGCCGCCGTCCCGGGGCGCGGGCGGGGCGATGCCGTGCCGCTCGAGCTTGGCCCGGCCCTCCTCGGTGATCCAGTCGGTGGTCCAGGCCGGCGCGAGCACGAACTCCACGTCGACATGCACGTACCCGGCGTCCTTGAGCGTCTCGATCAGGTCGGTCCGGATGGTCTCCATCGCCGGGCAGGCGGAGTACGTCGGCGTGATCTGCACGTGGACCCGGGCGCCTTCGTACTCGGTGACGTCGCGCAGGATGCCGAGGTCCTCGATGGTGACGACCGGGAGCTCGGGGTCGGGCACCGACGCCGCGACGCGCCAAGCGTTGGTCAGGGTCGGGGTCACCACGTCGCCCCCGGGTGCGAGCGGTGCAGGTGCTGCATCTCGGCGAGCAGGTAACCGAGGTGCTCGGTGTGCAGGCCGTGCCGGCCGCCGCCGACCGCAGGGGGTACGTCGGGCAGCTCCAGCGTGGCCTCGACGACGACGTCGCGCACCGTGCCGAGCGCGGCCTCCCGGAACGCGGTCGGGTCGGCGGCCACCCCCTGGGCCACCAGGTCGGCGTCGACCGGCGCGAACAGCTCCTCGACGAACGGCCACTCCGCCTCGAGCGCGGCCTGCATCCGCGCGTGGGACTCCTCGGTGCCGTCGCCGAGCCGGACGACCCACCGCGAGGCGTGGTCGAGGTGGTAGGCCACCTCCTTGACCGCCTTGCCGGCGATCGCGGCGAGGGTGGGGTCGGTGCTGCGGGTGAGGGCGGCGTACAGCTCGGACTGGTAGGCGGCGAGGACCAGCAGCCGGGCCATGGTCACCCCGAAGTCGGTCTGCGGCCGCTCGACCAGCCAGACGTTGCGGAAGTCGCGGTCGTCGCGGAGGTACGCCAGGGCGTCCTCGTCACGGCCCGCGCCCTCGATCCTGCCCGCGTGGTCGAGCAGGGACCGGGCCTGACCCAGCTGGTCGAGGCCGATGTTGGCGAGCGCGACGTCCTCCTCCAGCTCGGGGGCCCGGCTGATCCACCAGCCCATCCGCTGGGCGGAGACGAGGGCGTCGTCGGCCAGCCCGAGGACGTACTCGAAGCGGCGAGCCGAGGGATCGGGGCGCCCGCGGAACTGTTCGTCGGAGGAGCGCAGCGGGGGAGGCGAAGAATCCCGTGAGGTGGTCATAGGTGCTGCACCCCCTCGGGGACGTCGTAGAACGTGGGGTGCCGGTAGACCTTGTCGCCCGCGGGGTCGAAGAACGCGTCGCGCTCGTCGGGGCTCGACGCGACGATCTCCGCCGCCGGCACCACCCAGATCGACACGCCCTCGTTGCGGCGGGTGTAGAGGTCGCGGGCGTTGCGCAGCGCCATCTCGGCGTCCGGGGCGTGCAGCGAGCCCACGTGCGTGTGCGAGAGGCCGCGGCGCGAGCGCACGAAGACCTCCCAGAGCGGCCAGTCCCTCATGCGGCACCCCGCTTCGCGCGCTGCTTCTCGGCGTACGCCGCGGCCGCCTCGCGCACCCAGGCGCCGTCCTCGTGCGCCTTGACCCGGTGGGCCATCCGCTCGGCGTTGCACGGGCCGTTGCCCTTGATCACCTCGTAGAGCTCGGTGAAGTCGATCTCGCCGAAGTCGTAGTGGCCGCGCTCCTCGTTCCACCGGATCTCCGGGTCCGGCAGGGTCAGCCCGAGCACCTCGGCCTGGGGCACGGTCATGTCGACGAAGCGCTGACGCAGCTCGTCGTTGCTGTGCCGCTTGATCCCCCACGCCATCGACTGCGCCGAGTGCGGCGACTCGTCGTCGGGCGGGCCGAACATCATCAGCGACGGCCACCAGTACCGGTTGACGGCGTCCTGGGCCATCTCCTTCTGCTCCGGGGTGCCGTGCGAGAGCGTGTAGAGGATCTCGAACCCCTGCCGCTGGTGGAACGACTCCTCCTTGCAGATCCGCACCATCGCGCGGGCGTAGGGGCCGTAGGAGCAGCGGCACAGCGGCACCTGGTTGGTGATCGCGGCGCCGTCGACGAGCCAGCCGATGGCGCCGACGTCGGCCCAGGTGAGCGTCGGGTAGTTGAAGATCGAGGAGTACTTCTGCCGGCCGGTGTGCAGCGCGTCGAGCAGGTCGGCCCGGTCGACGCCGAGCGTCTCCGCGGCGGCGTAGAGGTAGAGGCCGTGACCCGCCTCGTCCTGGACCTTCGCCATCAGGATCGCCTTGCGCCGCAGGCTGGGCGCGCGGCTGATCCAGTTGCCCTCGGGCTGCATGCCGATGATCTCGGAGTGCGCGTGCTGGGCGATCTGCCGCACCAGCGTGCGCCGGTACGCCTCGGGCATCGCGTCCCGC
>Ga0164243_10006029_pt1 | contig 18445 bp, 19 predicted proteins | sample OricompcompostOP_FD_108781 | JGI IMG/M metagenome (GOLD analysis project Ga0164243, IMG submission 108781) | Organic Plus compost microbial communities from Emeryville, California, USA - Original compost - Organic plus compost (OP) | ecosystem: Engineered > Solid waste > Mixed feedstock >... | reverse complement strand
CTCATTTGAAAATTTCAAGATCATTTACACAACCAGCCCAAAAGGATGCAGGCCAACACGATAACCGGGGAAGGAATCTTGGTGTAAAGTAAGATCAGCAGGGCGCCTAACATGAAGGCTATGTTGTACCAATTCATCGTGATAGCCGAGATGAAGATGAAGGTAGCCGACCACATTAAGCCGACCACTACGGCATTAATACCTTCTAATGCCCGGTAAATCACAACGTGTTTCTTCAGGTTTTGCCAGATCGGGAAGAAAAACAGTACTAACAATAAACTCGGTAAAAAGATGGCTACCGGTGCAATCATACAACCCAATAACTGGTAACCTGTTCCGAAGTTGCGCATAACCATACCACCTACATACGCAGTTACCGAAAATGTAGGCCCGGGAATTGCCCGCATAATACCGACACCGGTCAATAATTCTTCAGCAGATAAATATTGTGTTTTCTCGCGCGATACATACTGTTCCAACATCATCGCGATGAGTACATCGCCGCCGCCGAATACAAGGCTGCCGAAACGGTAAAAGTTCTCAAAAAGGTTGAACGGTCTCCTGGTAATCCAATCATTCGTACGCGCTACTTCCGATAAGACACCCGCGAGGATGAAGATTAATGCGAACAACCATAGATTGTTCCATTGGATCTTTTTCGGTTTCTCCTCTAAATCGGGGATCCTTTTATTAGAGAAATTGGAAATGACCCCACCGATGATGATCAAGGCAGGAAACGTCCAAGGTGATTTAAAGAATAATGCAATGACCAGGGAAAAAATTGCAATAAAAAATGTAGCGATGTTTTTTACGCTGATCTTGTACGCTTTGATACCGCCGAATAATAGGAAACCTACCGCCATTGGCTGCACGTACTTGAAAATATCTTGATGTAAAGCTTGCTTGTCGAAATATTGTAGTAAAAAGCTAAGGGAACCCATTAATAAGCAGGCGGGTGAAATCCAGATCAATAGCGTGACTATTGCCAAGGGTATGCCGCCCCTTTTATAACCGATTAACGTTAAGGTTTGGGAAGATGATGCACCCGGTAGTAGCTGGCAAAAGGCTGTATATTCCATCAGTTCCTTTTCCGTAACATCCTTGCGTTGTTGCACGAAAGTTTTCATCATCATTGCCAGGTGCCCCTGCGGACCTCCATAGGCAGAGATGCTGTGCAACAAAACAGCTCGCAAGAAAGTAAGGTGTCTTAGAAACAAATTTTACTCAGTTATAAGGTTCTATCAGCCGAAAATAAGTAATTGTACGCGGATTTTCATCTAAAGGGGCCACAAATTGACGAGTATCATGATTTCCCGGTTTTGTTCAATTAGAATTTAAACAAAACCGGGAACCTATATTGAAATACAATTTCTTATTTCTTCAGGCCGATTTCCCTTAACCGTTCATCGAGGTATGCTCCAGCTGTGATAGGTTCGTATTGCAATGGGTTATTTTCAGATATGCAGCTTTGCAGGCTGCTGAGATCCATTTCGGACTTGGGATGTAAAAAGAATGGAATGGAAAAACGGGATGTGCCCCACTTTTCCCTGGGTGGATTTACGACCCGGTGCGTGGTACTTTTCAGGCGGTTATTGGTGAGCCTTTGTAGCATATCGCCAACGTTCACCACGATCTGTTCCGGTAAGGATGTAACCGGCACCCAGTGATCTTGTTTGTCCAAAATTTCGAGCCCATCGGCAGAGGCGCCTACCAATAATGTAATCAGGTTAATATCTTCATGCTGTTCAGCGCGGATAGCGGATTTTGGTTCCTGCGTGATCGGGGGGTAATGTATGGCCCTTAAAATCGAATTCCCATTATGGATTTTATCATCGAAATAATGTTGATCCAAGCCCAAGTAGATAGCGATGGCTTGTAATAATGATTTCCCCGATCTTTCGAAGTAACGGTAAGCTTCTTCCATGGTCGGTGAAAACTTGGGGACTTCCCGCACTTGAACATTCTTAGGGTATTCGGATTGAATAGGATCACTGTCAATCACGGTTTGTCCAAATTGGAAAAATTCTTTCAGATCCGGGGCATCGAAACCCTTGGCGTGTTCTTTACCGAAAGATGTATAGCCTCTTTGGCCCGCAAGCTCCGGAATTTCATATTGTTCTTTTACATCGAATGGCAGCGAAAAAAATTCTTGGACATGTTTATACAATTGTTCTATCAATGCATCGGGGATGCCATGATTTTTAACGGCCACGAAACCTACTTCTTCGTAGGCTTTTCCAAGTTGTTGTACAAATGCTGCTTTTTGCTGCGCATCTCCGCTGGTGAATAGGGAGAGATCTACCGTTGGGATTGAATTAACATTAGCCATAATATTTATTTTGGAATAATAAAGATACGGCTTTTCAAAGTATCCAATCAAAACAGCAGCCCACAAAAGAAGGCTGCTGTATCGTGTTTGCTTAGTGGAGTTACAACAATAGTTAGGTTACTTGTTTTGTAGTAAAGCAATTTCAATAGAATCTATTTTTACGGTAGCGTATTTTCTTATATCATTAATTGATATTTCATCCATTATGTCAATATAGTCTTTGTAAACGGATTGATCGGTTGGTTTTATGATGACCATTAGTGAAGATGCATCTCCGTATTTATCGGCTACCAGTTTCTTTTTCCATCTTAAAACTTCCCCGATTCCTTTCGCCGGACTGAAATTGGTTTCCTGTATTTGTTCAATATTTTCTCCTTCGTAATAATAAACTTTGTGTTGATCGGCCAAGATGACTGTTAATGATTTGCTGGAAGATATCGGCATGGGTGGCCCATCGGCGGGCATTACAAGATTCATAGTCCTAGGTTTTGCCAACATTGCCGTGAGCATAAAGAATGTAATCAGCAAAAAACCAAGGTCAACCATCGGCGTCATATCAACCCTTGTTGAATGTTTCTTGCTTCTGTTTTTACTATTCCCATCTCGGGATGGGTGTTGATTTATTTCAGCCATAGCTAAGGTTTTTGGTTGAAAAACGGATTTAAATTCCAGCGATGGGAACGATACCCATCGCTGTTCCATTGGTACACACACATTGTATACTTGTCATCCTTTTCTATGCTATATAGATGTTGATCTTTTCAAGATTCCATAAATAAGCTTGAAATTTTTTTTCTTTTTCACTATTGTCCAACTAAATTTAAACCGGGAGGACTTTTGATCCCTCAATAGTTCGATTAATTTTCATCTGCTCGTTTCTTGTACTTTTTTTCTTGCCCAAAAAAGGCACCAAAAAAGGGCACAAATTGGCCATTACGGCCGCCAATTTGATCGCTCGATCCAGCTTTTGTACTACTGTATGGCCCAGCTACGGTTCGCTATCAACAGTGCGAAGTTCCATGGTTTTGTTGGTGGGGCTGAATAGATCATCATTCGCTTATATCCTTGACCAGGTAAGGTATCCAAGTAAATTGGAAGCAATTTTAGTCGGATAACAATGATTCTTTTTAAATGTTGAACTGTGGAAGGTTTGGCAGAAAAATATGTTTATATGCCGCTGAATTATAAGCGTGTAGATTACTGCATTATTGTATCTAAACAAACAAACGGCATGCAGAATGCGGATCAGTTCCCCGTTCTTTTGGTTATATAGATTTTATGCTAAATAGTATGGGGGAGATGAACGGAGCGTCGCAACTACTGTTGGATAGCAGCACAATGTTGATTACAAAAATATTATGTCAACCCCGGGTGATTCATTCAATATATCAATAAAAGCATCACATTAATATAGTAAACAATTCGCCGCTGGGTGTATAAAGGTTTGTAATAATTTTTTTCTTTTCTTGGAAGGTGAGTTTATAATAAATATTGTGTAAGGCGGAGTTAATTTTAGCGGCGTTTTTCAATACATCGCCGGTATGTTGCCGGTCGATGGCAGTTTGAACAGCCGGGGGCAAATCCTTTGCAGAGATGGTATATTCCTCTTCCATCCATTCGCCGGACTGGTTAAAACGGGCAATTTTGCGCTTATTGTCTTGGCGGAAAGAAACTTGCCAGCGGTTGTAGGTGATGCTTTCCCATTTACCGGGTTTTACATCCGGGTACTTCTCCGTGAAATTTTGCACGATTTCACTGGGCACCTTATTTTTATTTTGTTGGGCTGTTGCGGGGATAACGATGCCCAAACATATCAAGAGGGTATAAAACAATTGTTTCATCGTCAACAGGTTGTAAGGTGTGAAAAAAAGCTAGTATTTTTCGCTCCGACCGGGATAAGTGCCTATAAAATAAGGGATAAAAAAATACCCCGTACTGGAGAATCCATACGGGGTAAAATTAAAATTTTATACTGACTTATAGCTTAAAATTCTGCATTTTTTGGCGTCCTGGGGAAAGGTATTACGTCGCGGATGTTAGTCATTCCGGTAACGAACAAGATCAGCCTTTCGAAACCTAGCCCGAAGCCGCTATGTACGGCAGATCCGAACCTGCGGGTGTCGAGATACCAATACATTTCCTCAACCGGGAGATTCAATGCTTCCATTTTGGCAACCAGTTTATCATAATTCTCTTCCCTTTGTGAGCCGCCTACGATTTCACCGATGCCTGGGAACAGGATGTCCATAGCGCGAACCGTATTACCATCATCATTTTGTTTCATGTAAAATGATTTGATAGCCGCTGGATAGTCCGTGATAATTACCGGTTTTTTGAAATGTTTTTCGACCAGGTAACGTTCGTGTTCACTTTGCAAGTCCGTACCCCAATCGTTTACCGGGTATTGGAATTTTTTATTTTTGTTAGGCTTGCTATTTTTCAGGATATCAATTGCCTGGGTATAAGTAATTCTTTCGAACTGGTTGTGTAATACAAATTCCAGTTTTTCTACCAACCCCATCTCGCTGCGTTCTGCCTGCGGTTTTTGTTTTTCTTCTTCTACCAAACGCTGAGCTAAGAACTCGATGTCATCGCGGTTGTGTTCCAAGGCGTAACCGACAACGAACTTGATAAATTCTTCAGCGAGGTTCATATTGTCCTCGAGGTCGTAAAACGCCATTTCCGGTTCTATCATCCAGAATTCGGCCAAGTGCCTCGCGGTGTTGGAATTTTCTGCGCGGAAAGTGGGGCCGAATGTGTATATATCGCTGAGAGCCATGGCGCCCAGCTCACCTTCGAGTTGCCCGGAAACCGTTAAGTTGGTAGCGCGGCCGAAGAAATCTTCCTTGAAGTCAACCTGTCCTTCATCGGTAAGTGGCGGGTTGATGGGATCGAGGGTGGTGACGCGGAACATCTCCCCTGCACCTTCGGCATCGGATGCCGTTACGATAGGGGTATGTAAATAAACAAAACCCTTGTCGTTAAAGAACTTATGCACAGCGTAAGCGAGGGTGTGCCGCACGCGGAACACGGCGCCGAAAGTAGCGGTACGGAACCTGAGGTGGGCGATTTCCCTTAAAAATTCAAGGCTGTGTTTCTTGGGTTGTAGCGGGTATGTTTCCGGGTCGCTATCGCCCAGGATTTCAATGTTTTTGGCCTGCATTTCCACCTTTTGGCCGGAGCCGAGGGAAGGAACGATGGTACCGGTAGCGCTGATGGCAGCGCCCGTGGTGATCCTTTTCAAAGTGGCAGGATCCATATTTTCAAAATCTACTACGATTTGCAAATTATTATTAGTAGAGCCATCATTTAACGCTATAAACCGGTTGCTGCGGAAAGTGCGCACCCAACCCTTAACCGTTGTTTCATACTGCACAGCTTCATTGCTCAGGAGCTGTTTAATCTTAACTCTTTGGCTCATAAATAAAGTTTTATAAAAGTTTTAAGGACTGCAAAAATAGCAAATCTCAACTATTGTAATAGTAGGAGTTACGACGAAAAAGCGAAGAAATTTGTTAAATTGGCCTAGAAATTGCTATATTTGCAGGTAACCCGCGATCAAAAAAGGAAACCCACAGTTTCCGAGGGGTATAAAAAGCTAAGCAAATAGCCATAATATACTACCAACTCGAGTTAATCAGCACTGATTCCAACAATATAGTCCAAAAAAATGTTAATTATAGAAAGGTGGAGCTTGTTCGTATAATATTTTTTTGGATAAATCTAAAACTTGTTTTAATCTTGTGCTCTAATCTGCCTGATTAAGTAATGTTTCTTTTGCCATCTTCATCAGCAGTCCTTAACTCAAGTGATCCCTACTAAATTTAATGACCAAACTTTTTTAATTGAAGGAAAACAATTATTCATAATTGGTGGATGTTGGTATGCTGTGGTACCCGCCTCACAATACTTCTAAAATTTGACAACTCAGATGATGTACGACATCTTACAACTGAACGACATGCTCGTTCCTGAACTGCTTGATATAGCAGAAAAAATCGACATTCCAAACGCGAAGAAACTTGATAAGCAATCCTTAATCTACAAAATCCTTGATAAACAAGCAGTAATGGCTTCTGAAGATCAGCAGGAAGGTGAAGAGAAAAAGACCAGGAAGCGTAAAACAACAACGAAGAAAGAAGAACAACCCGCTACGGAAGAGGAAGAAAAACCCAAAAGAGGACGTAAGCCTGCTGCCAGCAAAACTGCTGCTAAGGAAGAGGAGAAAGAAAAAAAGGAAACCAAAGCTAGCGAAGCACCTAAAAAACGCGTGTTAGACCTCGATATCGATCTTGATATACCTTCCCTGACTTTTGATGACGATGAAGATATCATTTTGCCGGCCCTCACGGGTGAAGAAGAAGCCGTGGAAGAAGTAGAGGAGGAAGAAGATGATGAACCGATCGTAGATCTTTCGGCTTTCGAAGATCTTCCTGCCGCGACAGAAGAGGCTAGCCCGGTGGAAGAACCGGTTGCTCAACAAAAGCAAAAATTCGGAAAAAAGGAATCCTCTTTTAATATTGAATTTGACGGCGTAATCGTTAGTGAAGGCGTATTAGAAATGATGCCTGATGGCTATGGATTCTTACGTTCCTCCGATTACAATTACCTCAGTTCCCCAGACGATATTTACGTATCTCCTTCCCAAATCAAATTATTCGGTTTGAAGACCGGGGATACGGTGAAAGGCGCTGTTCGCCCACCCAAAGAAGGTGAAAAATATTTCGCCTTACTGAAAGTGGAAACCATCAATGGCAAACGCCCGGATGAAGTGCGCGACCGCGTTCCTTTCGATTACTTAACACCGCTGTTCCCATTCGAAAAATTCACGCTTACCACTACTCAAAATAACTACTCAACCCGTATCATGGACCTGTTTACCCCGATCGGTAAAGGGCAACGTGGTTTGATCGTAGCGCAACCGAAAGTTGGTAAAACCATGTTGCTGAAAGAAGTGGCTAACGCGATCGCTACCAACCACCCCGAAGTTTACCTGATGGTGGTTTTGATCGATGAGCGTCCTGAAGAGGTAACCGATATGGAGCGTAGCGTCAAAGCGGAAGTGATCGCTTCTACTTTCGATGAACCGGCTGAAAAACACGTAAAAGTATCTGCTATCGCCTTGCAAAAAGCAAAACGGTTGGTAGAATGCGGCCACGATGTTGTGATCTTATTAGATTCCATCACCCGCCTGGCACGTGCCCACAATACCGTGGCTCCTGCTTCCGGTAAAGTATTGAGCGGTGGTGTGGAAGCTAACGCGATGCAGAAACCGAAACAATTCTTCGGCGCTGCCCGTAAGATCGAAAACGGTGGTTCCCTTACCATACTGGCTACAGCCTTGATTGACACCGGCTCCAAAATGGATGAGGTGATCTTCGAAGAGTTTAAAGGTACCGGTAACATGGAATTGCAATTGGATCGCCGCTTAGCTAACAGGCGTATCTTCCCTGCTATTGATGTGGTAGCTTCTTCTACCCGTAGGGATGACTTACTGTTGGATAGAGAGGTGTTATCCCGTGTTCATATCCTGCGCAATCACTTGGCAGATATGAATACCGAAGAATCGATGCAATTTATGTTGCAGCATATGCGCGGCACGAGAAGCAACGAAGAATTCTTGACAACGATGAACCGGTAAGATCGGTTTTATATATGACTTTATACACGGGAAGAGACAAGGCATGACTTGTCTCTTCCCGTTTTATGATGACTCATTTATAAGTTTATAAGGGCAAAAATCATCCCGTGATTTTTATCGCAATCCCCGGAAAAATATATTCAACAAGGTATTTTCCAATTGCATATACTCCTGCAATTTTTCCCGGTTTTGAAGATCCAATTCGTTGCCCTGCCTCTTACACCAAACCACCCAGTTACCGAATAAGGTGCCGGCGAGTATCATCGCTACTTTTCCGGGATCATGTTCTTTAGAAACCTCTCCCAAAGCCTGCCCTTTCTCGATCCATTGGCTTAAAAATTGAATTTCCGATTGTTCAACCAAATCGCTTACTTGCCGCATCAATGATGAAGGGCGATCCGAAATCCATTCGTGGATGCCAAATAGGAAATGGTAGTCGGACAGTACTTTTTCCTTTAACATCTGGTATCGTTCCTGTACGGCTTTCATCGAGGAGGTTGTTTTCGTGAAAGCGCTAATATCTTCAAAAACGGTATTTACAATCTGTTCGATGGCGGCAACGTAAATACTATCTTTATCAGCGAAATAATAATATAAAGAGCCTTTGGATATATCAAGATCCCTGGCAATCTCTTCCATCGTAGTTTTAGCTAAACCGTAACGTTGGAAGCGTTTGACCGCTGCATCGATAATAAGTTTTCTTTTCTGATCTTGCACCGCCATAAGTGTATGTAATTGTTATAGGTGTTGAGCTGCAAATATGTGATTATTCATTGAAAAGTTATTACATAATTGCCAGAACTGTATGGAATTTATTTTAATTGGCTGATCAAATCTTTCCTTCTACGATCGGTAACCTCCAATTTTGTACCACTTTTTAGATGTAAAAAATTACTGCTATCAAGTTTTTTGACATGTGAAAGTTGTACGAGCTGCGTATTATTGACCTGGTAAAAGCCCATGTGCGAGAACAGTTCCGCATAATATCGGAAGCTTTTAGTAGTGCGGATCGTGCCGGCATCGGCAAGGTGTATGAAAGCGTATTCCCCGTTGTTTTCTATATAGTCAATCTTATTTACCGGTATACAATTTTCTTGCCCATCCGCTTGTGTGCTAATAAGGTAACGGGGATAAGGCGCATGAGGATCGAAATTTTTAAGCAATGCATCATAGCGCTTACTTTCCATTTTATTGGCCAACCTTTCTTCAACTTGGCCGACAGTTTGAACGAGGCTTTCTTTGTCGATCGGTTTAAGCATTAAAGCGATCTCGCTAAAGCGTATGGCATGCAGGAAACGTTTTTCGAATGCGGTTACGAAAACAGCTTCGAAAGAACCATCGTAGGCGCCGTTCAATACATCGAAGCCGGTGCCATCGGGCATTTCGAGATCAAGAAAAACCAGTTGCGGACGGTGAATCTTGATGTGTTCGATACCTTCTTTACAATTGGAGGCCATGGAAACCACCTCGATCTGCGGGCAATACCTAGCTAACATTAAAGAAATGATATCGCGGCTATTACGTTCATCGTCTATAATAATGGCTTTAATCATATTGGCAATATTGGGGTCTTATAATTGCGGTATCAATATCCTTACCAATGTACCTGTGCATGAACTTTCTTGGCTACTTTTATCTATTATTTCAATTTGGATACCGGTATTATACATCTTATTAAGAATTTCAGCCCTATTATGGCTGATCTCCAAACCGGAAGATTGGTGATTTGAATGTAAGTTACGAATTGCTTTGCTTCGTTCAATGCCGATACCATTATCTTCTATTATACATTCTAAAATATCATTATGAAGCAAATGAAACCTGATGTATAACATCCCTGTAACCTGCTGTTCATTATTCATCCCGTGTTTTACAGCGTTTTCAACATAGGGTTGTAATAACATCGCAGGGACTTCCAGTTCTGAAATGGGTATATTGTTTTCCACCAGGACCTGGTATTCCATTTTATTTTCAAAGCGCATCTTCTCCAAACCGAGGTAAGTATTTAGGTAAGCTATTTCATCGGAAAGGGTGATGAAGTTTCTCCGGGAGAAATCCAGGGTTTTACGGATAAGATAAGAGAAATCGGATAGGTATTTTTGCGCGTATTCGTAATCTCTCTGCATCACGAATAGCTGGATGGAGTTGAGGCAGTTGAAAATAAAATGGGGGTTGATTTGTGCCCTGATGGCTTTCAGTTCTATTTCAGAAAACTTCTTCTCGTATTCCATCTCCATCTGTAATTTGCGTTGCTCTTCCAGCTCCTGTTTTTTCCTGAGAATTTCTGTCGTTTGTTCTTTTACCAGTTCTTCCAGTTGTTCGTTTAGCTTTCTTTGTAAGGCTTTATTTTTATTTAATTGTTTTATCAATAATTCCTGTGTCTTAGTTTTATCTTGATGCAGCATCTTGTTCCTGTAGCTCAGTCCCGCGGCAAAGAAGAGCGCCTGTAATATTACCCCGGCAGAAAGCGTTGCAGGGGATGGTGCGAGTTCTGGTAACGCGCTTACATTCGGAGCATGGTGAAGGAAAAGGAAGCTGTAAACGGAAACGAAATAAGGGCATAATGAACCCAGTATAAAAAATCTTGCCAATGGGTGGTGCTTAGTTCTCCTTGTTAGCGCAATTAACACGATAACTAATGGTACGAAGCTGGAGAAATATGTATATGAAAAAATGTTGGCGGCTATATCGAAATGATCGAAATAAATGCAACTTGCCGTAATGATTAATAAAACTGTAGCAAGAACGGCTGCTATTTTAAATACCTTACCCATGAGTGGGTAACGTTCCCGCAGGCTAAGAAAACTGTTCCCAAACAGTAAGTGCATGATGAAAAAGCAAAACAAAATGGCGGGGATATCTGCATAGTACTTCAGCATCGGCCAGCGGTGGAAATACGATAATTGGAAGGGCCGGAACTCTATCCTCAATGCATACATGAATATTAACCCGAGAAGGTATGCCGCGAAAAATAAGGATGATCTATCCGGCAATTGTGTATAGTTAATAATTGTTATGCATAGCAAGGCCAATAACATGCCGATCATCGTATTATAAATGATCGTCATGGAATCGTATTTTACATATTCGCGGTGTTTAAAATTTTGATACGTTAAGGGGTTATGTAAAGTTGGTGAAAAAGCGGCCTCGACATAAAATGAATTTTTGATATGTAGCAGGAAAGTCCTGGTTTCGCCGGGGGGAACCTGCACGGGCATCGCGAAGTTGTCCCATCGTCTTACCCCGGTTGGATCCATCATCATCCCGGCAGTTTGCAGGAGCTGATATTTTCCTGAAACATCTTTTTCATACCAGTATAACTTATCGTGCCAACCAGTAAACAGGTAATTATCGAGCTCGGATGCAGTAGCGTTGTGGATAGAAAAACGGAGCCAGTAATCTCTTTTCCCGTTAGCCCTGATCTTATCATCATGGAAAATGCCGGCTGGGGTGGCGAATATTTTTTCATCGACCTGCGTAGCGTCGACCCGGTGGCTGCTGTCAACCATTGCTTGAAGATTATCTTGCAGGTTTACCGGGTAATGCAGCCCTTCATCTATGCGCACCGTATCCTGGGCCAATGAAATTTGGCCAAAAACCAAGCAGCAGCAGATGAGGAATAAATATCGCACAGGTAGGGAAATATTAGTCATTAAACCAGTTCATCGATCGCTTTCGCGAGGCGCCGATCCTTATCAGTTACAGTATCACCGGCATCATGGGTAGATAAAGATATTTCTACCTTGTTATATACATTCGACCAATTGGGATGATGATCCATCTTTTCGGCTATCAAAGCCACCTTGGTCATGAAGGCAAATGCCTCTTTAAAGTCCTTGAACGTAAAGGATCGAAACAAGCGATCTCGTTGTTCTTGCCACATAAAGAATTATTTTGGGATGAAGGAATCCCATCGGAAAAGGATTCGAAATACTATCTATATCAAAAAGATACAATACTTTATCAAACGAACGGAAAAGATACTAAAAAATTAGGTTCATTCTATTTCTTAAATCCTTTATATCCACTATAGAAACAAGCTGGACGAATTCTAATTTACGAACCTGGTCAATCAATTTCTTGATATCATCAACCTGGTAATAATTGCCTTTTATCAGCCATAAATAATCAATGTGTTTTAGTTCCGGCATTAAAAATTCGGCCTTGCAATGATTATTATATAAATAGTGTGATACGGATTTTATGTTTTCCCGGTCTTCGTAAACGGTAAAGTGAAAATGGCGGTTATTTTTCGTAAGGTTAATCTCCAAGGTATTGTTGACCTTAAAACGGTATCCCAGCTCACGGTTAACCTGCCAACAAAGTTGGTAATCCCTCACGGGAGAAACAATCCCGACCAAGTAAGTAGACTCAAAAAAGTCATCTACTAGTTGATCTTGATCCAATTTCAGCTTTAATACCGACATATACGGAGATTGTGGATAAATACTATCGTATTGTTGTGTATACTGATTACCGCTCGTCGATGAATACTTTACTACCTTTAATTGATGATTACTGCCGTTTCCTTTATCTTTCATTTATGTTCATTCGGATCCCAGTAAAACTTTTTGAACTGTTGGATTTTGCCATCCTTCACGGTAAGCCCTTCGGCTTCTAACAAAGCTTGCATTAAACCGGGCTGTTCGAAATGGTCTTTGCCCGATAATTCCCCCAACCTATTCACAACCCTATGCGCCGGTACTTTCGGTTTTGCCGAACCCGCGGCATGCATGGCCCAACCTACCATCCTCGGTGTTATGCGTAAGCCCGTAGCCTCTGCAATGGCGCCGTAAGTACTAACGCGACCTTTCGGTATTTTCCTGGCCACCTCGAATACGGCTTCAAAGAAGGAGGTTTTATCCTTGCTTTTGCCGGTCGTTGAGGAGCTTTGTTTTTTTGGGCTCGGGAACATTTTCATAATTATACGGGCAATGTTTACAGCCGTTACCACAGCAATGCCCTCTTTCCAAGTGAAATTTTGCTGTCAATACCATCAGGCCATCGCCGTTATAATAAAAGTCAATCCCCTCCTCCAATTTCTTTTTCATCGGTGCTGAGTCTGATTTTTTTCCAATCTATAGGTTCACCCGGTAATGTAAATTTAAGAAAACGAATGGTTCTGCCATCGGCAAGATGCATTCTTTCGTAAAAAGTTTTAATATCTAGTATGGGTTCAATTGCTGGTTGGGCATATACATCCGGAATATCTTCCAATAAAGGACAATTTACCACGGAAACTACTTCCTTGGTAAATTCATACAATTCCGGTGAATCCGTTTTGAGATTTACGGTAGCACCGGGTATTAATACTTTTTGATATATACCCAGGAATTTCGGATGCGTCAAGCGTTTCTTGGCTTTGGAATTACGTAAAAACGGATCGGGAAAAGTGATCCATATTTCGGCTACTTCGCCGGGATTAAAATAATTATCGAGCTTGTCGATCTGGGTACGTAAGAAAGCCACGTTTTGCAAACCTTCATCCAAGGCCGATTTGGCGCCTTTCCAGATGCGGTTTCCCTTCAGGTCCACGCCCATAAAATTACGATCGGGAAACATCCTGGCTAAACCAAGGGTGTAGTCGCCTTTCCCGCAAGCCAACTCCAGGGTTAGCGGATGATCGTTCTTAAAATGTTCCTTCCATCGCCCTTTCATGTTTTCAGGGTAGATCAAAACGTTGGGGAACGTTTCTATTTCAGCGAATCGTTGCAATTTCTTTTGTCCCATGGGGCGCAAAATTACTTAATTATTTCAGTACTTATAAAACAAGTATACGCGGTATCATTTTGCCAATTAGCAGCTATTAATGGGTAATTAACAAATAGAAATAGGAATTTATATTGAATTTCTTTTACTTCACGCTACACGCAAATACAATTGTGAATGCATCCCATACGTAACCAGGCCTCAAATAATTGGTGGAGATACTTACTTGTTTTCGGAGTAATATTATGTTTCATTTTACTTTCTTTTCCCGGTAACCGCAGTGAGGCTGATGATGGGTTTTATTATGCGTACCTGGTCCGCGATAATTCTTGGGAACGGCTGTTCCAATCCAGGTATTTACTATTCTTGCCATTTTTGAAAGCTGCGCATACTTTCTTCTGGCAGCTTGGTTGGCATGCCGATGTATACAAATTCATGTGTTATGTAAGCGCAGCCTGTAGTGCTGCTACCTGCGTGCTGGTTTATTATACGTTGAATAATGTATTTAATATAAAGAGAACTACCGCGGTTTGGGGTGCGATTTTATTAATGATCTGCTATGGCTTTTGGAGATATGCCGTGGAAGCAGAAGTATATGCCATTTCCAATTTATTGTCTATCCTCGTTTTTCTGTGTATGTGGCGTATGACCAAGGAGCGGGGTTCCTGGAAATGGTTGTTGATCACCAGCGTGCTGGCCGGGGTATCCGTATTGTTTTACAAGCCAAACGTGATCCCGTTGTTTTTTGCGTTCCCCTTCTGGTTGCTGATTAGGCGGCAATGGTCATTTACATTTGCTTACGGTATTTTGGGATTCTTGGTTGTTTTGGCAGGTTATTATTCCGTCTACAGCGTATTCCCGGGCGATATGACATTCAGGGAGTTCTTTTTAGATGGCGCCAGCCAGTCATACGGTAGTCCTTTGGTTACCATTTTCGTGATCGGGGCCAATATTTTGGCAACCGGTTTTATATATGGATTTGAGCAGGTCGCGGGGTTTATTCATCACCGTTTCCCGGCAAATATTATCGCGGAAGAAGTATATGCCGCTAATTCCAATCCTATCGGTAATAAGATTGCCGTAGTGACCACCATTTTGGCCTTGCTGAGTATCTTGGCAACTTTGATCCTGGTGTTCTTGAAACGGAAACGGTTAAAATTGTTAACTGCACAGGTCATCCTGGTTTTATGGATCGGGATTTACGCGATGATGTTGCTATACCTCGACCCCAATTCCCCGGAACCCTGGACAATGCTGTTGTTGCCCATGGTATTATTGATCAGTTCCTGGGTGGGGCAATTGCCGCGGGACAAGTGGGTATTCTTACCTTGGGCCATGCTGCTTTGCATCGGTCTGCATAATTTTTTCGGTGGATATCAAGTGATCCGGAAGCAATCCGGCGATTTGATCGTCCACGAAACCGGTTGGCTGGAAGGACATACATCGAAGGGCGATTTGGTAATGTCTCTAGGCGCCGGTAGCAAGCTAAACTATATTGCTTATAATACGCCGGCAACCGTTTATTCGCTGGAGCAACATTATGATAAAGCCAAGTTGAATATCCGTAATACTTTGGCAGGGCAAAAGAAGGTCTATATCCTCGAAGATGCGATCGAAATCGACCCGGCTGTAAAGTTCCGGCATCCTGAAGCGTATGAAAAGTCTATGGCGATCGTCGCGGAGCTAAAACCCTATTTAATATTGCAAAACCCCGGTGATCCTAAGTTTGCACCGGTATATGCTTTGGATCCAACTTATTTAAAAATATTAGAAAGATGACCATATGGGGGCTAATGCTTACATTAGCGGAAAATAAAAAAAGCCTGGGATGTTATAATCCCAGGCTTTTAGATAAATTGGCTGTAGGGGGAGGAGTCGAACCTCCACGTGGTAGTTAGCCCAGGCACAAGTAAGATTAGTGGTCAACCCATTATGCGAAGGTTTATCCTATGCTCCACACCCCCGAGACAAGAGGGCATGTCTGCCAATTTCATCACCCCACAATTTTTATAATGATTCGTTGTGCGTGAGAAATGATTGCTTTGAAATCACTATCGTTTTTCAATGAATCTGATGCAAATCTAAAGAGATTGGTTATTTCTTGCAAATTTTTCAAGAAAAATTTTTCAATTTTCGAAATTTTTCAAATATTTGCATAACGGTTTAAAACATTCAAAAACAAATTGTAAAAATGAGCCACAATTTGAATATTGACAAACTTGATTTACAGATCATCAGCGAGATGATGACCAATGCGGAAATTTCATACGCTGATCTCGGTAAGAAGCTATTTGTTTCCGGGGGTACGATCCACGTTAGAATGAAGAAGCTGCAAGAACTGGGTATAGCTAAAGGAACTAAATTACAGGTAGATCTGAAAATGATCGGTTACGATGTAATCGCGTTTATCGGCATTTACCTGGAAAAAAGCTCCTTGTATGACGGGGTTGCCCGTGATTTGCGCAAGATCCCCGAAATTGTTCGCCTCAATTATACAACCGGTAGTTATAGCATGTGGGCCGAGATCATATGTAAAGATATTACACAGCTCCGCCGCGTATTACACGATGAATTGCAAAAAATCAAAGGAATCGAACGCACCGAAACTTTCATCTCCCTCGAAGAAAGCTTCACCCGTACTATTAACGTAGTAGAATAGTTTATTCCAGGTAAAGATATTAGGTTCCATGGCCCGGTTGTATTTGCCGGGCCTATGCACTGTGACCATTGGTAATTACAGGTTAATTACTTAATCTTGTTCCATGGTTACAACTGAAATCGCCGAAAAAATCAAGCGGCTGGAAGAAAAGTATGCCGCTATGGGCCAAGATCTGTCGTCGTACCTCGACGGCCTCCTGTACGCAGATTATCTTACCTATTGGGATTACATCCAGCTGGATGTATTGCTCAACCTGCAACATCCCCGCACGCCCATCCCCGATGAAAGCATCTTTATTATTTACCACCAGATCACGGAACTGTATTTCAAGCTTGTGTTGAAAGCCATCGACCAAATTTGCCTCGCAGACCAACCAACCGAAGAAATTTTTGCCACCCAAATCAAGCGGATCAACAATTATTTCCGCAACCTGATTAACTCTTTCGAGATCATGGTAGACGGGATGGACAAACACCAATTCTTGCAGTTCAGGATGGCATTGCTCCCGGCGAGTGGCTTCCAAAGCGGACAATTCCGTAAGATCGAGATCTGTTCTACCGACCTGCTCAACCTCGTTTATGAATCGGAAAGACCGGCGGTAAATACGAAAGATTTGAAGTCGGTGTTGGAACACATCTACTGGCGTAAAGGAGCTACGGAATTAGCTACGGGCAAGAAAACGCTGACATTGCGTCAATTTGAAGCGAAGTACATGAACGAGTTCCTGGAACTGGCCACGAAGTATGAAGGCCGTACCATGGCAGCTACTTTTGCCAAATTGCCCAAGGATGCGCAACAAAACTTGCTGCCGCTGCTGAAAGAGTATGATTTGAACATCAATGTTAAATGGCCATTGATGCATTACAAATCTGCCGTGCGCTATTTACATAAAAAGCCGGAAGATATCGCGGCAACAGGTGGTACTAACTGGCAACAGTATTTACCTCCTAAAAATAAGCGTATCGTGTTCTTTAAAGACATTTGGACAGATGCCGAATTGGATGATTGGGGTAAGAACATCGTGATTTAATGCCTAAGTATTTCGTGATCTTGCAAGGTAGTAATATCCTTGCAAGATCTTTTTTTATCTAGTTATAAACTTGGGCTGCGTCCACCATCTACCGGGAGGTTGATCCCCGTAATATAGCTCCCGGCCGGGCTGGCTAGGAAAGCAACGGCGGCGCCAAACTCCCTTGGATCACCGAATCTCCCCATCGGTATTTCCTTCAGCCATTCGGCCTCGATCTCCTTTTCTCCCACCTGCCTAGCGGCTGCTTGCGCTTTGAATAAGCTGAATAATCGATCCGTAGTCATCGAGCCGGGCAGCACATTGTTGACCGTGATCCCGTAGGGTGCTAATTCCCCGGCTAAAGTTTTTGCCCAGTTGGCCACGGCGGCGCGGATGGTATTAGAAACGCCGAGGTTTTTAATGGGGGCTTTAACCGAGGTGGAAATTATTTGTATAATCCTCCCATACTTTTTGGATTTCATTCCCGGAATGACTGCCTGCACCAATAATTGATTCACGATCACATGCTGTTGGAAGGCATTGAGAAAGGCTTCAGGTTGAGCCCCGGTGATCGGCCCGCCGGCAGGTCCACCGGAATTATTGACCAGGATGTGTACCGGTTTTTCCTGCACTAAAGATTGGATCCATTCTTTTACGGCCGAAAGGTTGGAAAAATCGATGGAAAAATAACGATGTTGTTGTCCTTTCGATGTATCAAGTGAAGCCAGGGCCGTTTTCAACGTTTCTTCATTTCTAGCCACGAGTGTACAATCAGCGCCCAATAAAGCGATTTCTTGTGCAGAAGCTAGACCTAAGCCCTGTGAACTGCCGCAGATCAGCGCATGATTTCCTGTCAATGATAAATTCATGGTATGAAAAGTTTTGAGTATAAAAATAAATTTACAATAAAGTGGTATGGTTATTGGCAAAATGAAAATATTCTGCTATTTTTCGTTAAGTTTGCAGTTCAATTAATAAACTGCACCCTTACCAGGGCTATTATATACCTTAGGGCAAATAAAGAATTCCTTCCCTGCTTACATTTGTCCCCTCTGCGTAAGAAATAGCATTTAGCAAAAAATTTAATATTTAATATTT
>Ga0164243_10006026_pt1 | contig 18453 bp, 18 predicted proteins | sample OricompcompostOP_FD_108781 | JGI IMG/M metagenome (GOLD analysis project Ga0164243, IMG submission 108781) | Organic Plus compost microbial communities from Emeryville, California, USA - Original compost - Organic plus compost (OP) | ecosystem: Engineered > Solid waste > Mixed feedstock >... | reverse complement strand
GTCGAAGCGCGCGACCGGCGTTCCGCCGCCGCCGCCACCGCCGCCGCCGTCACCGCCGCCGTCACCGCCACCGCCTCCTCCGCCCCCACCACCACCGCCGCCGCCCCCGCCGCTGCCGTCGCCCGGGTTTTCACCGGCGTCAGGCGCGCCGTCGTCATTGTTCGTTGTGGTGTCGCCGCACGCGGCGAGAACGCTCAGTGCAATCGCGATGGATGTTCCCCTCATCGCGAAAGACACTAAGCGTCGCGCTTCTCGAAGAAAGTGAAATTTTCAGGTGGTTATTGTCCTACAAGAGCTTTTCGGATCTCCGACGGAGACCTGTCTCGAGTGCGAGTGTCAGGTACCTTGCGAGTGCGGAGTCGCGCGATCCGGATTCCGTAGTGCGTACGCGCGCATCGGTGCTGCGCGTCAGCGCACTCGGAGACGTTCTGACGGTGGAAAGATCCGTGCCGCGCGGTTTTCTCTTCGCGCGCAGATCGTCACGCGCCTGACGCTGCGAGCGCGGGGAGCCGGACCTCGAACGACGATCGCGGGTCGTGCACGAGCAACACGGCACCTTGCACGTGCAGCAGCTCGCGCGCGACGACGAGCGCGAGCCGCGGCGGGACCGGCCCGTCGCCGGACGCGAGCGGCTCGCGGACCTCGAGGCGAACGACGTGCTCGCGCCGGTGCTCGCCCGGGTGGTCGGCCGGCTCCTCCGCGAACGAGACCGCGATGGCGCTGGGGACACGTGCGAGCTCCCTCGCGTGCTCGAACAGCCGGGCGAACGCGCGCCGCAGCAGCTCCGCGTCGGCGAGCACCCAGCGATCGCGCGCGAGGCCGGACGGGCTCGATGCGTCGTGCCCGTGCTGCGCGTCGTGCCCGTCGTGCCCGTCGTGCCCGTGGAGCTCGCCGAGCACCTGGGTCACCTCCACGCGCGTGCGCTCGAGCTCGAGCCGGCCCTGGCTCGCGCGCGTCACGTCGCGGAGGTCGGTGACGAGCTTCACCTGCTGCTCGACGCAGCGGCGGATCGCGTCGAGCGCCTCGCCGCGCCGCGACGGATCGTCGGCCGTCGCGCGCAGCACGCCTTCCCACAGCAGCAGGGTCGAGAGGGGTGTCTGCAGGTCGTGCAGCACCAGCTCGAGGAGCTCGGTCGGAGAGAGCGACCGAGCCAGCGTCGCGGGCGAGGCATCACGCATGGCAGCGTGAGCCTATCGCGCCCGTCGCGCTCGCGATCAGTTCTCGACGAACGCCTTGAGGCGCTTGCTGCGCGACGGGTGGCGCAGCTTGCGGAGCGCCTTCGCCTCGATCTGGCGGATGCGCTCGCGGGTGACCTCGAAGTCCTGCCCGACCTCCTCGAGGGTGTGGTCGGACTTCTCGCCGATGCCGAAGCGCATGCGCAGGACCTTCTCCTCGCGCGGCGTGAGCGTGGCGAGGACCTTGCGCGTCTGGTCGGCCAGGTTCACCGAGATCACGCTCTCGCTCGGCGAGATGATGCTCTTGTCCTCGATGAAGTCGCCGAGGTGCGAGTCTTCCTCCTCGCCGATCGGGGTCTCGAGCGAGATCGGCTCCTTCGCGATCTTCAGGACCTTGCGGACCTTGTCGAGCGGCAGCTCCATGCGCTCGGCGATCTCCTCCGGCGTCGGCTCGCGGCCGAGCTCCTGGACGAGGTAGCGCGTCGTGCGGACGAGCTTGTTGATCGTCTCGATCATGTGGACCGGGATGCGGATCGTCCGCGCCTGGTCCGCGATCGCGCGGGTGATCGCCTGGCGGATCCACCACGTCGCGTACGTCGAGAACTTGTAGCCGCGCTTGTACTCGAACTTGTCGACCGCCTTCATGAGGCCGATGTTCCCCTCCTGGATCAGGTCGAGGAACTGCAGGCCGCGGTTCGTGTACTTCTTGGCGATCGAGACCACCAGGCGAAGGTTCGCCTCGACGAGCTCGCTCTTGGCGCGGTCGGCCATGCGCTCGCCCTCGTGGAGGTCGCGGTAGGTCGCGCGGAGCTCGGTCGCGTTACCACGCGCCTCCTCCTCGATCAGGGCGACCTTGCGCATCGCCTGCTTGATCGTCTCCTCCATCTCCTCGAAGTCGGCGATCGTCAGCTGGGTCTTCTTGCCGACGGCGCGCGCGCGCGCCGGGTTCGCGCGCATCTCGCGCAGCGTCTTGCGGATCTCCGATGCCGGCATGCCCGCGCGGCGCTCGCACTCGCGGACCTCGGTCTCGGCCTTGTCGAGCTTGATGATGATGTTCTTCAGCTGCGCGACGATGCGGTCGACCGTCGGCTTGTTCAGGCGGAGGTCGCTGAGCTCCTCGAACATCTGCGCGCGGTTGTCGCGCATCATCTCCTTGGTCTTCTTCTTCTTGCCCTCGGTGTCCTGCTCGCCGAGCTTCTCCTCGAGCTTCTCGGTGTCGCGCTGGAGCTTCTTGACCTTGTCGATGATCTTGCAGACGCGCTCGACGTAGAACTGCTCGTTGAACTCGGCCTCGTCCTCGTCGATGTCCTTGACGACGTCCTTGACGCGGATCTTGCCATTGCGCAGCCGCTCGCCGATCGCGATCAGCTCCTCGACGGCCACCGTCGAGTTCAGCACGGCCTGCAGCATCTTGCGCTCGCCGTCCTCGATGCGCTTCGCGATCTCGACCTCGCCCTCGCGGGTGAGCAGCGAGACCGAGCCCATCTTCCGCAGGTACATGCGGACCGGATCGCTCGTGCGCGAGTACGCGTACTCCTCGTCCTCGTCGACCTCGCCCTCCTCCTTCTCCTTCTCGATCGCGATGCCGGTCCCCGGCGGCTGATCGACGAGGTCGGCGCTGCGGCGCGAGCCGGCGCCGTCGACGACCTCGATGCCGTGCTCGCCGAGCGCGGACAGCCAGCCGTCGATCTGATCCGTCGAGACCACGTCGTCGGGCATGTGATCGTTGACCTCGTCGTAGGTCACGAAGCCCTTGGTCTTGCCGAGCTCGATGAGCTTGTCGCGCATCGAGTCCCCGGTGCCCGCGCGGCCCTTGCCCTTGCGGGTCTCGGCCTCCAGCGCGGCGGCGTCGGCCTCGGTCGACGCGCTCGGCCGCTTGCCGACGCCGAAGTCGTCGTCCTCGTCATCGTCGAACGACTCGATCGCGTCGTCGTCGTCGCCGAGATCGATCTCGGGACGGGCGACCTTGCCCTTGCCCCCCTTGCCGGGCGCCTTCGCCTTCGGCGCCGGAGCGAAGTCCTCGTCCTCGTCGTCGCCGTCGAAGTCCTCGTCGTCGTCCTCGTCCCGCGCGCGCGCCGGCTTCATCGCGCTCTTCGCGGCCGCCTTGCCCGCCTTGGCCGCGGGCTTGGCGTCGAGCTTGACGTCGCTCTTGCCATCCGCCTTCTTGGACTCCTTGTCCTTGTCCTTGTCCGACTTCTTGGCGGGCGCGTCCTTCTTGGCCGGCTCCGACTTCTTGGCCGGCTTGGCTTCCTTGGTGGTCTTGGTGCTCTTGGGCTGGGCCTGGGTACGCGCCATGTCTAGTCGACCTGCTTTCCTGCTGACGTCTCGGTTGCGATCGAAGCCTTGATACGAGCGGCGAGCTCGCTGTCACCCTTGCGCACGGCATCGACGAGCTGCGCCATGCGCGGCGCGAGCATCGCCAGGCGGGCCGCGGTGTCGCGGTCACCGCGCTGCTGTGCGTCGGCGAGGTTCTTCTTCAGCTCTGCGACCTCGAGCTCGTGCTTCCGGACCTCGAGGTTGCGCGTCATCGCCACGAGGGCGCCGCGCGGGTCCTTGGTCTCGGCATACTTTCCGGCGAGGACCTGTTGAGCTGTGGACGGTGGGAGCTGCACAGGGACGAGCTCAAGGAGGGACCGACCATCCCGAGCCGCGGAATACATGTCGCGAAGGCGAGCGTCCGTCAAGAGCCAAAAAGCCTTGTCGCCTTCGGAGGTTGCGATCAGAGACGGGTGGTCCGCGAGCAGTGAGATCAGCTCGACCTCGTCGACGGGCGGCGTGGCCACCGGACGAGGCCCGCTCGCCGCCGGCGCGCGCTCGTCGCGACCGCGGTCGTCGCCGCGCCCGTCGAAGCGCCCGCCGCGATCGTCGAGCCGGTCGTCGAAGCGGTCGTCGAAGCGGTCGTCGAAGCGCCCGTCGAACCGATCGTCGCCGCGCTCGCGGCGCGGCCCGCGATCCCGGTCGAACGACGCCGAGCGTCGGTTCGGCGCCGGGCCCGCGGGTGGACGCGCGGCGCCGCCCGGCGCGTTCGGGTGCCCCCACGCGCGCCCGCCGTGGTCCTCGCGCGAGCCGGGCGCGTTGGGATGTCCGCCGACGCGCGGACCGCGGGTCATGCCGGTCCTGGCCGGGCCGGGGCCGGATGCGCGCGCGATCGCGCTACGCACGAGGCCCATGTCCACCCCGAGTGCGGTCGCCAAGGTGTGGACGAGTAGATCACGTTTGACGTCGTTCGCAACTTTCGCGAGCAGGCGGCCCGCGTCCTCGAGCGCCCGCGCTCTCGCGTCGGAGCTCGCGCGCGCCTTGCTCCACACCTCGAACGCGAAGAACTCGATTCCGCCCTGCGCGCGATCGACGGCCTCGCGCAGCTGCTCGGCGCCGCCGGCCGCGACGAGGCTGTCCGGATCGACGCCGTCGGAGAGCGGACCCGCGCCGCCGGAGCGCGCGTGCCCGGGGCGGCGCGCCACGAGCACCTCGACGTCGGCCTCGACGCACAGCTGAAGCGCGTGCATCGTCGCCTTGTAGCCGGCTCGATCGCCGTCGTAGAGCAGGACGATCTTCTCGGTCAGCCGCTTGAGCACGTTCACCTGCTCGACGGTGAGCGCGGTACCGAGCGGCGCGACGACCTCGCCGAACCCGGCCTGGTGCAGCGTGATCACGTCGAAGTTGCCCTCGACGAGCACCGCGCGCTTGGTCGCCTGCATCGCCTCGCGCGCCTGCGCGAGCCCGAACAAGAGCTTGCTCTTCTTGTAGACGACGCTCTCGGGGCTGTTGATGTACTTCGGCGGCGGGTCGCCCGCGGGGGAACCGTCCTCGGCCGGCGCGGGCTGGCCGACGATCCGCGACGAGAACCCGACGACGTCGCCGCCGGGCACGATCACCGGGCACACGAGCCGGTCGCGGATGCGGTCGTAGTGGCCCCCGGCGCGCGGGCGGTGCGCGACGAGCCCGAGCCGCACGGCGAGCTCCATGTCGACGCGCTTCTGCTTGAGGTGATCGGCGAGCAGGGACCACTCGGCGGGCGCGTAGCCGAGCTGGAACCTGGCGGCGGTCTCGTCGGACACGCCGCGCCGGGTGAGGTACGCGCGCCCGGGCTCGCCGCGGGGATCGGCGAGCAGCTCGCGGTAGAACGCCGCGGCGGTGCGGTTGATGTCGAGCATCGCGATCCGCTCGCCGCGCGCGCGCCGCACCTCGGGCGGCTCGTCGATGCGCGGGACCGTGATCCCGAACCGGTTCGCGAGCTGCTCGGCCGCTTCGACGAAGCTCTTGCCCTCGAGCTCCATCACGAACGTGAACACGTCCCCGTGCTTCTGGCAGCCGAAGCAGTGGAAGAAGCCCTTGTCGGGCGAGACGTTGAACGACGGCGTCTTCTCGCCGTGGAACGGGCACAGACCCTTCCAGTTACGGCCAGCCTTCTTGAGCTGGACGTGCTGACCGACCACCGCGACGATGTCGGCGGCATCCCGGATCTGCGTGATGACCTCGTCCGGAATCATCGACTGACGCGTTGTCCCCTCACGCGTGTCCAAACCATGACCGATCCCGCCCCCGAAATCGAGCCGACGCGAGGGACACCCCCGCGTGCACCGCGCTCAGCGCAGCGTGTTCGTGCTCGATGTAGGTGTGGTCTCGGGCACGATCGAGCGCGGCCGGCTGCCATCGACGAGCACGTAGACCACGAGGGCGAGCGTCAGCGCGATCCACAGCCCGAGCAGGGTCTGGATCGCCCGCGTCGTGCCCTCGGCGATCTTCGGGCCGTGGTCCTCATGACCCAGGTCGTGGCGGTGCTTCTTCCGCTGCGTGCCCGGGATCTCGGTCTCTGGAACCTCGTCGGCCATCGAGGGGATGATTGCCGCAGGTCGCGCGCGGCGTCAACGCATCGCGTGACGGCGCCGTCACCGGCTCGCGTTGCGCATCAGGCGAGCGAACGCGGCTCCGACCGCGGCGGCGATCGTCTCGGCGGTGCCACTCGGCGCGTCGGGCTCGGTCACCATCGCGAGCACGCACACGACCTGGGCGCCGATCGGGATCGGCACGATGACCAGATCGCGATGGCTCGCGTGGCCGTGGCCGAGCGACGCGAGCAGCCGCCGGTCGATCGCGCCTAGATCCGAGGACGGGCTGCGCACCGTCGTGCTCCGGGCCACCGCGCGCGGTACGAGACCGGGCTGATCGAGCGGGACCGACAGCTCGGTCTGCCCGTCGCCGTGGCGGCAGAACCCCTTCCACGTCGTCGCGACCTGGCCGCGGGTGATCAGGAGCGCCGCCGCCTCGCAGCTCTGCGCGAACCGCTCGATGGTCTGCATGCACAGCTCGGCGACGCGATCGCGATCGGTCGCGCGCCGGATCGCGCGCGTCGCCTCGCCGAGCGTGTTGCCGAGCCCGGAGGCGGGAGCGACGGCGACGCGACGGATCGCGATCCGCGCGAGCGTGTGCTCCTCGGGGCCATCGGCGATCGTGCGGACGTACTTGCGCCGCTCGCGCCCGGAGGGCTCGTCCTCGACCGCGCTCGGCACGGCGAGGTCGTCGTCGAGGGCCGGCGACAGCTCGTCGAGATTCGCGGGACGCACGGGCACGGGCGCGCCGGCCCGGTCCTCCGCGATCGGGACCTCGCGCGCCTCGGCGCCACGTGCCGCCTCGGCGGGAGGCACGCCGGGCTCGCCGGCGGATGGCTCGGCGATCACCGGCAGCGCGATCGGCACGCTCTCCTCGGTGACCACGCTCGCAGGTGCGGCGTCGTATGGCTGGAGCTCGATGTCGGAGTCCTCGTGGAACGGGTCGGCATCGATCATCGGGACCTGCGGGATCCCGCCGCCGGGCGTGCGCATGAAGCGCGCGGGGCGCGAGATCCCGTAGACCCGCTCGAGCTGGTAGCGGACGCGCAGCTCGGCGGCGATCGCCGAGATCAGCTGGTGCGGCTCGACCCCGAGCTCGTCGGCGATCTTGGCCATCGCCTTCTTCGGCAGCGGCGAGCTCGACGCGATCACGATGTTCTGCTGCTGCGGACCCGCGCGGAGCAGGGGCACGCAGCAGAACAGCTCGGCGAGATCCGGCGAGAGCTGGCGCTGGAGCTCGCGATCGACCTTCTCGAAGTGGCGCGCGAGCGCCGCCGGCAGGTTGTGCTGGCGGCCGAGGTACGTCGACAGCGTGTCGAGATCGATGAGGCCGAGCTCGACGAGGTTGGTGCCGAGCCGCGCGCCCCACATCACCTGGGCGCGGAGCGCCTGCTCGACCTGCTCGAGGGTGAGCAGGCCTGCAGCCACCAGCAGCTCACCGAGCCGAGCCATAGGACGCATCAGTGTATCAACGGATTCAGGCGACCGTGACGTCCTTGGACAGATAGACGTCCTGGATCGCGTTGAGGAGCTCGACGCCGTCCTTGAACGGGCGCTGGAACGCCTTGCGGCCGGCGATGAGACCCATCCCACCCGCGCGCTTGTTGACGACGGCGGTGATCACCGCGTCGCGGAAATCGTTCTCGCCCGACGCGCCGCCGGAGTTGATGAGGCCCACGCGGCCCATGTAGCAGTTCGCGACCTGGTACCGCGTCAGGTCGATCGGGTTGTCCGTCGTCAGGTCGGAGTAGACCTTCTTGTGGGTCTTGCCGAAGCCCTTGAGCGCGGGGTCGTTGTAGCCGCCGTTCAGCTCGGGGAGCTTCTGCTTGATGATGTCGGCCTCGATCGTGACGCCGAGGTGGTTCGCCTGCCCGGTGAGATCCGCCGACAGCGAGTGGTCGCCGTTCGCGGTCTTGAACGCACTGTTACGCACGTAGCACCACAGCACCGTGAACATGCCGAGGGAGTGCGCCTCGGAGAACGCCTCCGCGATCTCGAGCAGCTGGCGCCGCGACTCGTGCGAGCCCCAGTACACCGTCGCGCCGATACCCTGCGCGCCCATGTTCCACGCCTGGCGCACGTTCCCGAACAGCGTCTGGTCGTGGATGTTCGGGTACGAGAGCAGCTCGTTGTGGTTGATCTTCACGATGTACGGGATCTTGTGCGCGTACTTGCGCGCCGTGATCCCGAGGACGCCGAACGTGGAGGCGACGGCGCTGCACCCGCCCTCGATCGCGAGCTTCACGATGTTCTCGGGGTCGAACATCATCGGGTTCGGCGCGAACGACGCTCCACCCGAGTGCTCGACACCCTGGTCGACCGGAAGGATCGAGATGTAGCCGCTGTTCGCGAGCCGGCCGTGGGCGAACATCTGCTGGAGCGCGCCCAGCACCCGCGGGTTGCGGTCCGAGCTCCGGCCGTAGATGTCGTCGACATACGACGGCGACGGCAACGTCAGCGCACTCGACGGGATCGTCTTGCACTGATGGTCGAGAAGGGATGCGTGCTCGCCCAGGATCTCGCGGATGTTCCGAACCATGGTCGGCGTTGTACCCACCGCGACCTCGCGTACGCAAGGCATCATGGGGCTGGCTCACCCTCGTAGGGAAATGGTTGATTCGCGCGCACAGGATCGCTAAAAAGCTCCAAGTTTTGCCGGGAGAAGGTATGCGTCTGACCTCGACTTTCACGGTCCTCTCACTTCCGCTCGTCTTGTCGCTCGTCGCCTGCGGTGACGACGGTGGCTCCACGCCTCCACCGCCGGACGCGCCGGACACGACTCCGGATATCGGGTTCAACAAGCCCGAGAAGCCGCTCATGGCGAACGACCAGCAGGGAGGCAACTGGGTCGAGCTCGGCCCGGCGAACCTGTCGTGCCTCAACACGCCGACTGACGACGTCGCGACGACGGAGGAGATCACCATCAACGCCACGGTCACCGACTTCGAGAAGGGCGACCCCGTGCCGGGCGCCGTCGTGACCGTGTTCAAGGACCAGGCGATCGACTCGCCCGAGGGCGACCCCTCGACGGCCGACTCCGAGTCGAAGGTCACGCTCACCCTGCCCGCGGGGACGACGCGGTTCGGCTACAAGATGACCCACGCCACCGCGCTGGACACGCTGCTCCTCAACCAGGTGCTGCGCGATCCGTCGACGACGCCGCAGGACGTCGGCGAGATCCAGATCGTGAAGACGACGACCGCGCAGACGCTCGCGGCGCTGATCAACGTCTCGCGCACGCCGGGCACGGGCATCCTCGCCGGCGCGATGCGCGACTGCGACGGCAACGAGGTCTCGAACTTCATCGCGACGGTCTCGAGCACCAAGGGCACGGTCACGCACGTCGACGGCGTCGACAACTACTACTTCTCCCCGTCCGTCGGTCTCCCGGCCCGCCACAACCAGCAGCCCGCGGCGAGCGCGAACGGCCTGTTCATGTCGATCGAGATGCAGCCGACGGCGAAGGCCTACGTGCAGGTCTGGGGCTACCCGACGCAGGCCGACGTCGACAGCGACAACCTGACGCTGATCGCCGAGCTCGAGACTCAGGTGATCGCCGATACGGTGATCACGGGCTCGTACGAGCCGCTGCGCACGAGCAACTGAGCGCGCCTATCGGCTACCGTAGGCGGCGGTGAACGCGACCGGGCCCCGCAGCGATCCGCGCACCGCCGCGCGCGACGTGATGCTCGCGTGGGCGATCGTCGCCGCGCTCGTCACGGTCCTGGTCCGGATCGACGTCACGCTGCCCGCCGTCGGGCACCTCGGCTCGGCGCTGGTCGCCGTGCTGTTCCTGTACGTGCCGGTCCTCGTCGCGTGGCGGCGCAAGGAGGACCTCGACGACTACGGCTTCCACGCCGAGCCGGTGCGCCGTGGCCTCGTGCTCGCGGCCGCCGTGATGGCGCTGATCTTCCCGGTGTTCGCCGTCGGCTACGTCGGGTTCTACGACATCGCGTGCAGCGGCAGCTGGCTCGAGCAGCTCGTGCCGCGGAACATGTGCAACCGCTACGGCGGCCTCGCCGGGCTGCACGCGCCGGAGCTGACGTGGAAGCTCGCCGAGTTCTGCGCGGTCCAGCTCGTCGTCGTGGCGCTGCCCGAGGAGCTGTTCTTCCGCGGCTTCATGCTCGGCCTCCTCGAGCGCCGGTTCCCGCCGACGCGCCGCGTCCTCGGGGGCGGCGTCGGGCTCGCGCTCGTGCTGTCCGCGCTCGCGTTCGCGCTGATCCACCTGCCCAAGGACGGCGACCCGCGCGCGCTCGCGACGTTCTTCCCCGGGCTCCTGTTCGGGTGGATGCGCTCGGCGACCGGCTCGATCCTCGCGCCGACGCTCGTCCACGCCGGCTCGAACATCCTGATCCGGCTGCTAGACCTCGCGGTGCTGCGATGAGCGACGAGACGAGCGATGTGCCGAGCGATGTGCCGAGCGATGTGCCGAGCGATGTGCCGAGCGATGTGCCGAGCGATGTGATGGAGGGCTCCGCCGACGACCGCGGGCCCGGCGGCGCGAGCGCCCGCAACGGCGAAGCGCTCCGGCCGGCGGCGTTCTTCGACATGGACAACACGCTCCTGCGCATCGACTCGGGGATGAGCTGGACGCGCTTCCTGTACCGGCGCGGCGAGCTGCGCGCCTCGATGATCGCCAAGGCGCTGTACTGGCGCACGCTCTACAAGCTCGCGGTGCTCGACATGGACACCGTGTTCACGCGGCTGTGCCTCGAGATCGCCGGCGACTCCGAGGACGAGATGATCGCCAAGTGCGACGTCTGGTATCGCCAGCACCTCGCCCCCGAGATCGCGCCGGCCGCGCGCGTCGCCATCGAGCACCACCGGCAGGCCGGGCACGTCGTCGTGCTCGCGACCGGCTCGACCTGCTACGCCGCGCGCCCGGTCGCCCGCGACCTCGGCATCGACCACGTCCTGTCCACCGAGCTCGAGGTCGACGCCACGACGCGCGCGTTCACCGGCAGGCCCAGCGCGCTGTGCTTCGGCACCCACAAGGTCGCGCTCGCCGAGGCGTGGGCCGCGCGCCACGGCGTCGATCTCGCGCAGAGCTACTTCTACTCCGACAGCTACAACGATCTGCCGATGCTCGAGCGCGTCGGCACCGCGATCGCCATCAACCCCGACGCGCGGCTGCGCCGCCACGCCGCTCGTCGCGGCTGGCCCGTGCGCCACTGGACCTAGGGACGGAGTCGCCTTTGTCGCCTTTTCGGACGCGCCGGACAGGCGTTGTCCGGGATGTCCGAAAAGGAGACAAAGGAGACTCCGTCCCCGGCTCAGAGCAGGCGGCGCTCGGAGTAGCCGAGGGCGTCGGGCGGGATGTCGAGGACGGCGAGGATCGCCATCGGCGTGCTCGCGCCGAGGATCGAGTCGACGCGCGGGTAGCCGGCCGCGTCGCCGGGGCGGTTGTCCCAGCGGGTGGCGTTCAGGCCCTGGAACACGGTGACGCTGAACCAGCCGGTCTGCGCGTTGTACATGACGTCGTAGACGGGACCGGGGAGGGCCTCGGCGTAGTCGATCACGAGGTCGCCGGGGCGGCCGGTCACGAGGGTGCCGAGCGCGTTCGCGCGCACGGCGATGCGCTCGTTGACGCCGACCTCCGCGACCTGCTCGGGCGTCGCGCCGGCGATGACACACGCGGTTCGAGTCGCTGTCGTCGAGGGCCTGGGCTCGTCGGCCATGACAGGTCAAGCGTACCTCTCGCCGCCGCGCCGCCAAGGGATCGGATCAGAGATTTGCCGGGATGCTCCTCCGCCGACGAGCGCTGTATGCTGCGCGCATCGTGAACACCCAGGCTGGTTCTGGCCTCGCGTCGATCCCTGCGGTCCAGCGGCTGATCGACCTCGCCCTCGATGAAGATCTCGGACGCGGCGACGTCACGTCGAGCGTCACCGTCGGCTCCGACGGCCCGACCGTCGTCGCGGACATGAACGCGCGCGAGCCGATCGTCGCGTTCGGCGTCGACGTGGCGTGCGCGGTGTTCGCGCGCGTCGATCCGCGGATCGAGCTCGAGATCCACGCCCCCGACGGCACCCGCGTCGATCGCGGCGGCCTGCTCGTCACCGCGCGCGGCCCGGCGCACGGCGTGCTCGCGGCGGAGCGCACCGCGCTCAACTTCGTCCAGCGGCTCAGCGGCGTCGCGACGCTCGCGAAGCGCTACGCGGACGCGGTCGCGGGGACGAAGGCGCGCGTCGTCGACACGCGCAAGACCACGCCGGGCTTCCGCGTGCTCGAGAAGGCCGCGGTGCTCGCCGGCGGCTGCGCGAACCACCGCTTCGATCTCGGCTCGGGTATCCTGATCAAGGACAACCACATCGCCGCGTGTGGCTCGGTGCGCGCGGCGGTCGAGCGCGCCAAGCAGCGCGCGCCCCACCCGCTGCGGATCGAGGTCGAGGTGACGAACCTCGGCGAGCTCGACGAGGCGCTCGCCGCGGGCGCCGAGGTCGTGCTGCTCGACAACATGACGCCCGCGCAGGTCGAGGTCGCGGCGGCGCGTGCACACGGCCGCGGCGTGCTCGTCGAGGTCTCGGGTGGCGTCACGCTCGCGACGATCGCGGACTACGCGCGCGCGGGCGCCGATCTCATCTCCGTGGGGGCGCTGACCCACTCGGCACCAGCCGTCGACATCGGGCTGGACGTCCGGGCATGAGGACGCGCTGGCTCGGCGCGCGGCGCGTCGATCTCGACGAGTGCGGGTCCACCAACGACGAGGCAGCGCGGCTCGCGCGCGCCGGGGCAGGGCACGGCACGGTGGTGATCGCTGTCGCGCAGCGCGCCGGTCGTGGCCGCACGGGCCGGGCCTGGAGCTCGCCGCGCGGCCTGGGCGTGTACCTGTCCGCGCTGCTGCGCTCGCCGATGACGACCGCGCTCGCGCTCGCGGACGTCCCGCCGATCACGCTCGCGATCGGGATCGGGCTGTGCGACGCGCTGCGGGCACACGGTGCGCCTGCCACGCTCAAGTGGCCCAACGACGCCCTCGTCCACCGGCGCAAGATCGCCGGCGTGCTCGTCGAGGCGCAGAGTCAGGGCGCGCGCCTCGAGTCGATCGTGGTCGGCATCGGGGTCAACCTCGCGGCGGGCGAGGGCGGGCTGCCCGCCGAGATCGCCGACACCGCGACGACGCTCGAGCTCGCGGCCGGGCGACCCGTGGATCGAGAGGCGTTCATCGACACCCTGCTCGCGCAGGTCGAGCGCTGGATCGATCGCTATGTCGCCGTCGGCCTCCCCGCGGTGATCCCGGCGTGGCAGGAGCGCATGGCCCCGGACCTCGCGGCTCGCGCCGTCGTCGATGGCGTGCCGGTCGTCGGTCACCTCGTCGGCCTCGCAGACGACGGCGCGGTGCTCCTGCGCGACGACCGCGGCGGCGTGCACCCGATCCGGTCGGGCGACGTCGAGGTGGTCAAGCCCGCGCCGGACGGCGTGTCTTTGGCGGAACCGGCGCTCGCGCCGTGATAAGACCACCGGCATGCGCCGCCGTGGCCTCCCGCTCGCGATCGCCGCAGGGGTCGTGCTCGTCGCCGGCCTCGTGCTGCTGTTCGCGATCGGGACCGACGACGAGGCGCCGGCCACGTCGGCCGCGCAGGCGCCGATCGTCCCGAGCACGCAGCCCCCGGCCGAGCGACCGTCCGCGGACCGTGTCAGGTCGCCTGCGAGCACGGTGACGCCGAGCGTGCCCTCGACCGAGGGCGCCTCGGCCGGCAGCGAGAGCGAGGTGCGCGTCTACGAGGTCGGGGGCCGTATCATCCGCGACCACCGCAAGGGCAACCGCGCGCCGGTCGACCTGCCGCCCGCGATGCATCCCGCCGATGGCCGCAAGCTCGGATCGACCCTGACCTACGAGCTCGGCCAGAAGGTGAAGGCGGTCATGCAGGAGTGCACGGCGGACCTGCCGCCCGAAGCGCGGGGGGCCTCGCCACGGCTGCAGGGCTCGATCTCGATCGCGATCAAGGAAGGTCAGGTGTCGGTCGGGCGGACGGCGTTCCAGGTGCGCGACGTGGTCGGCGCCGCGGTCGAGCCGATCGAGCAGTGCATCGAGCAGAAGGCGCTCGCCATCACGCACCCCACCGACGAGAGCGATCTCGCTTCATATGACCTCACCCTGTCGTTCGCCCTGTGAGACGCAGGGCGCGAGCCCGGTTCTGCACCGTGCCAGCACCTGTCACGCGCCCGTCACGTGGACAGCGAAAAAGCCGTAGTAAACAGCGGCAAGTAGGCGGTTGATGCACCAGACCCAGCTATGTATATTCGCGCGCCTCATGAGACGGACCGCCGTCCGCGCGCTGCCCCGGATCCTCGCGATCACGCTGATCACGTCGGCCGCGGTCAGCGGGCTCGGGTGTGAGCAGATCGAAGGTCGCAACCGCACGCGGCAGGGCAATCGCCTGTTCCGCGAGACCAAGTTCATCGACGCCCTCGCCGAGTACGAGAAGGCGCTGAAGACGGTCGACCACCCGATCATCCACTACAACCTCGGCCTGGCGTACTCGAAGGTGTTCAAGCCGGGCATGGACAAGCCCACCCGGCTCGGGGTGGTCGGCACGTTCGTCTGCGACGAAATCCCGAACACCCAGACCGAGAACGCGCAGGTCTGCGTCAAAGAAGATGACCGGCGGTTCGACGACTGCGACGAGAAGAACGTCTGCGCGTCGAGCTACCAGTGCAAGAAGGTCGACCTGTGCGTGCTCGACCAGGCGCAGGCGGCCGAGGCCGCGGCGCGGCACTTCCAGGTCTGGGTCGATGCCAACCCGAGCGACGACGCCACCCGGAAGCTCATGACGCAGGTGTGGATCGACTCCGAGCAGTACAAGCTCGCGCTCGACTACTGGAGCAAGCTCCTCGAGGCGAAGCCCAATGACACCGAGATCATGGGCAATCTCGCCGGCATCAACCTCAAGGCGGGCGACTGGCGGACCTCGATCGACTGGTACGTGAAGGTCGCCGACGCGTCCACCGACCTGTCGGCCAAGGTCGGCGCCTATCAGTTCATCGGAAACGTCGCGTGGTCCAAGCTGAACTCGAAGTCGCTGACCGCGCCCGAGGCCATCGAGCTCGCGGACAGGGGCATCGCGGCGCTGCAGAAGGCGTCGGAGCTCGCGCCCAAGAACCCGCGGACCGTCGGGCTGCAGGCCTCGCTGTACAACTTCCGCTCGTTCACGCACGGCGCGTCCTGGGCGGCGGCCATCGATCGTGCAGGTGCGCAAGATCTCCAGCTTCGCTCGCGCGTTCTGACCCAGGAGGCGAAGAAGGAAGCGGAGCAGACCGCGCCTACCAACCCGTCCGACACGGGGACCGCCGACCCGGGCGCCTCCGCTCCGGGCGGCACCACTCCGGCCGAGGCGGCTGGCGGCTGATCGCCTCGGAAGGAGTTAGCCGGACATGTCGATGAACAACGACGACGACGACAAGACCACGCCGTTCATCCGGGACGAGAGCGCGCCGGCGAAGGCGGCCACCGAGCCGAGCCCGAGCACCAAGGCCGCATCGGCACCGGCGCCTGCGGGCGCCGCGGGCGGGATGTTCGGTAACTTCGCCGCCGCGAAGGCGCGCAAGACGCCGAAGTGGGCCGCGCCGCTGCTGATCGCGATCGCCGCGTTCCACCTGGTGTTCGGCGCGACGATGTGGATCCAGTCGATCTGGGAGATCGAGATGCTGGAGCGGCCCAAGACGTCGGTCGACCTCGCGGTCGCGCCGCCGCCCCCGCCGCCCCCGCCGCCCCCCAAGGGGGGCGCGAAGCCGAAGACGCCCACGATCACGCCCAAGAAGATCAAGGTCAAGGACATCGTCCAGCCGGTCAAGATCGAGAAGCAGGAGACGCCGACCGAGGTCGAGGACGCCGGTGATCCGAACGGCGAAGAGGGTGGCGTCGAGGGCGGTGTCGTCGGTGGTGTCGTCGGTGGTGACATCAACGGCGTCATGGGCGCGCCGCCGCCGCCTCCGCCGCCGCCTCCGCCGCCGCCCGCTCCCCCGGTGAACGTCGCCCCGACGCTGCTCGAGGGCTCGCGCGTCGCCGGCGAGAAGATGATCATCCCCGACGACGTCACGAAGACCGAGATCATGCGCTCGGGCAAGACGCAGATCGTCGGGTCGTTCAAGATCTGCATCAACACGTCGGGCGCGGTGACCTCGGTGCAGCAGCTCAAGAGCACCGGGTTCCCGGCCTACGACAACAAGATCCTCGGAAAGATGCGCACGGAGTGGAAGTACCGCCCGTACGCCGTCAACGGTCGCGCGGTGCCGGTGTGCACCGCGGTGACCTTTATCTACCGCCAGAAGTAACGAGCCAAGAAGCCAACCTCGAGCCGCAGGAACGGACCATGGGAATCGATCTAGTAGAGCTCTGGAACCACATGTCCATCGTCGTGAAGTTCATCACGGTGGGCATGATCGCCATGTCGGTGTTCATGTTCTACGTGATCGCCGAGCGGCTCCTCACATACCGCGCTGCGAGCGATCAGAGCATTCGCTACGTGCAGGCGCTCGGCGAGCACCTGCGCCAGCACAAGCTCAACGACGCGCTGAACTCGGCGCGCTCGATGTCGAAGAGCCCGGTCGCGAAGGTCATGGAGTCGGGGCTCACCGCGCTGCTCCAGGGCCGCGAGGCGCTCAAGACCGAGGGTCCCGACGACGTGGGCAACTTCGACCTCGTCGACTCCGTCAACCGCGCGCTCGAGCGTGTGAAGGAGCGCGAGACGAGCAGCATGCGCAAGGGCCTCACGTACCTCGGTACCGTCGCGAGCGCCACGCCGTTCATCGGTCTGCTCGGTACGGTCGTCGGCATCCTCGGTACGTTCCAGAAGCTGAAGGGCGGCACCGTCACCATCAACGAGATCGGCCCGAGCATCTCCGAGGCGCTCGTCGCGACCGCGCTCGGTCTCGCGATCGCGATCGTCGCCGCGATGGCCTTCAACTTCTTCACGTCTCGCGTCGAGCAGTTCGTGATCGACATGAACGACGTGTCCAGCGAGTTCATCGACTACGTGCTCCGCGAGGGCCGGGCGTAATCTCGTGAGCGGCCGCGCAGGACATCCGCACCGCCACGGGCGGGCGCCGGCCAAGAAGCCGACGCTGGATCACGTCCGCAACGACATCAACGTGACCCCGCTGGTCGACGTGATGCTCGTGCTCCTGATCATCTTCATGCTCATGACGCTGATCATGGGGCGCGGCCACGACGTCAGCCTGCCCAAGGCGAAGAACTACTCGTCCGAGAAGGACAAGATGCAGCCGGTCGTCACGGTCGACCGCGACGGCATCCTGTTCGTCGAGAAGAACAAGATCGGCGAGGTCAACGAGGCGACCCTGAAGGAGATGAACCAGCAGGTCGCCGCGATGTGGGCGGCGCCCAAGAACCCCGACGGTGTCGGGCGCGTCTACCTCAAGGCCGACGTCACCGCCGAGTACGGCAAGGTCTACCCCGTGCTGCTCTACCTCAACCAGGAGATGGGCCTGCAGGCCATCGATCTGGCCATCGCGAAGGATGACTGACCATGGGGATGTCAACCGGTGGTAACAAGGGCGGCCTCCAGAGCGAGATCAACGTCACGCCGCTGATCGACGTCCTCCTCGTGCTCCTCATCATCTTCCTCGTGGTCATGCCGATCATGATGAAGATGGAGACGCTGCAGATCCCGCGGAACATCGACTCGACGAACGAGGCGCCGGACCCGAACGCGAGCATGCTGACGGTGCTCGTGAAGCCGGACCTGACGATCGACTTCTCCGACGGCCTGTCCGAGACGCCGACGCCGATCGCCAGCACGGCCGACCTGCTCAAGGTGCTGCGGCCCAAGCTCGAGCAGATGGGGAACAACGGCAAGGAGAAGGTCGTCTTCGTCGACTTCGACAAGGCGGTGCCCTGGCTCGAGGTCGTGAACACGATGGACTCGATCCGCAGCCTCGCGACCGACGTCAACAAGGACGAGATCAAGGTCGCGCTGAAGATCAAGAAGGAAGACGAGCCGCAACCGCAGTAGGCGGCGGCCTCGCCTCCTCCCTGCGCGCTCGCCGTCTCCCGCGCGTCGCGCGCGGGACCACGCCACCGCTGGGCGCTCGGTCACCGTCTCGGTGATGTCGGCGCGCTCGCGGTCGCCAGCGCGTCCGGGGCTGGCACGAGGGCCGGGCCCAGTGCCTGGCGTCCGTGTCCGGCGTCCGTGTCCGGCGTCCGTGTCCGGCGTCCGTGTCCGGACCGTGTCCGGCGTCCGTGTCCGGGCCGTGTCCGGCGTCCGGGCCGTGTCCGGCGTCCGTGTCCGGGCCGTGTCCGGTGTTCGTGTCCGGGACCTGGCGGTGGGCGGTCCGGTGGCGGTGCGGTGGGCGGTCCGGTGGCGGTCTCCGGTGGCGGTCTCCGGTGGCGGCGGCGGTGGCTGGCCCGGTGGCGGTGCTCGGCGGTGGTGGCTGGCCCGGGGGCGGTGTGCGGGGGGGGTGGTCCGGGGGCGGGTGGCGGGGCGGGGGGCGGG
>Ga0164243_10006025_pt1 | contig 18454 bp, 16 predicted proteins | sample OricompcompostOP_FD_108781 | JGI IMG/M metagenome (GOLD analysis project Ga0164243, IMG submission 108781) | Organic Plus compost microbial communities from Emeryville, California, USA - Original compost - Organic plus compost (OP) | ecosystem: Engineered > Solid waste > Mixed feedstock >... | reverse complement strand
CGGTCCGCCGTCGAGGACGAGCATTGCCCCGTGGTGGGCGCCGGCCGCGTGGTGGGCGGCGAGTGCGCCGGCCGTCCGGGCCGGATCGCCCCAGCGGGGGTGAAGACGCCGAACCGACCCAACGGCCGGTCATTCGGCGGCGGGCTGGAGCGTGGAGCGGGCGAACTCGGCCAGTTCCCGCCGGCTCGCCGTGCCGACCTTGGCCAGCAGGCTGGTCACGTGCTTCTCGACGGTGCGGGCGGAGATGAACAGCCGCTTGGCGATCTCGGCGTTGCGCAGCCGGCCGGCGCCGGCGAGCAGCACCAGCACCTCGAACTCGCGGGCCGTGACGCCGGCCTGCCGCAGGCGGCGTGGGATGCGCTCGACGCCGGGACGCTGCTGTGACACGGGCACGCCCGCCTGGCGCAGCATCGCCCGGCAGGCGGCCGCCACCGCGGCGTGGCCGGCGCGGTGGAAGTGCTCCGCCGCCTCCTTCGTCCACTCGGCCGGCCGGCCCCAGCCGCCGGCGAACGCCGCCTCGGCGACCAGACGCAGCAGCAGGTGGCGGGCGAGCGGGAACGGCTCGGCGGCGGCCAGGGCCCGGGCGGTCGCCTCCTCGGCGCGGGCGGCGGCCCCGGCGCGGCCGTGCAGCACCGCACCGGCGGCGTCCAGGAACTGGCGGTTCCACCGCAGCTCCGCGGCCGGCAGCGCGTCCGCCGCCGCGACCTCCGCCGGCCCGGCCCGGCCGTCGAGGGCGGCGAGCAGCACGGCCAGGCCCAGGGAGAAGTCGTACGCGGTGTCGGACGGGGAGTCGAGCACCGCCGCGGCGGCCGCCCGGTCCTCGCCCAGCAGCGCCAGGACCCCGTCCACGAGACCGGGTCGCACACCCGGCGGACCGGAGCCGGCGGCAACGACCGTGCCCGGGTCCGCGTCCGGGGCCGGGGCCGGCGTGGACGCCCGGCCCTGGTGCGCCGCCGCGACGGCAGTCACGAGCGTCGCGTACCGGGCCGCCGCCGCGAGTCCCAGCCGCTCCGCCCGCGTCCGGCACCGCTCGGCCAGTTCGTCGGCCCGCGCGTACTCCCCGCGCAGCGCCGCCACCAGGCCCGCCGTCGTGTCGAGCTCGACCAGCAGCCCGCGGTGGCCGAGTCGGGCCGCCCCGGCGCGGGCCGCGCGCAGCGACGCCGGCGAGCCACTCCGCCACGCCTGCTCGATCGCCAGCCGCGCCTGCGACCGGGCCCGCCAGCCGGGCAGGTCGTGGTTGCGCGCGTGCCGGTCGAGGGCGGCCAGGACCGTGCGGGTCCGGCCGGCGTCGCGCCGGCTCGCCGCCAAAGCCTGCGCCTCCAGGGCGGCGCAGACCTGCTCGGGCGGGTTCTCCGGCGCCGCCGCCGCGCGCAGCCGGTCCTCCAGCGCCGGATCGGGCGGGGCCAGCAGCGCCTCCGCGATGTCGAGGGCCGGCGCCGGAGCCGAGCCGAGCGCCGAGCGGGCCGCGCTGACCTGGGCACGGCCCTCGCCGTACCGTCCGGCCAGCGCGGCGGCGGCCGCGACGTGCGCGCGCAGCAGAGCCGCCCGGTCCGGCGGCACCGCCTCGGTCAGCGACTCGACCTCGGGTCGCACGGCGAGTGCCCGGGCCGGCTCGCCGGCCTCGGTGAGCGCGACGAGCAGCCGGTCGAGCAGCTCGGCCCGCTCGGCGGGGTCGTCCTCCGGCATCAGCTCCCAGGCCCGGGCGAACTGCTCCGCGGCCGGGCCGGCCGCGCCGGACGCGAGGGCGGCCCGGCCGGCCGCCGCGTGCAGCCGTGCCGCCGCGCGCGGCTCGCCGGCGGCGGCCCGGAGCCTGGCGAGCTCGGGCAGCCAGGCGTCCGGCGCCGGCCCGGACTCGACCGCGTCGGCCAGCGCGCGGGCCCGTTCCCGCCGCTCTCCCACGGTCAGCGCCGCCAGCAGCGCCTCGGCGAGCAGTGGGTGGGTGAACCGGTACCGCCCCGGCACCTCCTCGTCGGCGGCCACCAGGCAGCGGTCGGCCGCCGGGCCCAGCGGGTCGTCCGCCGGATTCCCCAACCCCGCGCGCAGCAGGTCCACCCGGAAGTCACCGCCGAACAGCGCCGCGGCCAGCAGCGCGTCCCGGGTACGGTCGGGCAGGTCGCGCACCCTCAGCTCGGTGCTGGCCACCACGGCCGGCGGCACCAGCCGCGGCGGTGGCGCGGTGACCGCCCAGCCGCCGTCGCGGCGCACCAGCAACCCGGCGCGCACCATGCTGGCCAGCGTCTCCTCGACGACGAAGGGGTTGCCGCCGGCGTCGGCGTGCAGCCGTTCGAGGGCCGGCCGGGGCACCGTCCGCGCGCCGAGCCGCTGGGCCGCGAGCGCCTCGACGTCGCCGGGGGCGATCCGGTCGAGGTGCAGCGTGCCGGCCTCCCGGCGCAGCGCCGCCGAGCGGGCCAGCTCGACGGCGGGGCCGGCGTCCGGCCGCGCGGTCGCGACCAGCGTGACGGGGAGCCCGCGCAGATTGTCGACCAGGTACTCCGTGACGGTCAGCGTGTCGTCGTCGGCGTGGTGCAGGTCTTCGAGCACCACGAGGCAGCCTCGCTCGCCCTCCCGGCCGACGGCGGCGAGCAGCCGCAGGATCGCCTCGGCGAGCACCAGCGGCGGATGCGGCGCGGCCTGGTCGGTGTAGACGGTCCACTCCGGCACGAGCTGCCGGAGCACCGGGCGGATCGGCTCGAGGTCCGGGGTCTGCGGCGTGCCCGCGACCCGGGGCAGGCTGGAGAGCACCTCCGCGTACGGCCGGCACCGGGCCGAGCAGGTGGTGGCGGTGCTGCGGCCCTGGAGGGCGGCGACGCCGGCGCCGCGGGCGTGCTCGGTCAGCTCCGCGACCAGGGCGGACTTGCCGATGCCGGCCTCGCCGAGCACGAACACCGCCCGTTCGGCGGGCCGGGCCAGGTGGGGCAGGCAGTCGCGGAGGTACCGGAGCTCCTTGCCGCGGCCGAGCAGTGCGTTCGCCATCTCTTCGCGACTCCACGGGGCGTTGAGTGCCCGCGCGCCCCCGCCGCGCCAGGACAGTTCCTGTCGATGTCTCGTTTTCATAACTACCAGCGGGTAGGGAAATCTGCCAACCGGAGAGCACCCGGATCCGGAAATGAGTAATTTTCAGATACGGCACCCGTACGCCGAGCGTGATCCATTTTGGACGCCACCCAGGTTTGCCGTGCCGTGCCCCCAGATTCCCGCCCCGCCCTTGTCGCGCCGGCCGCCCGGCGACTTTGCTGAGTGGCGTCCGATCGGCACGTCCCGTCATCCACAGTGCACAGAGAAGGAGAAAGCCATGATGCTCGAGGTTCTGGACCTGCAGGTCATCGAGTCCGACGACACCGAGACGTCGGTCGAGGCCCCGATCACCGACGGCAGCGGCATCAGCTTCACCTGCTGATCGTGGAATCCGCCCGGGGTCCGGCCACCCTCGGACCCCGGGCACCCCTCTGCCCGCTCGCCTGGAGGACAGACCGTTGAGACTCATGGATTCGCTGCGGGCCTACACCATCGCGGACCCGCTGTACTTCGAGCGCGTCGAGCACCGGCTTCCCGCCGACGACCTGCTCGACCTGCTGCGTACCCGGCTCGGGTCAGGCGTCGTGGACGTCTCCGGCATCTGGGCCCGCTGCCTGCCGCGGCCGATGGCGCAGCTGCCGGCCCACGGCTGGAAGCTGCACGTCTCGGCCCGGCCCGCCGAGGTCGCCGAGGTCGTCTCCGCGGTGATCGACGAGTACGCGCAGGGCCCGTTCAACTGGAAGTGCGTGCGCGACTCGAACGTCGCCACGGCCCAGCTCGCCCGCTGGTGGCCGCGGGGTGGCGCCGGCAAGGCCGTCACCGTCTACCCCACCTCGCCCGGCGACGCCCTCGCGCTGGCCGAGCGCCTGGCCCGCCGGCTGGCCCGCTTCGACGGGCCGTACATCCTCACCGACCGGCGCTACCGGGACAGCCGCGTCGTCCACTACCGCTACGGCAGCTTCCGCAACGGCGGCCGGCTCGACCCCGACGGCCGGCGCTCCACGGTGGTCACCGGCCCGGACGGCGTCCCCTGGGACGACGCCCGCGAGCCGCGCTTCGCCCTGCCGCCGTGGCCGGTGGAGAACCCGTTCCCGCCCGTCGACGCCGTGGCCGGCGACGGCGGCGACCTGCTCCGCCGGTACACGATCACCGGCGTGCTGCGGCACACCACGGCCGGCGGCGTCTACGCGGCCACCGGGCCCGACGGCACGAAGCTCGTCGTCAAGGAGGCCCGCCCGCACACCGCGATCGCCCCCGACGGCTCAGACGCGGTCGAGCGACTGCACCGCGAGCACGCCTACCTGCTCAAACTCGCCGGCTCCGGCGTCGGCCCGGCCGTGCGCGAGCTCGGGCAGGTCTGGGAGCACACCTTCCTCGTCCAGGAACGCGTACCCGGCATCACGCTGCAGCTCTGGCTCGGCCGCAACCAGCCGATCGCCCAGGGCCACACCGACGCGGCGACCTTCGCCGCCTACCGCGACCGGGTCGCCCACCTGCTCGGGCAGCTGCGCGCCGCGCTGTCGACCTGCCTCGACCACGGCGTCGTCTACAACGACGTCTCGCTCTCCAACATCATGGTCGACGAGGACGACACGCTCCGCCTGATCGACTTCGAGTCCTGCCGCGACGTCGGCGCCGACCCCGCGCTCCACCAGCGCACCGCCGGCTTCGCACCCGAGCCCGGCTCACCCGCCTGGGCCGACGACGACGAGTGGCCGCGGTACGCGGTCGCCGCCGTCGAGGCCGCCTGCCTGGCCCCGCGCAACGCGCTTTTCGCGATCGACAAGCCGGCCGCCGGCCGCGCGATCCGCGACGCGGGGGCCCTGGTGGGCTGGCCGACCGGCGACCTGCTCGTCCGCCTCGACCGCGGGGCCCCCGGCGTGGCCGACGACCGTCCGGACGAGACGGTGGACCCCGGCGACCCGGCCGGCGTGGCCGCGGCCGTCGCGCGGCACATCCGTGCCAGCGCGACGCCGGACCGCCCCGACCGGCTCTTCCCCGCCGACCCCGAGGGCTTCCGGGCCAACACCCTGTGCCTGGCGTACGGCGCGGCCGGCGTCCTGCGGAGTTTGAAGCTGCTCGACGGCGAGGTCGACGAGACGCACCTGGCCTGGCTGCGGGCCCGGCTCGACGGCGGCGTGCCCCTGCCGCCCGGCCTGTGGGTCGGCACCGCGGGCATCGGCCTCGCGCTGCTGTCGCTGGGCGACCCCGACCGCGGCCACGCCCTGCTGGCCGGGGCGGCGCGGCAGGCGATCACCGACCCGGACCTGCCGGCCGATGTGGCCACCGGCCGCGCCGGCATCGGCCTCGCGCTGCTGGCCGCCGCCGCGAGCGATCCGTCCTACCTGGACAGCGCGGGAGCGGTCGCCGACCGCCTGTGCCGCGACGCGCAGGACGACGGGCTGGGCCTGTGGTGGGAGCCGTGGGGCGGCGGTGCCCGACCGGTCGGTTACCTCTACGGCTCGTCCGGCGTCGCGGGGTTCCTCTGCGCACTGGCCGGCCGCACCGGCTCGGCGGGACTGCTGCGGACCGCGCGGGCCGCGCTGGACCACGATCTCGCGATCGGCGCGCCGCGGGCCAGCGGCGGGCTCGGCTTCCACGCCCACGTGGGGGCGGTCGCCTACGAGCCGTACTACTCGCGCGGCGGCGCCGGGGTCGGCATGGCCGCGACCGCCCTGCTGGCGGCGACCGGCGACGAGCGCCTCCGGGCGACCCTGGTCGACGTCGTGCGCGGCGTCGCCACCCCGATCACCGTCCAACCCGGACTGTTCACCGGGACCACCAGCGTCGGCGAGTTCCTGCTCGACGCGCGGGCGGTGCTCGGGCCGTACGACTTCCTCGACGAGATGCTCGGCAAGCTCGTGACGACACTGTGCACCATGGGCCGGCGCACCCCGGCCGGCGTGGCCTTCCCCGGCAGCGGGCTCGTCCGCTACAGCTGCGACGTGGCGACGGGCTCCGCCGGCGTGGGACTCTTCCTGCACCGGCTCGCCCACGGCACCCGCACGCTCGACGTCCGCTACGGCGACCCGGAGGTGGGCGATGCCTGACGGCGGCCTGGGTGTCATCTGCACCGGCGCCAGCGGAGCGCTCAGCCTCCCCGCCCACCTCGGCGAGTGGCGGCGGGTGGTGGACGCACCGATCCGGGTCCTGCTCACCCACTCGGCGCTGCGGTTCGTCAACCCCGGTGCGCTGCGCTGGCTCGCCGACGAGGTGGTCGAGCCCGCCGACCCGGCGCTCAACCCGGTCGGTTTCGCCGCCACGAGCCGCCTCGTCGTCGTCTGCCCGGCCACGGTGAACTTCCTCGTCGGAGCGTCGCTGGGACTCGCCAGCTCGCCCGCCCTGACGGCCGTGCTCGCCCACCCGGCGCCGGTGCTGTTCTTCCCGCACACCAACCCGGTGATGTGGGACGCGCCGACGACCGTCGAGGCCGTGCGGCGGCTGCGCGACCGGGGCCACACGGTGGTCACACCGGGACGGGAGGAGAGCTTCCGGATGTGGGACCGCCGGTTCGCCGAGAGCCGCCCGATGCCACAGCCGTCCCGGACCGCCGACGTGGTCGCCAAGCGCTGGAGCGACCTCCCGTGACGTCCCGCCTGACCCTGCTGCGCACCAACCGTGACTTCGGCCGGTACTGGTGGGGTCAGGCGCTGTCCGCGCTCGGCAGCCGCACCGGCGACGTGACGCTGCCGCTGATGGTGCTCGCGGTCACCGGCTCGCTCTGGGCGGCCGGGCTCGTCTCCACCGTCCGGTTGGTGGCCCTCAACGCGGCCCGGCTCCCCGCCGGCGTGCTCGCCGACCGCTGGTCGCGGCGGGCCACGATGGTCGGCGTCGACCTGGTCAAGGCCGCCGTCTGGGCGGCGCCGGCGGTGCTGCTGGTCACCGGCGGCGCGCGGCTGTGGATGCTCGTCGCGGTCGGGGTCGTCGACGGGCTGGTCAGCGCCGTCTACAACCCGGCCGCCGCGGCGGCCCTGCGCCGCCTGGTCCCCGACCGCGACCTCACCCCGGCGGTGGCGCTGAACGAGGCCCGGTCGTACGCGGCGGGCCTCGCCGGCCCGTTCGTCGGCGGCGCGCTCTGGGCGGTCGCGCCGTGGCTGCCGTTCGTCCTCGACGCCCTGACGTTCCTGGCGTGCGCGGTGCTCACCGTCCGCATCGCCACCCCGCTGGGCGGCGGCATCCGGATCGCGAACCCGTTCACCGGCATGCGGGAGGGGCTGGCGTTCGTGTTCGGGAACCCCTTCCTGCGCGCGATGACCCTCTGGGCGGCCCTGCTGAACTTCGCGACCGCGGGTGCCTTCTTCGGCGTCGTGCCGCTGATGGAGACGGCCGGCTTCTCCGCGACGGCGATCGGCGCCGCCACCGCGGCGGTTTCGGCCGGCGCGCTGGCCGGCGCGCTGGCGGCACCGCACCTGGCGCCGGACCGCCCGTACCCGGTGGTGCTCGCGGCGGGGCTCGCCGCGGTGGCGCTGACCGGGCTGGTGGCCGCGACGCCGACGGTGGCGACGACCGTCGCCTGCCTCACCCTGCTCTCGGCGGTCGGCCCGGTGCTCGTCGTGCTGCTCACCGCCCGCACCTACCGGATGCTGCCCGACGCGCTGATGGGCCGGGGCCAGAGCGCGATGCTGCTGGTCGGCTCGCTGCTCTACCCGTTCGGCTCGCTCGCGGTCGGCGGGCTGTGGCAGGCGTTCGGGCCCGGCGCGGCGTACGCCCTGGTCACCGCCTGTCTCGCGGGCTGCGCGGCGCTCTCGTTCGCCGCACCGATCCGCTCCGAGCTGCGCCGGACGGCTCCGGTTCCGGCACTGTCCTGAAAGGAGAACCGCCATGCGTACGCCGGTCCTCGCCCGGCTGGTCCCGGACCCGGAGAAGTTCCTCGCGGCGCCGCCCACCGAGGCCGCGGTCTGGCACATGGACCCGCTCACCGACGTCCTGTCCCTGTCCGCTGTGGACGTTCTGGCGGCCGGCGGCTGCCTGCGCGCGGCCACGCTCAGCGTGGTCGTCGGCGGCCAGCGACAGCCCGCGGCGTCGTACACCTGGGCCGGCCGGCCCACCCAGCCCGGCTTCTCCGACGCCGTCCGGCCGGCGGAGCTGGCGGCGGCCCTCGACCGCGGCGCCACGCTGGTGTTCGAGTCGCTGCAGCGCACGCACCGCCCGGTCGGCGACCTGTGCCGGCGCCTGGCGCACGAGACCGGCGTGCCCGTCGGCGCCAACGCCTACCTGACGCCGGCGCACGCCCAGGGTTTCGCGCACCATTACGACACCCACGCCGTGCTGATCGTGCAGACCGAGGGCAGCAAGACGTGGCAGCTCAGCCCGCCGATCTTCCCGGACCCGCTGGAGCACCAGCCGTACCGGGCCGCCGCCGCGCCGGCCGCCTGGCCCGCGCCGTTCCTGGAGGCCGTGCTCCGGCCCGGCGACGTGCTCTGGGTGCCGCGAGGCTGGATCCACAACGGGTTCGCGACCGACGAGCCGTCGCTGCACCTGTCCCTGTCGCTGCCGCCGCTGACGCCGTACTGGGTGGCGACGGAGCTGGTGCGGATCCTGGACCGCGATCCGCGGTTCCGCGTCGACCTGCCCTGGGGCTTCGGACGCGACCGGTCGGTACGCCGGGAGGCCGTCGCCTCCGTCGTGGCGCTGCTCGCCTCGGCTCTGTCCGATGTGGATCCGATGGCCGCCGGCGACGCGCTGGCGGACCGGTGGCGCCGCTACTTCCTGGAGCCGGCCCGGCATCCGGTGAGCGCCGCCCTGGCCCCCGTCACCCCGGACACGCCGGTGCGCGCGGTGCCGGAGGCGGTCTGCGGCCTCGACGTCCTCCCCGACGGGCGGGTACGCCTGCACCTCGGCGACACCGCCCTGCTGCTCGACCAGCCGGCGGGTGACCTGGTGGTGAGCCGCCTCGCGGCACCGGACCCGTGGACGGCGGCGTCCCTGCGGCCCGCGCTCGACGAGGCGGCGTCACTCGACCTCGTCCGCGGCCTGCTCCGCGCCGGCGTCCTCGCCCGTGGCTAGCAGGTGGCCGTACAGCTCGGCCGCGGCCTCGACCCGCTCGCGCTCGCCGGTCAGGAGCAGGTCGAGGCCGAGGCCGCGGGTGACCGCGAGCCCGAGCCGCGCGTGGGTCCGGGCCCGTTCCGGGTCCGTGACGCCGGCACGGGCGAACAGGTCGGCCAGCGGCGCCTCCCACGCGCGGATCACCGACGCGCGGAACGGCTCCGTCCACTCCCGACCGTAGAGCGCCTGCACGTACACCTCGAAGAAGAGGCGCTGCGCGGGAAGCAGCTCCGGGCTGGTCACCCGGGCCCAGAACGCGCGCGACACCGCGACGATCGAACCGTCCCCGGTCAGCAGGTCGGCGAGGAGGGCCCGCTGCTCGGCCTCCAAGCGGGCCACCACCTCGGCCAGCAGGCCCTCCCGCGAGCCGAAGTGGTAGATCAGCATCCGGTGGCTGGTGCCGGCGGCGGCCGCGATCTCGCGCAGGCTCAGGTGGGTGAACCCGGTCCGGCGTACGGCCTCGACGCACCGGTCGAGCAGCGCGTCGCGCGCCGCGCTCACCCCGCCGCCGCGCCGGACTCCGGCGCGTGGCTCTCGCTGGCCGCCTTGAGCCCGGCCGCCTCCTGGTCGAGGAACCGGCGCGTGCGGCGGCCGGTCAGCAGGCCGACCAGACCGGCGAGGGGGCCGGTCTGGTCCAGCTCCAGCGTGATCCGGGTGGCGCCGCTCGGGGTCGGCGTCACCCGGTGGCGGGCCACCGTCCGCACGCCCGGCGAGGTGTTGGCCCAGGTGAACTCGGCGCCCTCGGTGACCGCCGTCACCTCCCACACCAGCGCCGACATGCCCGGCTGCTTGACCCGAGCCCGGCTGCCGACGCGCAGCGGCCCGTCGTCGAGCCGCTCGACCGACGTCATCGACGCCGTCCACCGTGGCCAGGACGTGACGTCCGTGACAACCGCCCAGGTCGACGCGGGGTCCGCCGCCGCGTCGACGCTCACCGTCAGCTTCATGTACCAAATGGTACAAGATAAGGTGCCGGCATGACCGTGGACATCTGGACCGACGGGGCGTGCAGCGGCAATCCGGGGCCGGGCGGCTGGGGTGCGCTGCTGCGCTACGGCACCGTCGAGAAGGAGCTGCGCGGCGGCGAGGCCACCCCCACCACCAACAACCGCATGGAGCTGATGGCGCCGATCAGCGCGCTGGAGAGCCTGACCCGGCCGGTGGTGGTGCGGCTGCACACCGACAGCGTCTACGTCCGCGACGGCATCACGAAGTGGCTGCCGAGGTGGAAGACGAACGGCTGGATGACGGCGGCGAAGACGCCGGTCAAGAACGTCGACCTGTGGCAGCGCCTCGACGCGGCGATGAGCCGCCACGAGGTGAGCTGGCACTGGGTCAAGGGCCACTCCGGCCATCCGGAGAACGAGCGCGCCGACCGACTCGCCGCCCTCGGCCTGCGCGAGGCCCGCGAGAACCTCCTCGCCTGAGCCGGCCCGCACGGGGCCATCCCGCCGGGTCAGGTGGGAGATTGATATAGGCGTTTATCGATACGTCGGGTTAGCCTGGAGCCTCCCGCCCCAAGGAGGTCCCCGATGGCCCGTCGAAGGCTTTCGCTCGTCCTGCTCGTGGCCGCCGCCCTCGTCGGCGTGCAGCTCGCGACGGCCGGCGTGGCACAGGCCGCCGTCCGCGTGCTCTACTACGACGCCAGCCAGGCACAGGAGTTCGTCCAGGTGGTCCGCCAGGGAGCGGCCAACTGGAACAGCAGTGTGGTCAACGTCCGGCTGGAGCCGGTGCCGGCCGGCCGCACGCCCAACATCCGCGTCTACGCCGACAACGGCTGGCCCCGCGCGTACACGAGGTCGCTCGGCAACGGCTACTGGTACATGGGCCGGCAGGCGGTGAACCAGGGCTACTACCAGCCCCGGATCTCCACACACGAGTTCGGCCACCTGCTCGGCCTGCCGGACCGCCGTACCGGGCTCTGCTCCGACCTGATGTCGGGGAGCAGCGCGCCGGTGTCCTGCACCAACGCGTTCCCCAACGCCCGGGAGGCCGCCGAGGTCGACAGCCGGTTCCGCTCACTCGCCCCCGTGCCCGCCCGTTCCTACATCTGGAGCGGCGCGGCGGCCTGACCGGCCACGTCCGGCGGGGCGGCCGGGGCCACCCCGCCGGACGTGCCGTCAGAACCGCAGGCGGGACAGGTACTCGTAGCCGACGCGGGCCGTGGTGACGGCGTCGGCCGGCTGGCGCGGGGCCGTGCCGGCGTCGTCGCGCTCCACGATGTACTCCACGACGCCCGCCTCGTGGCCGTGCCGGAAGACGCGGGCGAAATCGATCAGGCCCTGGCCGACGTCCTCGAAGGAGCCGTCCGCGTTCATGTCCTTGACGTGGAACTGGCGGATGCGTCCCCGGTGCGCGCGGATCAGGTCCACCGCGTCGTGCGCGCCGCGGGTCGACCAGAACAGGTCGACCTCGAAGTGCACCAAGTCCGGGTCGGTCTCGGCGGTCAGGATGTCGAACCCCGTCCGGGTGCCACCGTCGAGCCGGAAGAACTCGAAGTGGTGGTTGTGGTAGCCGAACCGCAGCCCGGCCCGCCGGGCGAGCGCACCGGCCCGGTTGAGGTCGCGGGCGAACGCGCGGTACGTCGCCGCGTCGCGGATGATGCCGTTCGGCCCGACGCCGAAGAACGGGTGGACGATGTACGTGCTGCCGAGCGTGTGCACGTCGGCCAGCGCCGCCTGCCAGGCCGCCGCGTCGAACGGCTGCGGGATCCCGACGTGACCCGATGTCGCGCGCAGGCCCGCGGCGTCGAGGGCGGCCTTGAACGCGGCAGCCGTACGGCCCACGAACCCCGCGTGCTCGACCCGGGTGTAGCCGATCTCCGCGAGCGCCGCGAGCGTGCCCTCCAGGTCGATGGCGAGCTGATCACGGAGCGTGTAGAGCTGGACGCTGATCCGGTCGCGCGGCACCCGGCCGGACGGGCCGCGGCCGCGCTCACCGGCGGTCGCCGGAGCGGCGAGACCGCCGACCGCGCCGACCGTGCCCGCCGCCGCGGCGACGGTGGCGGCGCGCAGCGCACCTCGGCGGGTCAGCCGGCGCAGCCGGGCGGCGGGCAGCGGTGGGACGGATCCTTCGTTGACGCACATGGGCAACTGCCTCCTGGACGGTTCGGGACGGGGAAACTCGACCAGCATCGATGCCTGGCCAAGCTACCGCGACTCCCGCGCCGACCGGAAGGCCGTCAGCCGACCGGAGTGGGCGTCCCCCGCCCGTACTCCTCCTGGAGCGTGCGCATCGCGTGCTGCGTGATCGCGATCAGCGTCTGCTTGACCGCCTCCCGCTCGCGCGCGTCGGTGAGCAGGAGCGGCACCTTCGCCGGGATCGCCAGCGCCTCGCGGACCTCCTCCGTGTCGTACCGCGGAGCGCCGTCGAAGCAGTTCAGGGCCACGAGGTACGGCAGTCTGCGGTTCTCGAAGTAGTCCAGCGGCGCGAACGCGTCGGTGATCCGCCGGGTGTCGACCATCACCACCGCGCCGACGGCACCGCGGATCAGCTCGTCCCACATGAACCAGAAGCGGGTCTGGCCCGGCGTGCCGAACAGGTACAGGATCAGGTCGTCGGCCATCGTGATGCGGCCGAAGTCCATCGCGACGGTGGTGGTCTCCTTCCCGGGCACCTTCGAGGGGTCGTCGATGCCGACACCCGCCGACGTGAGCATGGCCTCGGTGCGCAGCGGCGTGATCTCGGAGATCGCGCCGACCAGCGTCGTCTTGCCCACGCCGAAGCCCCCGGCGATGACGATCTTCGCCGAGACGATGCCCTTCCCGCGCGCGACGGCGCGCCGGCGGTCAAAGCCTGCGTAGTCCACTGAGAACCCTCTCCAAGACTTCCATCCGCTCCTCGTACTCCTCGGCGGGAGCGGCACTGTGCAGCGTCAGCAGGCCGTCAGCGATCATGTCGGCGACGATCACCCGGGCGACGCCCAAGGGGAGCCGCGCGTAGGCGGCGATCTCGGCCAGCGACTGGGCACCCGGCTCGCAGATCTGTGCGATGCGGTACTTGTCGTGTCCGGCGAACCGCGCCTCGGCCACCGCTTCCCGACTGGCGGTCAGGACGGCCTCGAGCGCGATGTCGCGCTGCGGTTCGGTCCGACCGCGGGTAACCGCGTACGGGCGTACCAGCTCGCCCCTCGGATCGCCTCGCGGCGGTTCCATTCGCGGTTACCTCCTCGCGTGGTGGTTGCGGTGACACGGTGCTGGCCAGCCTGGTGCGGTGCGGTGTTCAGTAACGGGTGACCGCCTCGCGCCGCTCCGGCGACAGCGCCTTGCCGACCCGCTCGACCAGCAGCGCCATCTCGTACCCGACCTGGCCGACGTCGCTGTTGCGCGCCGCGAGCACGGCCATCGCCGAACCGTCGCTGATGGACATCAGGAACAGGTACCCGCTGTGCATTTCGATGACGGTCTGCAGGACGTTGCCGCCGTCGAACATCTGCGCGGCACCGTTGGTCAGGCTCACCACGCCGGACGTGATGGCGGCGAGCTGGTCGGCCCGGTCCGGCGGCAGGTCCCGCGAGGACGCGAGCAGGAGCCCGTCGGCGGACACGGCGACCACGTGGGCGATTCCGGCGACGCTGTCGGCGAAGTTGCTCAGCAGCCAGGCCATGTCCTGCATGGTCGGGGCCCGGTTCATCCGTTGTTCTCCTTGTTCGGCTGGGCGGCGTCCAGTTCGGCGCCGGCGACCCGGCCGCGCTGGACTCCGCGGTGGTACGCCGACAGCAGGCCGCGCACCTCTTCGGGTGTGCGGCGGCCGCGGTCGGGCGCCTTCTGCTCGACGCCGCCGGGCACGAGCTGGGCCTGCGGCACCCGCTTGGGCAGTCCCGACCGCGTCGTGCCGGCGGCGGCGGGCTGGGCGGCCTTGCTGGCCCGCTCCCACCCCTCGTCCGCCGCCGTGCGCCACGGGTCGTCGCCGGACGGACCGGCCGCCGGACGCGCTGCCGCGGGCGGCACGGGTGGCGTGGCCGCCGCGGGCGGCACGGGTGGCGCCGGTGCCGCGGGCGGCACGGGTGGCGCCGGGGCGGCGGCCGGGATGCCGCCGCCGGCCGGTGGCTGGCCGCCGTACCCCGCGGGGTAGGCCGTGGGGCTGGGCTGCGGTGGAGCCGCGGCCGGCGACGGATTGGCGGGGGCGGCCGGCGGAGGCGCGCTGGGTGCGAGGTACGCGTCGCGAGGCAGATTCATGATGGCGGTCGAGGTGTGGCCGTGGGACTGGAACCAGACGGCCTCCATCTCCCGGAAGATCGGCATCTCCGTCGTCGCCTCGCGGCCCGACTCGGCCAGCAGGGCCGTCGGGTTGGCGGGCGGTGCCGGCGGCTGTCCGAGCGGGGAGATCTGGCTCATCGGCTGGGTGGGCGAGACGACCTCGACGGCGGGCGAGACGGGGACGGCCATCGGGGTCTGCGGTACGGCAGGCGCGGAGGGGGTGCGGGTGGGGAGCCGCACGTCCCACTGGGCCGGCGGCGGCGCGGGCTGCTGCTCGCGCGGGTCGGGCAGGGTGGCCGTGCGCGCGCCGGTCGACCACGACGGCTCGACGGCGAAGTGGCCGTTGCCGGCCGCGATCCCCCGCTGCTCGGCCGGCGCGGTGGTCCGCTGCCGGGGCAGCAGCGCCGGCCGGCCGGCCCGCGGGATCACGACGATGTCGGCGGGGAGGGTGACCAGCGCGGCCGTGCCCCGCTCCAGGGTGCGGCGCAGCTCGACGAGGATGTTGTAGCGGGAGGCGAGCCGCGCCACGACGGCGAGACCCATGAGCCGGAACGCGGAGACGTCGACCGGCGAAGGGGCCTGGAGCCGGCGGTTGAGCACCTCCAACTGGTCGTCGGCGAGGCCGAGGCCGCGGTCCTCGACCTGTACGACGACGTAGTCGCGGATCCGGCGCGCGTCCGCCACCACGACGGTGGTCGGCGGCGAGAACCGGGTCGCGTTGTCGAGCAGTTCGGAGAGGATCCGGACGACGTCGTTGACGGCGTGCGCGGCCACCGAGATGTCCGGGTCGACGGTGCCGAACTCGATGCGGTTGTACGCCTCGACCTCGGACTGCGCGGCCCGCAGGATGTCGATCAGCAGCGCGTCCTCGCGGCGGGGCGGTGCCGAGTCGGCGCCGGCGAGCACGAGCAGGTTCTCGTCGTTGCGGCGCATCCGGGTGGCGAGGTGGTCGAGCGTGAAGAGCTTGGCGAGCCGCTTCGGGTCCTCCTCGCCGCGCTCGATCGCGTCCAGCTCGCCGATCATCCGGTCGACCAGCGTCTGGCTGCGCCGGGCCAGCGTCAGGAACATCGCGGAGACGCTGGTCCGCAGGGACGCCTGCTCGGCCGCGATGCGTACCGCCTCGCGGTGGACGACGTTGAACGCGGCCGCGACCTCACCGACCTCGTCGCGGTTGCTGAGCTTGATCGGGTCGCGGATCTCGCGGACGATCGCCTCGACCCCGCCCTCGCCGACCTTCTCCAGCTGCTGGAGCCGGCCGACGGCGTCGGGCAGGCTGTGGTTGGCCACCTGGAGCGCGCCGTCCCGGAGCCGGAAGAGCGAGCGGTTGAGCGAGCGGGCGATCAGGATCGCCAGCAGCAGGGCGATGAGCAGCGCGATGACCACGAGGACGGCCTCGACGACCGCCTGGCGCACCGCCTCGGCCCGCACGGCGGCCGCCTGCTCCAGCAGCGCCGTCTCCAGGTTGATCTCGGCGAACCGCATGAGGTCGGTGACCGCGCCGATCGCCTTGCTGGCGGCGGCCGCGCCGATCGGGCTCGGCTCGCCGACCGAGCGGGTCAGCTGCGCGGAGACCTGGTCGGCGAGCAGCACGGCGTCGCCGGTGACCGTCGAGCCCACGATCGCCTGCTGGGCGACCGACGCCGCGCCGGTGAACGCGACGAACGCCTCCTGCTGGCTGGTGAGCGTGGCCACGAAGGACGAGAACTGCTCCTCGGTGAGCCGGCCGCCGGCGCTCAGCGCGACGAAGACGACGCCCTCCTCCTCCGCCGTCGCGGCCTTCGCGCGCGCGAACGCGGCCATGGCGCGCAGGCTCTCCGCGAGCTCACCCTCACCGGAGACCTGGCCGAGGGTGTCGCCGTAGGCGACGAGGTCGTTGAGGACGACGCCGTAGCGGAGGACGACCTCGGCCACCGACATCTGCCGCCGGGCCAGCGCGTCCTGCCGGATGAGGTCGAGGGTGCCGAGGTGGTTGTCGATGGCGGCGAGCCGCGTCTCGACCGCCGGCGGCAGGCCCGAGAGGCCCTCGCGGCGCGACGTGTAGGCGGCGACCCGTTCGTCGGTGGTGCGGACCCGGACGTTGTACGCGTCGGGCTCACTGTCGGCGCGGGCCAGGAACGCGGCCGCGGCCATCCGTTCCTTGTGGAGCTCCTGGCTCAGCGCCGAGACGTTGGTCGACAGCTCGGCGAGCGACCGGATGAGCGTGGCCTCCGACGCCGAGCGGCTGACGTCGACCAGTCGCAGTGCGGAGAGCGCCACCACCGCGACCAGCGGCACGAGCAGCAGCAGGCCGAGTTTCGAACGGATGCGGGCGTCGGCGAGCCGGGGAAACCGGCGCCGTTCCGGTCGCTGCTTACCGGCGTCTCCTGTGGACAGCGCCGTCCGTCCGATGCTCACGCCATCGCCTCCGTCGTTCCTTTCGCACGACCGCACACGGCGCTTCCGCATGCGCCGCACGCGGCACGGCCGCGATGTTTTCAGAGTCGGCGAGAGTTCGGAAGTCTCACCCGGGCAGCAAACGGTCGGTCGGCACGCAACCGCCGGTCGGGTGCCGGACTGCGCCATTCGGACGACGCCCTGAGCAGCCATGCCGCATTTGGCGTTAGCTCACAAGCACAGAAAGTAGTGTCCAGTCTCCGGGCGAGGGTCCCATCATGTGGAACAGTCACGGAGCCGACAGGTTCAGCTTGACCCGCGACCGCTCCCATTGGCAAGGTTTCCCACGCTTGCTGACCGGCCGGCCGGCGTCTCGCTCCACTGAGGATGGCCACCGTCGGTCACCGCCCGCCGAGTCTGGAGGCTCCCGTGAGGCCCCTGCCCGCCACGGCGCTCGCCGCCGTCCTGATCGCGTCAACCCTGGCCGGCTGCGACGCAGCGGGTGACGACCCGGTCGCGGGGGGTGAGATCGTCATCGCCGCCGACCTCGAACTCTCCGGCGCCGACGCGAGCGTCGGCCAGGGCTACGAGCGCGCTCTGCGGCTGCGCGTCGAGCAGCTCAACGCCTCCGGTGTGACCGGTGGCCGGACCGTGCGGCTGGTGGTCAAGGACAACCGGTCCGACCCCGCCGAGTCGTTGCGCAACATCCAGGACTTCGTCGCCGACCGCTCGATCAGCGGCGTCATCATGGGCGCCTGCGACGAGTGCGCGGTCGGCGCGGCCAAGACCCTCAACGAGAAGGGGCTCACGGCCATCTCGCTCGGCGCGGCGAGCGCGGTCACCACGCCGGTCACCGAGCGGCGGTTCGTCTTCAAGCTCGGACCCAACGCCGCCGACAACGCCTCGTCCCTCGCGGCAGAACTGCGGCGGCTGAGGCTCAAGAAGATCGCCCTGCTCCACACCACCGACGGCTACGGCATCGACGGCCGGGACGCGCTCACCCGCGAGATCGACAAGGGCGGGATGAAGCTGGAGGCGCAGAAGGGCGTCAAGCCCACCCAGACGGACCTCGAATCCGCGCTGGCGGAGCTGACCGAGACGACCACCGACGCGCTGGTGGTGTGGGCCGGCGCGGAGCAGGCGGCGATCGCGGCCAACTGGGCGGCCGAGGAGAAGTACCCGGGCACGGTGCTCTTCGACGCCGCGGCCGCCGGTGACCTCTTCCTCGGCGGCGACACCCGGACGCCCGACGGCACGACGATGGTGTTCACCCAGACCATGGTGATCGACGACGTCATCGCCACGACGCCGGCCAAGGCGGCCCGCAAGGCGTGGTTCCGTGACTACACGGCACGGTACGGCAGCTACTACGGGTTCGCGTCGTTCGCGGCCGACGCGCTGCACCTGCTCACCGACGCCACGCTCCGCGCCGGCGGCGCCGAAGGCGCGCCGGACCGGGCCGGCATCCGGGACCTCGTCGAGACGTCGCAGTTGGACGGTCTGTCGGGCCCCATCCGGATGACGCCCGACAACCACTCCGGACTGATGCCGCAGTCGCTGACGATGCTGGTCGCCCGCAGCGGCCGCTGGCGGCTGGCCGGCTGACCGACACAGGAAGGCCCCGAGCGAAGGAAGGGCCCCTTCCTAACGCCTGGGCGTTAGGAAGGGGCCCTTCCTTCGCTCGGCCACCGGCGGCGGTCGGGGCTGGGTCAGCGGGAGGTGGTCTCCCGCACCCACGGCAGCAGCAGCCGCTCGGCGACGACGAGGGCGAAGTAGAGCAGGATGCTCATCAGGGCGACGAGGATGATGGCCGCCCACGCGGT
>Ga0164243_10006023_pt1 | contig 18457 bp, 16 predicted proteins | sample OricompcompostOP_FD_108781 | JGI IMG/M metagenome (GOLD analysis project Ga0164243, IMG submission 108781) | Organic Plus compost microbial communities from Emeryville, California, USA - Original compost - Organic plus compost (OP) | ecosystem: Engineered > Solid waste > Mixed feedstock >... | reverse complement strand
GGCGGCGGAAGGGCTGAGGCGCCCGGAGCAGCGCCGAATCCTCCTGGCACACCGGGAAAAACGCGTTCTGGAACCGCCCCGCCCCGCGCCCTAGGCTGGTGCTCCCGGTGCGCCCGCGCCGGTGACCGTCCACAGCGGACAGAGGCGAGGACGATGCTGCGCAGGACCCTGCTCATCGCGCTGACGGCGCTGCCGGCACTGCTGCTCGCCCCGGCGAGCTCCGGCGCCGCCGACGGCAAGAAGGGCGTCACCGAGACCGGCGCGCCCGGCACCGCCGAAGCGCTGGCCGATGTCGGCGCGAGCTGGTTCTGCAACTGGTCCGCCGACCCGCAGGGCGTCCGCGGCGGCGAGTTCGTGCCGATGATCTGGGGCGCGGACAACGTCAACCAGCAGGAACTGGACCGGGCGAAGGCCGCGGGCAGCACGCTGCTCACGTTCAACGAGCCCGACCTGGACGGGCAGGCCACCATGCCGGTCGAGCAGGCCCTCGACCTGTGGCCGAAGCTGCAGGACACCGGGATGCGGCTGGGCGCGCCCGCCGTGGCCTCCGGCGCGGACCGGGCGGGCGGCTGGCTCGACCGGTTCATGCGGGGCGCGGCGCAGCGCGGCTACCGCGTCGACTTCGTGCCGGTGCACTGGTACGGCGCGGACTTCTCCCCGGCCGCGACCGAGCAGCTGCGCAGCTACGTGCGGGCGGTGCACGAGCGGTACCGCAAGCCGGTCTGGGTGACCGAGTACGCGCTCACCGACTTCTCGCAGGGCAGCCCCCGCTACCCGAGCGAGCGGCAGCAGGCGGAGTTCGCCCGCTCGTCGGTGTCCATGTTGGACGGTGAGCCCGCGGTGGAGCGCTACGCCTGGTTCACCCTCTCCACCGAGGCGAGCCCCACCGGCCTGTACGACGGCCCCACCCCGAACCGCACCGGCGCCGCCTACCGCGACGCCCGCTGACTCACCGGGAGCCGCCGAGCGCACGCCCCGGCCGGTACCCACATCGCCGGCCTCTCGAATTCGAGGCGGCCGCCCCGGGGATCAAACGAGGACCTCGTGGGTGCGGCCGGTTGTGGTGGCGCGGCCGCGGTGGAGTGTCAGGGCTCGGTCGGTGCGGCGGGCCAGCAGGGGCGTTTCGTGGCTGATCAGCACCAGGGCGAGGTGCTTTTCCCGGCACAGCGCGGAAAGCAGCGCCAGCACGTCCTCGGCGGTGCCGGCGTCGAGGGCGGAGGTGATCTCGTCGCAGAGCAGCACCTGAGGCCCGGCGGCCAGGGCGCGGGCGATGGCGACGCGCTGGCGCTGGCCGCCGGAGAGCTCGTGCGGGTAGCGCTCGGCGGTCTCCGCGGGCAGGCCCACCGACTCCAGCAGGCCGGTGATCGCGCCGCGGTCCCGGCTCCGCAGCGCCCGGCGCAGCGAGCCCGCGACGGTGCGGCTCGGGTTCAGCGTGGTCAGCGGGTCCTGCGGGACGAGCTGCACCGCGGACCGCTGCCGGTCGGTGCGGCGGCGGCCGGGGACCGGCAGTTCGCACCCGTTCAGCCGCAGCTCTCCGGAGGCCCGCTCGTGCAGGCCCGCGATCGTGCGGACGAGCGTCGTCTTGCCCGCCCCGGAGGGGCCGGTGATCGCCAGGGCCGAGCCAGCCTCCAGCCGCAGGTCCAGCTCGTGGAGGATGCCGGTGCGGCGCCGGGCATCCGCCCAAGCCGACAGGCCGCGGGCCTCCAGCACCGGAGTCCCTCCGATGTGGACGGAGGAATCCGGCTCGACTGCGGGCTTTTCGCCGTCGGCGCGCTCCGGCCCGGGCGGCGCGGTAGCGATCTGCACCGGGGCAGGCCGCCGGGCTTCGGACTCCGCTGAGCCCGAAGTGCCGGCATCGCCGAGAGGCTCGGCAGCGCCCGCGGACCGGGCAGGAGGCCGCCCGGCCCCAGCGGTCTCGACGGGCTCGCCGAGGTGCAGGACCTCGTCCGCGACCCCGGCGAGGAAGTCCTGGTCGTGGCAGGCCAGCACGATCGCCGTCCCGCGCTGCTCGGCGCGGCCGCGCAGCAGGTCGGCCAGCCGCGCCCGCAGCTCCTTGTCCAGCCCGGCCGTCGGCTCGTCGAGCAGCAGCAGCCCGGCGTCGCGCAGCAGCGCCCGCGCCAGCGCCACCCGCCGCTGCTGCCCACCGGACAACTGGCCCGGCCTGCGGTGCAGGAACGCGGAGATCCCCAGCTCGGCGAGGGAGTCGTGCACCGCGGCCGGATCCCCGGTCTCGGCCAGCAGCCGCCGCACCGGCATCCGCGGGTTGAGCCGCGCCGCCGGATCCTGCCCGACGAACCCGACCCCGCTGCTGCGGAGCCTGCGCAGCCTCGCCGGGGCGAGGGCCAGCACGTCGTCGCCGTGCACGCGCACGCTGCCCTCCGGCCACGCCCCTTCCGGCAGCGCACCGACCGCGCTGCGCAGCAGCGTCGTCTTGCCGGCCCCGGAGGCGCCGGACACGCCGACGACGGCACCCGGCTCGGCGGTGAGCCGCCCGCAGCGGGTGAGCTCACGCCCCTCGGCGGTGCGGATGGCGAGATCGCGGATGTCCAGTGCGGGTGTCACAGGCGGGAGACCGTTCTGTTGCGGGCTTGGGGCAGGAGCAGGTCGAACGCGACGTGCGTGCTCACCGCGAGCACGGCGATGGCGGCTCCGGGCGCGGCCACGGCCCAGGGGTTGAGCAGGATCCCCTCGGCGTTCTCCCGGATCATCACCGCCCAGTCCGGCGCCGGCGGCTGCACGCCGACCTGCAGGAACCCGGCCGTGGCGACCACGTAGACCGCGTCGACGAACCGCAGCCCGAGCAGCGCCAGCAGCGTGGTGCGCAGGTTCGGCAGGATCTCGCCGCAGGCCACCGCCAGCGGCCGGTCCCCGCGGGCGCGGGCGACCTCGACGAACCCGGCGCTGCCGAGCGGCCCGGCCGCCGCCGAGGCCACCCGCACCGCGAACGGGACGCCGAGCACGATCGCCGCCAGCACCACCGGCAGCCGCCCCGCCCCCGGGAACGAGGTGCCGATCACCAGGATGGCCAGCACCGACGGGATCAGGATCAGGAAGTCGCCGACGTGCTCGACCACGGCGCGCACCCGCGGCCGCACCGCACCCAGCGCGGCCAGCAGCGCGGCGAGCCCGGTCACCACGACCGCCACCGCGGCCGCCGCGGCCAGCAGGTCGCGCCCGCCGGTGAGCACCCGGCTCAGCACGTCCCGCCCGAGCGCGTCCGCGCCGAGCACGTGTTGCGCGCCGGGTTCGGCGAACGGGGCGGTGACCGGCTCGTCGACCGGGTGCGGCGCCAGCCACGGCCCGGCCAGCGCGGCCAGCAGCACCAGCAGGGCGGGCGCGGAGCGCAGCAGCACGGCGCGGGTCATGCGAACCTCCTCGCCCACCGGCCGAGCAGGTCGGCCGGCACCAGCGTCGACGTGATGATCAGCCCGGCGAGCGCGACGACCCCGGCGACGGTCGGCCCGTCCCGGTTCTGCAGCGCGTCGGTCAGCACCGACCCGAGCCCGGGGTAGTTGAACAGCGTCTCCACGGTCACCGCCCCGCCGAGCACGAGCCCCGCGGAGGTGGCCAGCCCGGTCGCGATCGGCGGCACCGCCCCCGGCAGCAGGTGGTGCAGCAACACCCGCCGCCGCGGCAGGCCGTCCAGGACCGCGGCGTCGACGTGCGGTGCGCGCAACTGCTCGGTGAGCGCGGTCCGCACGATGCGCGTGTTCCAGCCGATCTGCGGCAGCGCCAGCGCCAGCGCCGGCAGCACCAGCATTCCCGCGTCGTGCACGCCTCCGCCGGTGGAGGTGGTGGTGACCGCGGGCAGCAGGTCGGAGTAGAACGCGAAGACCACGACGAGCCCGGTGCCGAGCACGAACTCCGGCAGCGCCAGCAGCACGGTCGCCCCGGAGTCGATCGCCCGGTCCAGCCGCCCGCCGGGCCGCAGCACCGCGAGCCCGCCGAGCCCGAGCGCCGCGACCGCGGTCAGCGCGAGCACGATCCCGCCGAGCAGCAGCGTGTTCGGCAGGTGCGGCCCGACGACCTCCCACACCGGGCGGCCGCGGGCCGAGACGCCGAGGTCGCCGGTGCACAGCCCGCCGAGCCAGTGCGCGAACCGCTCGAACCACGGCCGGTCCAGCCCGAGCCGGGCGCGCCGCGCGGCGACCTCCCCCGCCGACGCATTCGCGTCCAATGTGGACCTCGCTGCGTCGCCGGGCAGCAGGTCCACCAGCAGGAACACCGCGGCCAGCAGCACCAGCAGCAGCCCGGCCCGGCGCAGCACCAGCAGCCCCGCACGCCACAGCACCGCCCGCCCCAGCACTGCCGCGGGCGGCCGCGCGCTCACCCGCTCAGCCACGTGCGCTCCAGCTGCACGCGCCCGTAGCCGGGCAGGGTGGGCAGGTCCTGCACGGTGTCCCGGGCGACGTCGACGCCGTCCGCGGTGCCCCACAGCAGGTAGCCGGACCGGTCGTGCTCGATCTGCTGCATCCGGCGCAGCGCCTCCCGGTGGCGCGCGGGATCGGCGGTGCTGACCGCGTCCCGGTAGGCCGCGTCGAACTCGGGGTCGCGCCAGTCGGCCTCGTTGCTGGAGGCGGTGGACAGCAGCAGCTTCGTCGCGGAGAACGTCAGCGAATCGTTGGTGCCCCAGTACGAGGTGTACAGCGGCGCCTTGCCCTTGCTCTGCCCGAGGAACGTGCTGGAGTCCTGCTTGACGACCTCCAGCCGCACCCCGGCCTTGCGCATCTCGTGCGCGAACAGCGTCGCCGACTCCGCCAGCCCCGGGACGTCGTCGCTGGTCACCAGCGGGTAGCTGCGGCCGCGGTCGAACCCGGCCGCGGTGAGCAGCCGGTCAGCGCGGCGCAGGTCCTGCCCGCGCTGCGGCAGGTCCCGGGCGTAGAGCGGATCGGCGGTGCCGAGGATGTCGTTGCCCACCGCGCCGTAGCCGCTCAGCGCCTGCTCGACCATGCCGCGCCGGTCCGGGGTGAGCCGGAACGCCTCCCGCACCCGCGGGTCCGCGAACGGCCCGTCCGAGGTGCGCATGACCACCGGCAGCGCCATGTCGTCCGGGCGCCGCAGCACCTGCAGCCCGGACCGGCCCTCACCGGCGCGGCCCGCGGTGGGCCCCACGTTGGAGGCCAGGTCGATCTGGCCGGTCAGCACCGCGTTGAGCATCGCCTCCGGCTGCTCGAACATCTGCACCTCCACCGCGTCCAGCAGCGGCGGGCCGAGGTACCAGTCGTCGTTGCGCACCAGCCGCGCGTTGCCGTCGCGGAACCACTCCAGCCGGAACGGCCCGGTGCCCGGGGCCCCGGCCGGATCGGTGGTGCCGTCCTTGACCACGAACGTCGTCAACCGCAGCACCACCGGCAGGTCCGAGTTCGGGTAGGCGGACTCGACCACCACCGAGCGCGGCCCGTCGGCGCGGATGCCGTCGACCTCGATGCCGGGCAGCCGGGACCTGCCGATCGCGGACTGCCGCAGCCGCCGCAGCGAGAACACCACGTCGGCCGAGGTCACCGGGCTGCCATCGTGGAACCGGGCGCCCTCGGCGAGCTCCAGGCGCCAGCTACGCAGGTCCGGCGACGCGGTCCAGCGGCTCGCCAGCCGCGGGGCGACGCCGCCGGGCCCGGGCGCGGTGAGCGTGTCGTAGAGCAGGCTCAGGACCAGGTAGTCGCTCTCGTTGGTCTGCGTGCCGTGCGGGTCGCGCACGACCGAGGCCGCCCGCCCGAACGCCCCGATCCGCAGCGTGCCGCCGCGGCGCGGCGGTCCGGCGGGCCGCCGCGGGCCACCGGAGTCCGACCGGCACCCGCCGGCCAGCCACGCGGCGGCCGTCGCCGCGCCGGCCTGCAGCGCGGCGCGTCTGCTGAGCTCCACAGCGGGTTCCACCTCCCTCGACGAATGCCGGTTAGGCCTACCTAACTCAGCCGCCTTGTTGCAAGAGCCTGGCAACAAGCGGGCCGATTTCGAATCGGACATACCGAATTCCGCGCCGCATTGCGCCCGGCCATTCGGGCAGGTTCCGGACATCTCGCACCGCTGTGATCTGCCTCCCCGACGAGTAAGGGTTGCCTAACTCGAAGCGGAGAAGTAGCGTCCCGATCGACCGACGGAAACTTTCCAGCGAGCGGACCCCGCTGCGCCGCGAATTCGGCGCACGCCCTCCGCGCGCGTTTCCCCGCGCGCCGCGAAAAAGCGCTTTCGCCGTCGCGCGCACGCATTCCCCAGATTGGTCGCACGAACATGAGTCATCCCGAATTCCGCGTGCTCACCCGCAGCGACCTGGCGCAGGTCGACATCGGCCCGGGCGAGGTCATCGAGGCCGTGCGCGGCGGATACCTGGCACTGGCCGCGGGCGATTCACGATGCCCGACGAAGCTCATGATGCCGGTGTCCGAACAGCGCGACTCGGTGTCCTACTCGATGCTCGGGTACGACGCCTCGCTCGAACAGGTCGGCTTCAAAACGTCCTACCGGCAGGGCACCGACAACCCGGACAAGTACTACACGACGATCAGCCTCTACGACGATTCCACGGGAATGCCGTACGCGCTGATGGATTGCCAGCGGATCGGCGCGTCCCGCACTCCGGCGACCACCGCGCTCATCGCCGAGTGCTGCGCGCCCGCGGGGGCGAAATCGGTGCTGATGCTCGGCACCGGGGTGCAGGGCCGGAACACGCTGCCCTACCTGGTGCACACGCTGCCCGGGCTGGAGCGGCTGATGCTGCACGGCACCCACCCCGACGGCATCGAGCAGTCCGTCCGGGCGGTGCGCGAACACGACCCCGACCGCGAGGTCGAGCTGGTCTCCGACGTGCCGAAGGCCGCCTCCGAAGCCGACATCGTCGTGGTCGCCTCCGGCCGCGCCGCGCACCCGAAGGTCGAGACGAACTGGGTGCGCCCCGGCGGGCTGATCGTCTCGGTCGCCAGCAAGGGCGTGGCCTCCACCGCGCTGCGCGAGGCCGACTACGCGCTGGCCACCAGCGAAGGCCAGCTCGGCGTCACCGGCTCCCGGTTCGCCGACGAGCACGGCAACGCCACGATCAACGCCGAGTTCCCGGACGTGCTCGCCGGCCGCGCCCCGGCCCGCACCAGCCCCGAGGACCGGGTGTTCGCGTTCAGCAGCGGAATGATCATCACCGACATCCCGGTGGCGCGGGCGCTGGCCGCGCGCGCCACCGAGCAGGGCCGCGGACAGGAGGTCCGGCTGTGGAGCTGACGCAGGAAGCGCTGCGGCTTCCCGCGAAGGAAGCCCCGTGGGCCCGGGAGGTCCGCGAAGACCCGCGGATGCTCGCCGACATCGCCAGGGCCGTCGGCGGGCCCTACCACCTGCTGCACCCCGAGCAGTTCGGCCGGAACCTCCGCGAGTTCGGCCGGGCGCTGCGCACCGCGGGCGTGGACGGGAAGGTCTACTACGGCAAGAAGGCCAACAAGGCCGCCTGCTGGCTGCACGAGTGCGCCACCGCCGACGAAGGCGTCGACGTCGCCAGCACCCAGGAGTTCAGCGACAGCCTCGCGCACGGCATCCGCGGCACCGACCTCATGGTCACCGGCGCGGCCAAGAGCACCGACCTGCTGTGGCTGGCCGCCCGGCACGGCAGCACCGTCGCGATCGACGCGCTGGACGAGCTGGAACGGGCGGTCTCGGTGGCCCGCGCGGTCGGCTCGATGCAGGTCCTGCTGCGCGTGCTGCCCGCGGAGAACCCGCACAGCCGCTTCGGGTTCAGCCCCGACGAGCTGGACCGGGCGCTGGAGCGGTGCATCCAGGAGCGCGACCACCTGACGATGCGCGGATTCTCCTTCCACCTCAACGGCTACGAGGTCGCGCCGCGGGCCTCGCTGGCCTCCGAGCTGCTCGACCGGTGCCTGGCCGCGCGGGTGCAGGGGCTGCAGGCCGACGCGATCTCCATCGGCGGCGGGTTCGCCGTCAGCTACCTGGAAGCCGAGGACTGGCACCGGTTCCTGGACCGCGGGACGGGTTCGCTGTTCCACGGCGGCAAGGAGTTCAGCCACTTCTACCCGTACCACCAGGCCCCCACCGGCGCGGAGATGCTCGCGGCGATCCTCGCGGTGCCCGCGGGCGGCCGGTCGGCCACCGTCGGCGCGCGGTTCGCCCAGAGCGGCACCCGGCTGCTGCTGGAACCCGGGCGGGCGCTGCTGGACGGCGCCGGCTGCACCGTCTTCCCCGTGCAGGGCTTCAAGCCCCGCGAGGACCACGGGATCATCACCGCCGACGGGCTCAGCACCAGCCTCTCCGAGCAGTGGAAGGGCAGCGAGTTCCTGCCGGATCCCGTGCTGTGGCCCGAAACCGGGCCCGGCGAACCGGTCCGGGCCTGCGTCGGCGGCGCCAGCTGCCTGGACTACGACATGCTCTCCTGGCGCAAGATCCCGTTCCCGCGCGAGCCCCGGTCCGGCGACCTGCTGATCTACCCGAACACCGCCGGATACCAGATGGACAAGAACGAGAGCGAATTCCACCAGCGCCCGCTGCCGCGCCGCGTCGTGGCGTTCCGCGCCGACGGCCGCCTGCAGTGGCGGCTGGACCGCCCGTAGCCGCGCCGGAAGCAGGGAAAGGACCTCGCACATGCGTGATGTCACGCGCCCCGAGAACATCGTTTCGCACGTGTCCGACCTGATCGGCCGCACCCCGCTGCTGGAGCTCGGCAGCATCGGCACCGGCACGCGCCTGCTGCTCAAACTGGAGCAGTTCAACCCCACCGGCTCGGCCAAGACCCGGATGGCCCGCGCCATGGTCGACACCGCCGAGCAGGCCGGCCACCTCGCCCCCGGCGGGCACATCATCGAGCCCACCTCCGGCAACACCGGGCTGGGCCTGGCGCTGGCCGCGCTGGAGCGCGGCTACCGGTTCACCGCCGTCGTCGACCACCACGCCGCGAAGGACAAGCTGCGGGCGCTGGCGGCGATGGGCACCCACCTCGTCTACGTCTCCGGGGACACCAGCGGCGGGCCGCAGTCGGTGCGGCGCCGCCAGGTCGCGCGGGAGATGGCCGCGGCCGAACCCGGCGCGCACTGGCTGGACCAGCACAACCACCCGGGCAACTCGGTCGGCTACGCCGAACTCGCCCGCGAGCTGCTGGCCGACATCTTCGGCGACGTCGACTACCTGGTGAGCTCGGTCGGCACCGGCGGCGCCCTGTGCGGCACCGCCCGCGAGCTGCGCCGGTACGGCTCGCACGTGCGCACCATCGGGGTGGAACCGGCCGGGTCGATCATCTTCGGCGGCGCGGCCGGCAAGTACCACCAGTCCGGCGGCGGCAGCCCGGAGGGCTTCCCGGTCGGCACCAACGTGGAGCACTCGCTGATCGACGAGGGCACCTCGGCCACCGACGTCGACGCGTTCGCCACCGCGCGGGTGCTGGCCCGCCGCACCGGGCTGCTCGTCGGCGGCACCGCGGGCGGGGCGATCCACGTGGCGCTCAACCGGCTCGGCGGCCTGCCCGACCACAGCACCGTGGTCGCCCTGGTCTGCGACGCCGGGGAGAAGTACCTGGACACGATCTACGACGACGACTGGATGCGCACCCGCGGCCTGCTGTCGCCGGCCGCCGAGGAGCACGTGGAGCACCTGCTCGACGAGTGCGCGGGCGCGCGGGCCGGGCAGGCGGCGATGTCCGGAACGGGGGCGGTGTGATGCTGCTCGACCGGATGCCGTGGCTGCGCGACTACCGCGCGCTGGTCGCCGTGGCCGCCCCGATCGCCGGGATCCAGCTCGCGCAGGTCGCGCTGACCACCACCGACCTGGCCATGCTCGGGTCGCTGAACGTCGCGGCCATCGCCGCCGGCGGCATGGCGATCACGCTGTACAACCAGTTCCGGACCATGTGCGTCGGCACGGTCACCGCGGTCGGCAACCTCGTCGCCACCGCCGCCGGGCGCGGCGAGGCCGACCCGGGCGGCGACTCGGCGGAGGAGATCCGGCGGGTGGTGCGCTCGGCCTTCCTCGTCGCGACGATCGTGGCCGCGCTCGGCGCGGCGGTGCTCATCGCGTTCAGCTACGCGCTGGGCTGGTTCGGCCAGGACCCGCACATCCTCCGGCTGGCCCGGCCGGCGATGATCGCGCTCGCGCCCGGGCTCGCCCCGATGCTGTGGCTGAACGTGCTGCGGCAGTTCGCCGTCGGGATGCGGCGGCCGGGCTCGCTGCTCGGGGTCACGCTCGCCTCGATCGCGGTGAACGCGGTGCTGGACGGGATGTTCCTGTACGGCTGGTTCGGGTCGCCGGTGCTGGGGCTGGCCGGGATCGGGGTGGCGACCTCGCTGGTGCAGCTGGTGAACTTCGGCGCCTACCTGTGGATCGTGCGCTCCGACGACCAGCTGGCGCCGCTGCTGTCGGTGCAGGGGTGGCGGGCCGATGCCGCCACCGTGAAGAAGATCTTCCGGCTGGGCGTCCCGATCTCGCTGACCTACGGCTCGGAGGCCGGGATCACCTCGGTGGCCACGCTGCTGATGGGCGCGTTCGGCCCGGCCGCGCTGGCCGCGCAGAACGTCGTCAACCAGCTCGCCTACATCGTCTACCAGCTCAACATCGGCCTCTCCCAGGGCTCGTCGATCCTGGTCAGCCGGGCCGTGGGCCGGGACGACCGGGGCGCGGCGGCCGGGGTGGCCCGGCGGGCGCTGGCGCTGAGCGCGGTGCTGATGGGCCTGATCGGCGTGGTGTACCTGCTGGTGCCGCAGGCGGTGCTGGGGCTGTTCCTCGGCCGGGAGGACAGCCCGGAGGTGAGCTCGCTGGCGGCGACCCTGCTGCTGCTGGCGATCCTGCACCAGTTCACCAAGGGCACCCAGAACATCTCGGTGGGGCTGCTGCGCGGGCTCGGCAACACCAAGGCCGGGTTCCGCAAGTCGCTGATCGGCTACTGGGCGATCGGCACCCCGGCGATGCTGCTGTTCGCGTTCGGGTTCTCGTGGCAGGCCCCGGGGGTCTGGCTCGGGCTGTGCACCGGGTTCGGCGCCACCGCCGTCCTCCTGCTGCACCGCTTCCGCACCGACCTCACCACCACGACCCCGGCCCTGGCCTGACCCCGCCGGTGAGCCGCCCGGCCCCTCGGGCGGCTCACCGCGCGCGGTGCCAGGCGTGCCAGGCGAGGTGGGCGAAGGCGAGCACCGCCAGGAAGTCGGCGGCGTAGGCGGTCCACTCCAGCCGCAGGGCCCGGCCCAGCGGGAACGCGATCGCGGCCAGGCAGATCAGCGCGGCCGTCCACCTCGGCGCGCTGCGCGTCCAGAACAGCAGCAGCCCGAACCCCAGCAGTGCCGCCGGGAACGCCGGCCCCGGCAGCCACAGCACCAGCAGGCCCTGCGGCGGGTAGTCGGCGAACGCCTCCAGCCCCGCCCGGTGCTGCACGCCGAACGCGCCCTCGAAGAACCCCTGCAGTCCGAACGCGACAGTGCCGAGCATCCCGGCCAGCAGCAGCAACAACCACAGCCCGGCCGCGACCGGAACGTCCTGCCGCAGCCGCTCGTACTCGCCGATGAGCCCGTACACCCACGGGACCGCGGACACCGCGATCAGCATTCCGCCGGTGACGCCGTAGTGCCCGTCCACCCAGAAGAACGGCGAGGCCGCGAACACCACCGGCCCGGCCAGCAGAGCCACCGCCTGCACCCGCTGCACCACCATCGCCGCAGGTTAGGGGCGGTGCACAGGCCCCGCAAACCTTCCCCAGCTCCGCGTCCACTGTGGAATCACACCGCTCGCGGACCCGGCCCCGGGCCTAGTCCGGGTACTCGTCGCGTTTGCGCGGCCAGTCGGAGAAGTCGTCGCCGCGCCCCTTCGGGGCCCGGTCCAGCAGCTGCCAGGTCGCGTTCAGCGCCTCGGTGCCGCGGTCGTAGGTCGAGTACGTGTGGAACACGGTCCCGTCCTCGAACGCGAAGCAGCTCAGCGCCATCAGCTCCATGCGGTCCAACATCCTGCCGCTGCCGCCCCCGTAATCCCGCCGCGGCGTGGGCACGTGCATGTGTCCGAAGAAGTCGGCGTCGAAGCTGCTGCGCCCGGACGACACCCACTCCACGTCCCAGCCCATCCGCTCCTTGTAGGCCGTCAGCACCGGCAGCGGCGAGCGCGAGGACAGCACGAACGTCACGTCCCGGTGCGCCAGGTGCGGCACCGCGCCCACCAGGTTGTCCGTCTCGAACGTGCAACCCGGGCAGCCGTCCGGCGTGTTCGGGCCGTGCATGAAGTGCCGCACGATCAGCTGCGAGCGCCCGTCGAACAGCTCGGCCAGGCTGCGCGTGCCGGCCGTGGTGTCGAACAGGTACTCCTCCTCGACCGGCACCCACGGCAGCTGCCGGCGCTGCGCGGCGAGTTCGGTGGAGCGGCGGGTGAGTTCCTTCTCCGCGGCGAGCTGCCGCTCGTAGGCGGCGCGCCACTGCTCGCGCGTTCCGACCGCGTGCGTGGTCATGGTGGCCTCCCGGTTGCCGGGGTCAGATCCACCAAGGCAGACGCGCGGGGGCCGCGGAAATCATCGGCTCCCGGCGCGCGCGTCGTGCGCGCGGATCGCGCCGCGCAGCACCCGCCACAGGTCGGAGACCTCCTGCCCGGCCTCCAGGTCCGGCGCCCCGGCCGCGTACTGGGCCAGCGCCAGGGTCGTCTCGCTGAGCTCGCGGCCTCCGGCGCCGTGCTGCTCCAGCGCCGCCAGGGAGGCGAGCATCCGCGAGTCCCGCAGCCGCAGCCGGGTGACCTTCGCCGCCTCCGGGCCGATGTCCTCCGGTTCCACCTCGACCAGGGAGCGCAGCCAGCGGGTCAGGGCCGGGTCGGTCGCGGCGAGGTAGCTGACGCCTTCCAGCAGCCGCTCGTGCCTGCCCTCCCCCGCGGTCTCCGGGGCGTCGCTGCCGCGCTGCCGCTCGGCCCGCGGCCCGATCTCGTAGAGCGCGTCCAGCGAGCGCTCGGCCTTGGTGCCCTCGCGCAGCCGGGCCAGCCGGTCGCGCACCTGGCGGGCGCGGCGCCGCGCATCGGCCTCCCGCGCCTGCTGCATCGCCTCCAGCTGCACCTGCGAGGCCGACTGCCGCCGTTCCCGCACCTCGTAGACGCCGAGCGCGGCCTGGCGCTCGTCCCACTCGGCGTACGACAGGACCCGCTTCGGCGGGGGTTTCGGCAGGCCCCGCTTGTTCTTCCAGGTGCCGAGGCGGTGCTGCAGCGCCTCGCCGAGCGACTTGTGCGGGTCGGGCGCGAAGGGGGCGGCCTGCTTGGTCACCCCTGAGGTCTCCAGCGCGTGCAGCAGGCAGTCCACGCTCCAGCCGGCGGCGAAGAACGGGGCGACCGCGCTGCGCAGCTCGTTGTCGCCGATCTGCTCGGGGCGCCAGCGCATCCGGCCGCGCAGCAGCTGCACCGCCGCCGTCACCTGGTCCCACGTCTCCGGGGCGACCGAGCGCGGCCACTCCTTGTGGACCCGGGCGCGGACCTCCTGCCGCTCCTCCTCGATCGACGAGGACACGACCGCGCCGGTGCCCGCGCCGGCCTGCACCGGGGGCGCGACGGGTTCGCCGCGGTGCCGCCACTGGTTCAGCAGGTACCGCACCAGGTCGGTGCGCTTGGCGGTGCTGACCTGCGCCTGCGGCGAGCCGTCCGGCCGCGCGTGCAGCGCCCGCACCAGCGCGTCCACGCACCAGCCGGCGTCGAAGAACGCCTCCAGCTCCCCGGCCAGCCGTTCCGGCGCCACGTCCCGCCAGTGCTCCATCGCCGCCAGCGTCTCCGCGGCCAGCAGCCGCGCGTGCGGGCTCTGCGGAACGATCCGCGTGTTCCACCGCTCCTGGCTCATGCCTCCGAACTTAGCCCGAGCCGCGATCAGCCCGCCGACACCATCGACGCCACGGTCACCACCATCACGACCACCACCGCGTACCGGCCCACGCCGATCCGCCCCAGCACCGGCCCGGCGACCGCCCTGCTCCCGGGAGCCTCCAGGGGGTTGAGCAGCGTGACGAGCACGCTCGCCGCACTGTCCGTCTCGTCGGCCAAGTCGGTCTGCGCTCGCAGACTCCGCGCGCGCCCTGCGAGCACTGCTCGAGTCGTGGCAGGGCAGCGGTGCCGTTCGCGCGAGGGTGCCCGTCGCTGCCCGAACCGGTCTGTGCGCGGGCGGCCCCCGCGTACAGACCCCCATGTCAGGACGGTGAGACCTCGTTGAGGTAGGCCTCGGCGAGCTCGGGGTCGAGGAACCAGCTGGCGTAGTCGGTGGGGTCGTCGAAGCCGTTGACGAAGCGCGTGCGGATCGCGGGGATCTCGGCCGCGGCGCGGAAGAGCGTGAGGACGTGTTCCGGCGGGGGCCGCAACAGGGCGTTGGTCCAGTTCGTCGTGTGCTGTGCGTACTCCCAGAAGGTTTCGAAGGTCTCGGTCATCCAGTCCTGGTCGAACGGCTGGTCACCGCGCGCGACGATGCTGTCCGCATAGGACGCCGCGCACTTGCTTGCGGTGTTCGACCCCTGGCCGGTGATCGGGTCGTTGGCGACCACGACGTCGGCCATGCCCAGCACCAGGCCGCCAGAGGGCAGCCGCCCGACCGGCTCGCGCACCACCGGCGTGTAGCCGCCGGAGAGCGTGGCCTGCGAGTCGGTCAGCTCGGCGTCCTTGAAGCGCTCGTACTCCCAGGGAAAGTACCGGCGCATCAGATCCAGCATTCGCGACCAGTGCTCGGCCGGCCTCGGCCGGTCGGTCCAGCAGTCCAGCGGCCCACCCGGGATGCCCTCGAAGAACGGGATGTCGCACGGGCCGCTGAAGGTGTAACCGGGGATCACGAACAGCTCGCCGACGCCGGGGTGCACGTTGAACCGCACCGCGGCCTTGTCCGGATGTTCCGGGCGCGGGCCGGCACCGTGCACGTAGCTGACCGACAGCGCTCGCTGCGGGCTGGTGTAGGGCGACCGGGAGGCGTCGCGGCTGAAGAGCTGGACCAGCTCCCCCTTGCCCGCCGCGACGATCACCAGGTCGTAGTGCTTGGTCAGCGCATCGAGGTCAGAGGTCGTCACCCCGTGGTAAACGGCTTTGCCGCCGCGATCTTCGAACAGCTCCAACCAGCCCGCCATCTTCACCCGCTGGTCGACCGACTGCGCGTAGTTGTCCAGCAAGCCCAGCCAATCCAGCGCGCGATCGCCGTCCGGTCCGGCGATCGACAGGCCGAGCCCGGAGATGGCCGGGGTCTGCGCCTCCCACAGGTTCAGGCCGCGGTCGCGCTCGTGCTGCAACGCGGTGTGGAACATGCACTGCGTCGACATCACCCTGCCATTGCGGATCTCGTCCGGAGTGCGCGCCGACATCACCGTCACGTCGTATTGCTGTGCCTGCAGGCTCAGAGCCAGCTGCAGGCCGGATTGCCCCGCCCCGACGATCAGAACCTTCCGCATCCGCGGATCACCTTCCAACTGTGGCCGATTCGACCGGGGATGACTTGGGCAGCCTGTCCGCCTCGCTCACTGCCGGCACCGCGGAGGTCCAAGCTTGGTGGGGTGTCATGATCAGCGATCGAACCACACCTATCGGGTCAAGGCGATCGACTGATCGGAGCTCACGAGCAGTCTTTTTCGCCGTACGAATCGGGATCGATACGCCTGGTCCGACACCGCGGACCGGCGGAGAACGCCCCCTTTCACATCGGTCCGAGCATGGGAAGACCGCGACCGCGGAGTGGACGCCGGCCGCAACCGTCGCCCTCCGCAATGCACCCCCTCCGGGGCGCGCGATCGCGAAGAAGCCAGGCGCAGCCGAAGAATTACAGGGGCTTGAGGCGGAGCGGACGCTCAACAGGACGCGGCAGGACGCTGGCCACCGAACCCATCCTTCTGCGCGCTATTACCGCATCGGTTTCCTTACGGCCCCATTTCTCGCATTTGTGCACTGGCGGGAGCAGGCGCCGCCAAGGGAACTCTTGTTGTTCGAGCAAGGGTTTTTGCCGCGCGATGGCGCGGCTGCGACAAGTACACGTTCGCGCTGGTGTTGTCCGCCTGGGGCACTTTTTCGGTGTTTCCGCCAGGGTGCTGCGCGGCGCGTCTCGGCGCGATGCCGGCCGGGCTGTGCGCGATTGGCGCCTTCCGGCACTGAAAGCGCCTGGGTCCGGGGCGCTTATGCCCTGAGAGCGTTCAATTTTCACGAGACAAGCGAGGGTGGTGACAGCCTGCGGTTCGAACGTTAGAATCCCATTGGTAGTTTCGCGCGAAGGGGTGTGGCAAGTGGACTCTGATCACAAGCGGTGGGCCGATCGCGAGGGTCGGCTCATGCCGTCGGTGGGACTGGATAATGGCGTGCCGACGGCCGCTCGGGTCTACGACGTCATGCTCGGTGGCAAGGACAATTACACCGTGGACCAGGAGGTGGCGGCCGCGAGCCTGGCCGTCATGCCGGCGCTCAAACAGATCGCCATCTACAACCGGGAGATGCTGCACCGCGTCGTGCGCTACGTCGCCGCAGAAGAGGGAGTCACCCAGTTTCTCGACCTCGGATCGGGATTGCCGACCGCGAGGAACACCCACGAGGTGGCCCAGGAAGTGTGCTCCGATGCGCGTGTCGTCTACGTCGACATCGATCCCATCGTGCTCGCCCACGGCCGCGCGATCCTCGCCAACGACGACAGCACACGCGTTGCGACCGCTGATATCCGTGAACCGCAGCAGGTGCTCGACCACCCCGAGACGCGCGAGCTGATCGACTTCACTCAGCCGGTGTGCGTGCTGCTCTGCGGCATCCTGCACCACCTCCTCGACGAAGAAGACCCCCACGGCATCGTCGCCACGTTGCGGGAAGCGGTGGCGCCCGGGTCGTTCTTCTTCATCACCAACTTCACCAGGCTCGGTGATGCGCCGGAATCGGTTGAGCTCGAGCAGGTCCTGCTCTCCCAACTGGGCACCGGACGCGTCCGCGCACCAGAGGAGCTCGCACGGTTCTTCACCGATCTGGAACTGTTGAACCCGGGAATCGTCCCGCTTCCGTTGTGGCGTCCGGACACACCCGTCACCGATGCCACGTCGATCGCAGCGCGCTTTATGACAGGGGGCCTCGCGCGGAAACCCTAGGGCACGGGCCTGCACTCGAAATCCCTGGACCCCGGTCAGCGTTCTGCGCGGGGTCCAGACGTGCAGCATGCCGCCATGCAGGCACCGGTCCGCGCGCATTCTGCCCTTCCGGCGCCACGATGTCGTCGAATCGCCACCGTGCCGTGCATGTTCTAAGTCGTCGATGGCGTAAGGCCCAGCACGGCCTCGATCCTCTCGGCTGAGCAGACCTGCTGTCGCGCTGCTCCTCTCCTGCGCGCGAGGTTCAGGCCATGCGGCGCGGATGACGGTGGCTCCGCGGCTACCGCGTGCACACGATCACTGGCGCGGTTCCGGATCACGGTCAGGTCGAACTCCGACTTCGGCAGCGAGCCGGTCCGGCCCGTGCCGCACTCGGCAAGAAGTGGGCCCGGCAGAGCCTTCCCGTCGGAGGTCTCCCCTACCAGTCGTCGTCGCCGGCCCGACGCTGCAGGTAGTCGGCCAGTGATCTGGCCACCCACCTCCGTTCGTCGGTCTCGTGATCCCACATGAACACATCAGGACGTTCCGCGGGGACCTGCACATGCGCGAACTGGTTTCCGCCACCGTCGTCCCCGAAGAACAGCAGCTGGTCGAAGGACATGTACAGCTCGGCGAAGTCGGCGTCCTGCCGGAACTGGGAGTTCCTCTCGATGATCTCCCGCGTCGGCCACACCAGGCCCGAACCGTGCTCGGCACGCACACCGTCGGTATGCCGCAGCAGATCCCGCAGCTCGCTCGGGACAGGCGGGCCTAGCCACCGCTCAATCTGATCGATCGCCTCCCGCGAGGCGGGGGGCGGCGAATTCCGCATCCTCGTACAACCGGCTGATCAGCTGGTTCCACACACCAATCCCTCTCCATCACCCGGTGATCAGCGGCGTGGACGTGCACCGCTGTGCCCTGGAACCGATCCGAGACATACCACGAGGAAAGGATCCCGAGCTGTTCTCGGCCGGCAGGCATCTGGGACCACCGCTGTGCGTATGCAGCGACCTGTCCGATGAGGTCACTGTCGTCGGACACGGGCAGCAGCACCTCGGCTTCGAGCACCTTCGGCGGCACGGCCTCCGGCACACCGGGCTGACGTGGACGGCCGGCGCGGGGGTGCCCGTCCATCATCTCCATAAGATCGTCGGGCACGCCTCGCTGAGCACCACCCGGCGATCCCTCACCGGACAACCAGTCCGTCACCGACGCCGGCGTCCGGCTCTCGCAGCACCTCCGCCGGCCCCCACGTGGCCCCCGGCTGCGGACCGTGTGACCACCGCGAAGACTCACGCCAGAACACGAAGAAACCCCGCTCACCGGGGATTTCTCCGCGGTGAGCGGGGCTCTTCACAACGTGGAGGTTGGGGGAGCTCACTCGAACACAAAGGCCCAGGTCACAGCACTGGAAACCCTGCGAAAGAAGCTGCCGGGCCTGGATGCTCCGCCCCAACCGACGCCAAAGCGGGCAAAGCCCG
>Ga0164243_10006022_pt1 | contig 18458 bp, 15 predicted proteins | sample OricompcompostOP_FD_108781 | JGI IMG/M metagenome (GOLD analysis project Ga0164243, IMG submission 108781) | Organic Plus compost microbial communities from Emeryville, California, USA - Original compost - Organic plus compost (OP) | ecosystem: Engineered > Solid waste > Mixed feedstock >... | reverse complement strand
TAACAGAAGACGATGACGGCACTATTGATTGCCGCAACTACCGCGATTACCAGGTGGATATGATCATTGCCAACCCGCCAACAGGCGATGCCACCGTTACCATAGCTATTGAGCCGGGTAGTACGGCCACGCAGGGGCTGGATTTTGATTTCACCACCAATGGCAATTTTGCTGCACCCGGCAATACCCTGGTTTTTGCCAACGGCGTTACCACACCGCAAAGCTTTACCGTTCGTGTATACGATGATGCCGAAGTGGAAGCACAGGAATCGGTTACCTTCTCTTACACCATCAGCGGCACTACCGATGCACAGCCGGGAACAGGTCCGCAGACCCACACGGTAATCATCAATTCCAATGATTATGCTCCTGCTACGTCAGGCAATGCTACCATTAAAACCAACGATGGCTTCAACACGGTCGTTCATATGTTCAGGAGTGATGAACAGAAACACCGTTTCCAGATGCTGATCACCCGTGATGAAATGAATGCCGCGTCGGTGAACATGCCCACGTTGATCACCGGATTGACTTTGACGGTGGTGCAGAAAAACAGCACCAAACCTTATAACGGGTTTACCATATCGATGGGCAACACAGCGGCCACTTCTTTGGGAAGTGGGTATGCTCCGGCCACCTATACGCAGGTATTCTCCGGCAATTACTCCACCGTACTTGGCGCCAATACGTTCAATTTCACCACGCCATTCCAGTGGGATGGTACTTCCAATATTGTTATTCAGTTCTGTTTCGACAATGGTGCAGCCGCACCGGATGGTGCAGGCGATGGCGTTGCGCTTACTGCCAACCCGCTGGGTGATGACTATCCTGTTGTGTGGTCTGATCATAATGGTCAAACTGATCCCGGCTGTTCATTGCCGGCTGCCATCATAGCGCCGCTCAGGCCATGGGTAACGTTTGCCACTTCCGGGACCTCTGTGGCTACCACGTTGAATACTTCGCGCACCGAATACCTGGGCCCCAACAGCGATGTGTATTTCTATAGCAACTCGGGTGAACTGATGGCTCGCATCAGGAACCTGACTGCTCACGATTATGGTTGTACGCAGGTGGTGATTGACCGTGCCGGTACGGGCGCTTCGGAGTTCTGGAACGATACGCCTTCGCGGTACCTGATGGATAAGACCTTCAGGGTGATACCTGCCAATAATAATCCCGGCGGTCAGTTTGAAATAACCTTGTATTATACCGAAGATGAAGTGAATGGCTGGGAAGCGGCCACAGGTCAGAGTTTCAATGGCATACAATTGGTGAAATTGCCCAGCCAGATACTGAATGTAACGCCTGCCACACCGGAACCGGATGGACCGGGCACCGTGCAAATCGTTGACCCCATCCGGGGCACCTTTGGCACCAACTCCACGCTCACGTTCACATTCCTGAACGGGTTCTCCGGGTTTGGCGCCGGCATTCCAAATGATCCCTTGCCCATAACGCTGCTCAGCTTTGAAGGTAAGATGGTGAACAATGCAGCACAGCTTACCTGGAAAACAGCTACTGAACAGAACAGCATGGGCTTTGATGTGGAAAAGAGCACCGATGGCGTTACCTTCCACAAAATTGGTTACGTGCCGGCTGCAGGCAACAGCACTGATATACGCACGTACCAGTTTACCGATCAGGACATCTCCCATGCCAACAATTATTACCGGTTGAGGCTGATAGATTTGAATGGCAAGGCGTCCTACAGTAAAGTATTATTGCTGAAATATGTCACCCAGCCCGTAACCAAAGTGAAGCTGTTGCGCAATCCTGTGCAGCATCACCTGGAACTGGAGTTTGACGGTCTGCCCAACGGGGCAGTGGGCATCAAACTGGTTGACCTGAATGGACGCATTCTGGGCGCCTGGAATAATCCGCAGGTAATGCAAACCCGTATGCGGGTGAATATAGCCGGTATGCACCTGGCAAGAGGGGTGTACGTAGTGCAGGTACAGGTGAACGGAAAAACATTTACAGAAAGAATATTGAAAGAATAACAATAAAAATATGCAAAAAGAAAAGGTCGCCAGGATGATACATGGCGGCCTTTTTATTTCCGTGCAGGCAATTATCATAACGCGCGTTCTTATTGTGTACCGGTTGCAGCTATCAGTGCTCCTGTTGCTGTTTATTCTGCTTCGGTATCATCCGCTGTTTCGGTATCACATTGGGCATATTGTCCTGTGGCGCAGTCATACGCCGTTGCGGCATGGGCGCCACCTGGCGGAGGTCCGGTACCAGACAAGGCATGTTGTCGGGCGACAGCAGATACACCTGTCCGCGTGCAGTACTGTGCGAATATTTTGCTTTGGGTAAATGGATGCCGGTGTCCGGTATGAGCAGGCCCGATGTATCTTTTTTTAGTAATTCCAGGGCTCCTTCAGCCTGCTTTTTTTTGCGCAATTCAGGGACTCTTACAGCCTGTGCTTTGTTTACGTTGATCAGTTCAGCTATGACAGGATCTTTTTCAGTATCCTGGGCAACTGCAACTGTCCCCAAGAGCAGAACGGGTAATACAAGGATATTTTTCATGCATAGTAATTTGTACCCTTACTGATGATGGGGCCATTCAATTTACACAGAAGGCGCAAATTATTTCCAGGAACCCTGCCGCATTTTCTTGTACACGTTGATAAGACCGTTGGTGCTGGCATCATGACTATTTACTAACTTATCATGTTCCAACTCGGGTAATATTTTGTTGGCCAGTTGCTTGCCCAGTTCCACACCCCATTGATCGAAGCTGAAAATATTCCAGATCACCCCCTGCACAAAGATCTTGTGTTCATATAAAGCGATCAGTTGTCCCAGGGTGTAAGGCGTGATCTTTTTGATAAGAATGGAGTTGGTAGGCCGGTTGCCGGAGAATACCTTGAAGGGCACCAGCTTATCAATTTCTTCTTTTGATTTGCCTGCTTTTTCCAGTTCTGCTATTGCTTCTGCGGCCGGCTTGCCATTCATGAGCGCTTCCGTTTGGGCAAAGAAGTTCGAGAGGAGTTTTACATGATGGTCGCCCACGGGATTATGACTGATGGCCGGCGCAATAAAATCGCAGGGAATCAGCAGCGTGCCCTGGTGAATGAGTTGATAGAAGGCATGCTGGCCATTGGTGCCGGGTTCGCCCCAGATCACTGGTCCCGTGTTCCAGGCTACCGGTTGTCCGTTACGGTCAGTGCTTTTGCCGTTGCTTTCCATATTGCCCTGCTGAAAATAAGCGGCAAAGCGATGCAGGTATTGATCGTAGGGGAGAATGGCTTCCGTTTGCGCACCAAAGAAATTGGTATACCAGATACCAATCAGCGCCATGATAACGGGTATATTCTGTTCAAATGGCGCCGTTTCAAAATGCTGGTCGGTGGCATGGGCGCCTTTCAGCAGCATTTCAAAATTTTCATATCCTATATACAACGCTATAGACAATCCAATGGCGCTCCACAGCGAATAACGGCCGCCCACCCAGTCCCAGAACGCAAACATATTGGCCTTATCTATACCAAATTTTGTTACTTCTTTTTCATTGGTAGAAAGGGCCACAAAATGACGGGCAATATGCGCTTCGTCCTTTGCATGTTCCAGAAACCAACGGCGTGCCGTATGCGCATTGGTCATGGTTTCCTGTGTGGTGAAGGTTTTGGAGGCAATCAGGAACAGGGTATCTTCAGGTTCTACCTGTTTCAGTGTTTCGCTGATATGCGTTCCGTCAATATTGGATACAAACCAGGCGCGCATGCCGGGTTGCTGGTAGGGCTTCAAAGCTTCGGTAACCATATAAGGCCCCAGGTCGCTGCCGCCAATGCCGATGTTTACGATGTTGCGAATGCGCTTGCCGGTATATCCTGTCCATTCACCGCTGTGTACACGGTTGCAAAACTGCCGCATTTGTTCCTGTACGGCCTGCACCTGCGGCATTACATCTTTACCGTCGGCATAAATGGGCTTACCGGAGAAATTGCGCAAAGCAATATGCAATACCGAACGGTTTTCGGTTTCATTGATCTTCTCACCGGAAAACATCGCTCCGATGGCGTCCTTTACCCGGCATTCCTGCGCCAGTTGCAGCAGCAGTTGCAGGGTAGTATCTGTAATGCGGTTTTTGGAGTAGTCGAAAAGCAGATCCTGAAAACGAATGGAATACTTGCTGAAACGATCGGGGTCATTGGCGAATAACTCACGCATATGCACACCCGATATTGCTTCGTAATGTTTTTGCAGTTGCTGCCAGGCTTTGGTCTGATCCGGTCTGATTTTTGGTAACATGGCGCAAATTTAGCACTTCTGCGCACTACTCACCAGTTGCTGTTCACTACTTCCAGCACTTTGCGCACCATTTCGGGGGTAATATCCAGGTGGAGCACCATCCTGATCTGGGTAGGGGAGATGGCAATGCAGTGAATATCGTGCGATTTCAATTTTTCTACGATCTGCGCCGGTTGATAAGGAGGTTTGATTTCAATAATCACAATATTGGTTTCTACGGGTAAGATGGATGCCGTGAACGGCTGTTGCTGCAGGGCCGCTGCTATCTGTTGCGCATGGGCATGGTCTGTCGCCAGCCGGTCAATATGATTTTCCAGGGCATAAATACCGCAGGCGGCCAGGTACCCGGCCTGGCGCATACCGCCGCCAAATACTTTGCGAATGCGTCTGGCGCGTTGAATAAATGTTTTTGTGCCCGCCAGCAGGCTGCCGGCCGGGCAGCCCAGTCCTTTGTTGAGGCATACCGATATGCTGTGAAAAACGGATCCATAATCCCTGGCCTTTTCACCGGTAGCCACCAGTGCATTGAACAGCCGGGCGCCATCGAGGTGCAGTTGCAGGCCATGGCGGTCGCACACTTCGCGGATGCGTTGTATGTCTTCCAAACGATAACAGGAGCCGCCGCCGCGGTTGGAAGTATTTTCGATGCACACCAGCGAAGTGCGGGCCTTATGCACATCATCGGGATTGATGGCGGTAGCAACCTGTTCTGCGGTTATTCTTCCCCGTGAGCCATCCAGCAGTTTTACCTGTGCGCCGGAGTTGAACGCTATGCCGCCACCCTCGTATTGGTACACATGGGCCGTTTTGTCGCAGATCACTTCATCGCCCGGCTGCGTATGCGCCTTGATGGCTATCTGGTTCGACATGGTGCCCGATGGACAAAACAACGCCGCTTCCATACCTAACAGTTCGGCAGCCATGGCTTCCAGCCGGTTCACCGAAGGGTCTTCACCGAATACATCGTCGCCCACCGGCGCTTTGTACATCGCTTCCAGCATACCCGGTGTGGGACGGGTAACTGTATCGGAACGCAAATCAATCTTCATAACCTGGAAATGAACGGCGAAATTAAATGGAAAAAGGGGAAATGGAAGGCAGGTAAACAAAAAAGCCTGCTGTAGTAGCAGGCTTTTGGAATGGCTTTATCGCTTATTTGTTCTGTTCAAAATCAAATTGCGGGTTGCGGGCGGCTTCCCAGGCGGCACGGTCGCCATAAGGGCCCAGGTAAGAAGCGCTGCCAAAACCCAGGATAGGATAGAAAATAAACGGAAGAAGGATCAGGCCCACGGTAAATCCTTCATCTTTTCCAAAGCTCTTTGACACCATGTTAATGGTCCATATGGCAAACACGATATTGGCCAAAGGGACTAAGAACATCAGCAGCCACCAACCCGGTTTTCCACCAATTTTTAAGAGGATATAGACATTATAAATCGGGATAAGGCATGCCCAACCGGGTTGCCCGGCTTTGGTATAAACTTTCCATTGTGATGCAATCATAAAAACGACGAAGGCGAAGTAGAGCAGAAATGCGAACACCATAGTTGGTTGATTTTAGGGTTAATAAGAAAAAAAAAGACCCCCAAAAATTACCAATTCTTTTGAATTCTGCAATTACCAGTTTATTGTATCGGCCCCCCTAAGATTTTCCCTTATATCATGGAAAAACCGGGCAGTAAGCCAAAAAAATAAGCCAGAAAAGCATTCTCCGCTGAGGAATCCTTCCCTGGCTTTTTAATGGTAGCGCTACCGCAACCCGGTTACAATGTACATCAATTCTGCCTCGTAACATATTTTTTTATCATGTCTGCCGGCGTACAAATCTTTTCAGGGGCATCGCAGTAGCGCCGTGGTGCCTGGCTACACTTATAGAATGGAGTTGATTCACTACGCCCTTCCCATCCCGGAAGCGCCGTCGTGCCCTGCCCGCATGCCGGCAGGGTAACCAACTGGCTTCTTTGAACCTTTCCGGTTGAGGGATGTTCCGCACATAGTCTGCAGTATGTTGCAGGAAGGCAGGTTTTCAAAACGCTTCTTTCTCTTCGTACAGGTCATCCATGAATGTCCCGGCAGATCCTTCGCCGCTTAGTATGGTGTTTACGTGTATATCTTTCCGTTATAAATCTATGATTCCGCTCTCTGGTTAATACCCTTGTCAGGATCAGCGTATCGCCATGTTCCGATACCAGCCACTGCAGCATGCATCCTTTTCATACTTTTGTTTGGTTTTTTGTATCGCACAAAGCTGCCTGCGTGCACAGGACCGAATAAAATCCATGCAGCATGGACTGACGGAATCAGCGTATGAATTGTCTACAAATGGGAAAAGCCGGGGCAGAGTCTTAATTAAGAAACCGGAATACCATTGACATGTTTCAAATTTCGCGAACGCCGGATGAATTGTGAATTTATATGTTTAGATTGCCGCATTTGATAGATGAACCGGTCGTAGGTGCCGGTACACTTCGTTAATTTTGATGTTCAAATTCAAACACGCTCTCCTTGGGTAACCGGTTATTTGGTATTGTCGTTCTTGTCGTATGGTCGTTCGTTGCGTATGGGCAGCCACAAACAAGGCTGCAGTTTTCCACCAGGCCTGTTCAGCCCGCCCAGGCAAAGCAATACGTTTTTACACATTTCAGTTCCTTCAACGGACTTGCTTCCAATATTGTGAACAATGTGATCCAGGACAGTAAGGGATATATGTGGCTGGCTACCTACGACGGACTTCAGCGTTATGATGGTAATAAATTTCTCACCTTTCGTCATGAGCCCGGTAATCCCAAATCACTACCTGGTAATGTGATCGGCAAAGTGTTCGAAGATGCATCAGGAAACATCTGGGTGCTGATGCAGAACCATACGGTAGGAATTTTCAATCCCAACGATTTTACTTTTACAGAAGTGCCCATTGTTGGCAATGCTGAAAAGGACCCGCACGCCATTGTTTTACTGGAGCAGGACCCCGAAGGAAGAGCCATCATTTATGTGGCAAAAAAAGGTATTTACACCTTCGACAGCCGCCGCAAAGTATTTGTGGATACACATCCTTTTCATTTACCCTTTGATGGAGATCATTTCATTGCCTACCACTATGTAGACCGGTCAGGACAGTTCTGGTTTGCAGGGCGATCCGGCCTTTCTATGTACGACATGCGCACCCGCAATCTCAACTATGGTGCGCACAATCCCGACAGCAATGAAGTGATCCGCCAGCTGGCCGGTGAAAGATTGGTGGTAAATGTTTTTGGAAGGAAAGGCGATGAGTTCTGGTATGTAACCTGGAATGACAAAGATGTGGGAGCGCCGCTGATCATTGTGCACAACATGATCACCGGCAGGAAAGAGAAATACAGCATCGGAGTACAGTTTGGCCTGGGCTACTTTGAACTCGGCGGCGCACTGATCCAGCGCAACGGCCGCATGTGGGTGCATGGCAAAGGTTTTCTGGTAGAATATACCGGCGGGCAACAGCCGTTTCAGCTGGTGCGTAATGAATCGGGTGAACAGACCATCAAGTTTGATTTGATGTTCAGCATGTACGAAGACAGGGAGCAAAATATCTGGGTGTCTACCGACAACGGCGTGTATATGTTCAACCCCGATGCGCAATTGTTTAACAGCTACAAACTGGTGCGTCCCGACGGCTCCGGCCTGATTGAAGGACCGGCGCAAACGGCGTTGCAGATGCCAGACGGAAGCATATTTGTAGGAAGCTGGGGAGGAGGGTTGTACTATTACGACAGCCTGCTGAATCCTTTACCCCTGCCGCGTTGCCTGGAGAAGTACAAAGCGCCCTATTCCATCTGGTGTATGATCATTCACAGCAGCACCGGTAAAGTATGGTTCGGACTGCAGGAGGGGGGCATTATTGTGTACGATCCGGTGCAACAGACAGCCGAAGATTTTTATCCGCCCATCATGGAAAAAGTTACGGTAAGGACTGTAACGGAGGATTTGCAGGGGAACCTGTGGTTTGGATTGCAGCGGGGGCAAATCATCAAATGGGATGCAAAACTGGCCGGCAACAATCCCAGAAAAGGGTATGTAATGGTGAAAGGGATTGATTACAAGTATATTTTCAAAATTATCACCGACAACAAAGGATATATCTGGGCAGGCACTATTGCCAATGGTTTATACAAATATGATCCCGTTACGCATAAACTGCTTGATCATATTACCAGGCAGGGACCGGAAGGTCACCGGCTCATGCACAGCGACGCCAGCGATGTGTTGCAGTACAACGACAGTTTGTTGCTGATTGCTTCCGGCGCCATCAACGTGCTTAACCTCAACACCGGTGAAATAACGTATATCACCAGCCGCGACGGACTACCGGCCAATCCTGTCATGTGTTTTCAGAAAGATAATGAAGGCATGTTGTGGATGGGACTGATGCACGGCCTGTGCCGCGTAAATCTTGAGAAAGTAATATTCACGCGGTACGACCGGCGCGATGGATTGTTCTTCGATAACTTCTTCCAGGCTGGCGTCTGCCGCCTGCCCGATGGCCGCCTGATCTTTCTGACGGATCATGATTTCTTTACGTTCAACAGCGAGAAGACCAAAAATGTTCCGCCACCACCGCAGCCTGTATTCACCGAATTTCGTGTGGCCAACCATTACCTGCGACTCGATTCGCTCCATGAGCTGGATGCAATCCATCTGCAATACAACAACAATACAGTGCATATAGAATTCAGCAGTATGACCTATGTGCGGCAGAATAAGTTGTTGTACTACTATATGCTGGAGGGAATGGACAAGACCTGGAAATTTGCCGGCGACCGGCTGGAAGCCGTGTACAACTATCTTCCGCCGGGCAAATACACTTTCCGTGCGCGCAGTGAAAATGCCAACGGCGTTACGAGTGCTGAATCTACCCTGCGCATCATCGTTAGTCCGCCTTTCTGGAAAACATGGTGGTTCTATGGACTGGTGCTGCTGATAGCAGCCGGTATCCTGTACTGGATTGACAGGGAGCGCGTGAACCGCCTGGTGGCGCTGCAGAAAGTACGATCGCAGATTGCAGCCAACCTGCATGAAGAGATCAACATAGCATTGAGCAACATTAACCTGTTGAGCGAAATGGCCAAGATCAAGGCCGATAAGGATATTCTCCGTTCCAAGGAATACATTGATCAGATCAGCGCCAAGAGTCAGCACATGATCATTGCCATGGATGATATGCTCTGGAGCATTAATCCCGCCAATGACAGCATGGAGAAAATGCTGCTGCGCATGCGCGAATACGTGGAAGCGTTGAAAAACCTGCATGGCGTTGACCTGCAGATGGTGGTGGATGAAGATGTGCGTTCGCTGCGCCTGGATATGCGCATACGGCACGAGTTGTTCCAGGTGTTCAAGGAAATCCTGCGCGATATGTCCATCCGTTCGAATGATGCGCAACTGCTGGTGAACATTGATCTGCTGAAATCAAAACTCTATTTGCAGGTACACGATATTTCACCACAGAACGATCTGGCGCTGAGCGGACTGGTAATGGCTACCCTGCGGAAAAGGGCTGCCGCCATCGGCGCAGAACTGGATGTGCAGCATCACCACAAAGGAGTGTCTGTAACGTTGCTTATTCCGGTGAAGTAGCGCTGCACACACGCGCCGCCTTCCTTTCTTCCGTATCAGCTGGTTAAATGCCAGGTCTACCATGATCTTACTGTCTATCTCAAAAAACTGACTGAGCGTAACCAATTCTTCCAGGGTGAACTGCTCGGTGTGTGTGATAAGGCGTGCGAGCCGGTTATAGTTGGTTCCCAAATCATTCGCCACAACGCTCCGTGGAATATGATCGAATATCTGGCTGAACTCTGTAATATGCCCCGCCTGAATCAAAAGCTTAACAGTATTGTATCGGCGATCTTTTTCCATGCGCAAATAAATAAATATCCTTAGGTACTACCGTGAGACCCTTACAACATATTTTATTTTACTGACGATGGATTTTGCAGACCCGTACGGTTCGTCAGTATTTTGTACAGCTTCTGTAATGAGGAGGGGATAATACAGTTTGGTGTACTAAAAAATTTAGGATAAATTTACTATGAATTTTGGTAACCCATCAACATCCGGAACGCAAAAAATTATAAACATGCAGGAACCCGGAACAAGATACCCCGTACCCCCATGGCACAATTGTGGCAATCATGACAAAGGAATGTTGAACAAAAACCGCATCTATGCATAATCCGTTCGGACGCTTCACCACCAGGCTGCTGCGGTCGCTGCTGAGCGACGGCTACCGGTACTTTGTGCGCCAGACCTGGCCGCGCGGACTGAACCCGCTGGATAAAATGCAAAAGGCGGCATTCCTGTTTACGCATTATACCTCTTTCAATGAGGCAAGCGATCATTATCATCACCTGGCCGGTGACCCCAACCGCTACCTGTACGACAGCGCCGATGCCGGCCACTTGTCGCGACTGGAAGCAGCCGCCCGCCAGCACCCGGCCTATCCCGTATATACGCCATTGCTCAGCAAAAAATGGCAACCGTCAACGCGCATGGCGGAACGGCTCCGCCGGTATATCAACCATCAGTTGCATTGGACTCCTGCCCGGCGTACAGCGGTGGAAGCAGATCTGGTGAATGAATTCGGTGAATTATTCGTTAATTTAAAGTACAGAGATCGCATAGCAAAAGTACCGTTATACGAAATTGAACAGCAGTGCGGTGTTGCCATGAAATAAACGCCACCTTTCCACTGCCTGCTTCACTAAAATGAATGTATATGTGCTACGACATTTCCTTTTCCTCCAACATTGAACTGATTGCAGATTATCTGCCCGGTATAGTCATAGAGCCGCAACTCAATATTGATTTTGACAGCCTCATCCACGTGCAGGCGCAGGCATTTCGCAAATACCCGATTGTTTTGTTTGAAGATGATCAATACAAACTGAAGGCTTTTGAATGGGGCGTAATTGCCGACTATATGAACACGCCCGAAAAAATAAAGCAGGGAAGGCAATGGATGTGCAACGCACAAAGTGAAAAGATCATTGGTGATAAGCGATCGTTCTGGCGAAGGATCCGCTCAAAGCGATGCCTGATTCCCGTCACAGCCATCTATGAACACCGTGAAATAAAAGGATGGAAAAACAAAGTGCCTTATCTCGTGCGCATGAAAGACAGGCCACTATTCTGCATACCCGGACTTTATTTTTATTCGCCCGTTCCTGATCCTGAAACGGGCGAAATGAAAGGTACTTTTACATTGATCACCCGCCCCGCAAATTCGTTAATGAAACAAATTCACAATGGCGGGCCCAATGCCGGCAGAATGCCTTTGTTTCTTGACAAGGAACGGGAACTGCAATGGCTGCAACCCAACCTCACTGACGAGGAAATACAAGCCATCCTTGACTATGAATTTCCTTCGGATGGTCTTGCTTACTGGCCCGTCTTCAGCATCCGCACCACCAAACCGCGACCTGATAACAAACCCAAGACGGAACCATTTGAATGGGCCAACCTGCCGCCGCTGGGGAATGATGAACCTACCCGGCAGCAGGCATTGTTTTAATCAGGCTATTTGCCCATCCATTTCTTAAACTCCGCCACCTTCTCGCGGCTCACGATGGCTTCCTTATCCACTGCCGGTTTGAGTTGTAACAGCAGGCGGTTGCCGAAATAATCGTGTATCTGGTCTACACTGTCTACCGCTATATAAAACGAACGGCTGATGCGGAAATACCGCTCGGGGTCGAGCATGTCTTCCAGCTCATCCATGGTATAATCCACCACAAATTTTTTGTTGTCGTAGGTCTTGAAGAAATTCAGCCGCCCGTCGCTGAAAAAGTAGGCGATCTCTTCCACTTCAATAGACACCAGTTTCTGCGCATGTTTTACCAGGAAGCGTTTGCGGTATTCCTTAGGCTGCAGTTTCTGCCGTAATTCTTTTACCAGGTTCTCTACATTGAATTCGGAGCCCTTGCCGGATGCATAAAGGCTTTTCAGCTGCCGGTATTTTTGCAACGCAGAATCGAGGTCTTCCTTTTGTATCGGTTTCAACAGGTAGTCAATGCTGTTTACCTTAAAGGCTTTCAGCGCATATTCATCGTAAGAAGTAGTGAATACAACCGCACTCTTTACTTCTACGCGGCTGAAGATTTCAAAACTCTGCCCGTCGGACAACTCAATGTCCATGAGTATCAGGTCGGGTGCAGGGTTGTTGTTCAACCAGTCTACGGTGGCGGTGATACTATCGGTAATGCCTACCACTTTCGCTTCGGGGTCTACATTGCCCAGCGTTTTCTGTATCTTTTTTACTGCCAGATCTTCGTCTTCGACAATTAAGATGTTCATTGGACTACATTTTTTTAGTATCAGGTATTTGGGTTATCAGCATTGAAGGGGGCAAAGGTGCTGAACTGGTCTTCGCGGTTGTCCCAGATCAGGGGCAATATCACCGTGAAATTGCGAGCATCTTCCAGCACCTGGAAGCCCGGTTGTTCCAGCAACTCGTACTTGGCGCGGATATTGTCAAGCCCAATGCGGTTGGAGGGGCCTTTTACCGTACGGCGTTGCAGGTTATTGTTTACCGCCAGCTTGTTGCCTGCCATGGTAAAAATGTCAATCACCAGCGGCTTGTTCCTTGACAGCACATTGTGCTTAACGGCATTTTCCACCAGCAACTGCAGGCTGAGCGAGGGCAGGAGGTACGATTCATATCTTTTGTCCACTTCCACCTGGAACTGTACCGCATCGCCATGACGGGTTTTCAGCAACTGGAAATACGATTGTATGAACCGCAATTCGTTTTGCAGGGTAGACAATCCGCTTTCATTGTTGCGCAACAGGTAGCGGTATACCTTGCTGAGTTCATTCAAAAACACTTCCGCTCTTTCCGGGTCTTCTGTAATGAGGGAAGACAAGGTGTTGAAACAATTGAAAAGAAAATGCGGGTTTACCTGTCCTTTCAGGGTTTCAAACTCGTGTTGAATCGTCAGTTGCTGTACAATCTGTTTTTCGGCCACACTTTCTTTCCATCGCCTGAATGTATAGTCGGCTTCCCATGACGTAGTGGCCACCATGGTAAGGGCAATGGCTACCAGTACAGATATTTTCAATTGCCCCGGTTCCAGTTCATAGCCCAGGAAACCGGTGGCATCATACCCATAGAACAACATCGCAAAGGTGAGCGAGGTCAGCAGGATGTGGGTGATGGCCAGGATCACCAGTCGCTTTACCGTTTGCCCGATTTCAGGAAACACCTGCCGCAGCCAGTGCATGGAAAGTATGTGCAGATACCAGGAGGCAAAGCCCTGCACCACCACCACGGGAAAAGAATACAGCCAGATATCCTTGTCGTGCCATACCCTGTTGCCGAACAACAGCAGGTTCAGCACGGTAGCCAGTACCGGCATTATAGTCACATAACTGACCCACTCAATCCGTGTTGGTTTCATCCAATCCTTCATACGGTATGCGGGGCCTCCTTTTTGATCAGCGGCAGGCGCACACTGCGATGCGTTTCGCTGTCTTCAATAGTTACCGTTTGCTGGCACAGCAACCGGAACTTGTTAATGATATTGTTCAGTCCTTCAATACTGCCCGGACCATCACTGCCCACTTTTGATTGTATGTTGTTGCGTATCTCCAGCCAGTCGCCTTCCAGCGACCGGATAACAATTTCCAGGGGCTGATCTTTGGCAATGGTATTCAGGCTGAACGCGTGTTCGAAAAGTATCTGCAAGGTGAGCGGCGGAATCAGGAGGGCGCGATGCGCATCGCACACATCTACGGTCAACGCAATGCCTCCTCCATAGCGCACCCGAAGTAAATAGTAGTAAGAAGCGATGAACCGCAATTCGGTGTCCAGTTCCACCAGTTGCTCATCGTCGTTGCGCAGCAGGTACCGGTACACTTTGCTCATTTCATCGAGAAATGCTTCGGCTTTTTCGGGGTCTTCACTGATCAGGCTCGACAAAGAATTCAATCCGTTGAACAGAAAATGCGGATTCACCTGGCTTTTCAGTCCCAGCAACTGGCTATGCATGTACTCTTTCTTCAGCTGTTCGGTTTCAATGAGCGTTGCTTTATAGCTCTGGAACTTGGCCACTGCTTCGTGCAGAATGGTGAGAAAAATATTCAGCACGATGGTAGCGCAATAGGCGCCCAGGAAAGGACCCTCGCTGAAAGTGAATTGCAGTTGCGGAATGGCCTCGTAAATATGAAACAGCAGCAGGATCATCAGCCCTGTCATTACCGCAAAAAGGCCGAGAACAATGCCGGTACGTTTCAGCAACTGATCATCGTCCGGAAAACGGTTACGGAATGCTACGGCCACGACGCCGTAAAAGGTAAAGCCAATGCTCAGAAAGATAAATCCGGTTACCGTCGCAATACCAAACACCTGCCAGTCGGTAACGTAACGCATGCCAAAAATGATACTGTTCAGTATCACGGTAAAAGGCGTGAGCGTCCAAACCATGATGACATAGTCCTTGCCTGAATATTGCGGCAGTTTCATGAGTCGCGGGCCAGTATGGGTTTTAGTTGGAATCAATCAAAGTAACAATTTACCGTGTTTCCCGCATTGGCCGGTGAGGGCTTTCTACAGGATGGGTAATTGTCGGGATCAATTGATTATTCTTCCGGATGAATTGTATGGCTGTTTTTGAACATGTTTTTGGGGCAAATTACTATATAGTGCGTTGATTCAGTTGTTTTTAGCAGTTGTTTTCAAGAAAAGTTGCAGGGGAAACACGTATCAGGGGAAATAGGATGAAATGTGTGTTCAGTAAGCAAGTCTGCAGTTCCTATAGCTATTGTTACCGGTTTATTCACTGCTTTAGTCAATTCATGCACAACCTGCATGGATTGCAACAGGTCTCCTTTCATCTTTGCGCCCATCAATTCATTAACCATTTTCTATTGTATGAAACAGCGAATTTTCAGGGCGGTGAAACCTGTATTGACCGGATGTGCCGTGCTGCTGGTACTGGCTACCTGCGCCACTGCATTGGTGAGTTATAAAACGCAAAAGTTGTATGCCGACCTGTGGCAGCAACTTGGTATCAGCCAGGCGAACGGCAACGAACAGATCGGCAGGAGTTTCATCTATGGCAGCCTGTACTGGTATGGCGCCCGCAATATCAAAAAGATTGCTGCCGGCGACCGGGTAGCAGTAGCGCAGGAACTGCTGGCCTATACAAAAAAATATGTGCAAACCGAGGCATTTGTGAAGGAATACAAAACCTGGCGCACACAAAGCAAACCCATTCAACCCACCGCTCCCAAAACAGAAGCGCAGATACGCACACAGGAAAAAGAAAGTGTGAAGAGAAGCATTGAGCAATTGGAGAAAGGCATTAAAACAGCGCAGCCTGAATACAAAAAAATGTATGAAGACAATCTTGCCAGACAAAAGGAATGGTTGAAAGAACTGGACCATCCTGAGAACAAGACCATCCAAATACTGGTGCGCAACGAACAGCAGCACTATGAATACAATATGAAGCAGTATGAAGCCAACCTGAAGGCCTGGGAAGAAGAGTACCCGGAAAATCATATGCTGATGGTGAAGCAACGCTTGCAGCAGGTACTGGATGTTACTGCTGATGTGAACTACCATGCGGAACTGACCGAAAAGAATGGTAAGAAATATTTTGTGAACAGGGAATACGAAAGAAAATCGAATAACTGGAAAATGGCCTTTCGCGCCGGTAAGGAGGTAACGGAAACGGTCAGATCATTTTGTGCTCAATGGATCAAGGAAATTAAATAAACACCCAATACGACGCTCATGAAAAAAGTACTTGTGCTGCTTATAGCCTTGTTGCCGGCTATGGCATTCGGACAGAATATTTTGAACAAACTGAAGAATAAGGTAAAGACCAAGGCGGAACAACGCGCAGATAAAAAGATAGACCAGGGCATTGACAAAGCGCTGGATAAGGCAGAAGGTGCAGGCAAAAAGAAAGAAGGAGAAAAAGAAAACAAGCCGGAGGAAAAGGAAACTACAGCTCCTGCTGAACAACCGGAAAAGCCCGCTGCTGCCAGTGAATCGTTGGTGCAGTCTTATTCCCGTTTTGATTTTGTGCCTGGCGAAGAAATTGTTTACGCCGAAAACTTTGAGCAGGACGTGATCGGGGAAATGCCCACCGGCTGGAACACTTCCAACACCGGTGAGGTAGTAACCCTTAACGCCATGCCCGGCAAATGGTTCCGGCTATTTCAAAACAGTACTTATCTCAGTCCCAATGAAAAAGAATTCGGTGAAAACTACACCTATGAATTCGATTTGATCATGCAATTCAAAGGCGATGACAATCACTACTACCCTTATATATCCTTTGCACTATTTGCTTCCGGTGGTGAATCGCCTTCGGGCAATGAGTTCCTGGACAGCTGGCATAAACACGGCGGCATTGAAGTGGTACTGTATCCTGCGGAGCACAATCGCAGTAAGGCAATTACCAGTTCATACAATGGCAATCGTTTGTATTTCCGCAGCGATGAAAAGAAAATAGCGTTTATTGAAAAACTGTATGGCAAGGTGCTGCATGTGGCCGTGCAGGTGCAGAAAGAGCGGTTCCGCATGTGGATCAACGAACAAAAGATAGGCGATTTTCCCAAGGCCTTGCCGCCCGGCCAGGTGCTTAGCGGGCTGAAGTTCCAGGTGCATGCTACCGGCTATGCAGAAGAGAAATGTCATATTTACATTAATAACCTGAAGGTAGCCAAAGGCATTCCTGATACACGGCACAAGCTGATTGAAGAAGGAAAATTCTCCACCACCGGTATTTTGTTTGATGTGAATTCTGATGTGATCAAACCGGAATCGTACGGTGTAGTGAAAGACATTGCCAAAGTGTTGCAGGAAAATGCCAGTGTGCGCGTAAAGATCGTAGGGCATACGGACAGTGATGGCAATGATGCCACCAACCTCACGTTGTCGCAGAAACGTGCGGCCGCCGTGGTGAAACTGCTCACTACAGAATTCTCTATAGATGCTGCGCGACTGGAATCGGAAGGTAAAGGCGAAACAGAGCCTGTAGGCGATAACAAAACGAAGGAAGGCAAGGCGATGAACAGGAGGGTGGAGTTTATTAAGTTGTAATGGTTCCCATAGCTTGAATGGCTATATGGTGGCAGTTATGGATAACTGTTATACCATATGGCCATTCAGCTATAATACAATTTCACAATGCAACTAATGCAACCGGTGAATTTCCGTTGCTTCCTGATTCCTGCTGCTTATTTCCCTACCTTCGCCTTCCATGAAAACCATCGGCATCATCGGAGGCATTTCCTGGCTCTCTTCTATTGATTATTACCGCATCATTAATGAACAGATCAACCAGCGACTGGGCGGCGTAGAAGCCGGCAGGATCATTTTGTATTCCCTCAACTTCGGAGAAGTAAAGGCGTTAACATTACAGGATAATTGGCCCGCGCTGGCGCGCATGGTATCTGCTGCCGCGCAGCAACTGGAACAAGCGGGAGCGGATTGTATTCTGATCGGCGCCAACACCATGCACAAAATAGCAGGGGAGGTGCAGCATTCCATCCGCATTCCGCTGATTCATATTGCACAGGTAACCGCTGCGGCCGTACAGGCAGCCGGCATCCGGAAGGTGGCTTTGCTGGGAACAAAGTATACCATGGAACTGGACTTCTATCCGCAAAAATTAAAGGAATATGGTATTGACACCATTATTCCCGAAAGCGATGACCGGGAGTATATCAATGCCTCCATTTATAATGAACTTGGCAAAGGCATTTTCACCAATGCAATGCGCGAACGGTATAAAACGATCATTGCGGGGCTGGCTGCAACAGGTGCAGAAGGCGTGATACTGGGTTGCACGGAAATTCCGATGCTGATCAAACAACCGGATAGCCCGATTCCGGTATTTGATACAACGTTGTTGCATGCGACGGCGGCTGTGAATTTTGCGTTGGGTGAATGAACGGGAGCTTTTGCCCCTGCCGGGGATTTAACCGGATGGATGTGATCAGACGTGTGCTATGCGAAAAAAGCCACCCCCATCACGCGCATGTTGACCCGAATCACGTGAATATGCTACACGAAGTAATTTGTGTCAGAATAATTATTATCTTTGCGGCCGGCAGGTCTTACACGACCAGCTCCTGCTGAACCCCCCCAGGGCCGGAAGGCAGCAAGGGTAGGCGGTCGCAGCGGTGCGATGTAATCAGCCTGCCTTTTT
>Ga0164243_10006021_pt1 | contig 18461 bp, 16 predicted proteins | sample OricompcompostOP_FD_108781 | JGI IMG/M metagenome (GOLD analysis project Ga0164243, IMG submission 108781) | Organic Plus compost microbial communities from Emeryville, California, USA - Original compost - Organic plus compost (OP) | ecosystem: Engineered > Solid waste > Mixed feedstock >... | reverse complement strand
TTCTTCTTTTTCCTGTATCAGGTAATAACAGCCGGGCTCTAACAAAGCATACGAGTACATACTTTCCTCCACCATTTAAAATGTTTTTTAAAAAGAAGAATTAACAGGTTTGCAAGCACAGAACTTAACGGGCTGTAGTAGCACTTCAGAATTTAACGGGCAGGTAGCGTAACAGTTCAACATCGAGTGTAGCCGGTTTTGCCAAGGGTATGGAAGCAGTTCAAAATTAGGACAAATAACAACACCCGCCCGTCACTTTCCCGGCAAACGGAAAAATTAATGAAACTTTTACTGACACTATTGGTTTACAGCGATTTAGCGCAATTTACTGATTAAAAACCGGAGCATACGAATAGTCCTTTCCGGCCATTAATGACCATTTTGGCAGTTTGCGGGAAAGTTTCACTGTGCCGCAGGCAATATGGCAGCCGGCAGTAATTTCCGGCGCAGCAGCATGATGCCCCGGGCTTTCTGGTTGCGCACCGTATGTATGGAAAGCTGCAGGCGGTTGGCAATTTCTTCATTGCTCATGCCGCCGAGGTAGCTCAGCTGCATTACGGCGCGGCATTGGCGGGGCAGGGTGGCCACCAGCGCCCGTACTTCGCGCAGCACTTCCGCCCGCACGATCTCCGTCATAACCGGTTGTTCCGCGTCGTCGCGATGCAGGTAACCGAGTTGTTCGCGCACACCGGCCTGGAAGCCGGCCTGCTGTAAATGATTGACGCAGGCATTGCGGGTACTGATGTACAGGAATGCTTTGGCGGTGGACTGGCAATGAAACCGGATACCCCGCTGCCATAATTTGAAAAATACTTCTGCTACGATATCCTCTGCCACCAGTTTGTCGTGCACCATGCGGCGGGCGAACAATACCAGCATAGGATAAAAGTGATGAAACAACCTGTTGAACGCGTCGGGGTCGCGATGGTTGTTTCCGTCAGGCAGACTGCCTGTGAAAGCGGGAACAGACATACAATAGTTTTTTGTTGCGCACAGGCAGCTTTGCTATGCGCGGAAAACAACTAATTGTCTGCTTTGTTGGTAGGCAGTATGGTTTGCAGACAGCAAAACAATTGTATGTACTCAGTTGCAATATCGTGTAGGCAGGTGGGTGAGGAGGCCCATCCTCTACCGGCAATCTGCCTTCAGGACTGGTTATTCATAACAAAAAATAAGGATAACAACGGTTTATCGTATGCGAAAAGAATACAATAGATTGACAAATATAGACAAAAAAACGAAAGTGGGTCAAAAAACCTACACCTTTTAAACAGTTTTCGATGATATTGCCCCGTTATTATTCTTAAACCATGAGAAAAGGAGAAAAAAACGAAAGACTAAAAGCGTTTGGGAGTAATTTGAAAAGGATCAGAAAGTCGCAGGGACATAGCCTGCGCTCCCTTTCGTACGAATGTAGTATAGACCACAGCGATATTGGCAAGATTGAGCGTGGGGAAACGAATATTACACTTCTTACTTTTTTCCAGCTGGCAGATGCGTTGAAAGTATCTCCTGCGGAACTGCTGGAGTTCTAATGGCACTGCGCGCTTGCGTTAGTATTTGTTTTGCTGCTGTTTGCCGGTTACCTGGTTAACCAGATGTCTGCATCTTTACGCATTGCTGTTTTTTCAAGTTAGAATTCAGTGCGTGTGGTTCTGTGCACTCAAATTTTGTATGCACGGAAAGCTGATTCGATTGGCGGAACGGAAAAATAATTTTACTGAAAGGTGTTACGTTATGCTATACACGCATTTCCCTAAGCGCCAAAAGCCGCTTCGATTTGCAGCACATCAAATAATTGAATCCAGTACTTATATAAATAAGGTTAGGTCCCCGGTGTATTACCAGGAACCTTAACCCTTGCCCCAACGTATGTAAGATATCGGATAAGATCTTAATTGTAGCTTTCTGTTCTTAATAACTCTATAGTTGTGTAAATGTGATAATGTGTATGTACGAATACGATAGCTATCTGCATGAGATGTTTGATTTTATGTTTCAGCTGGAGTTGTGAAGTTTGTGTCACTCCACGCAGTACAAGAGGTGTTTTAAAAAGCGATCCATCACTTCCGGAGGTTTCCTGTACAACTCATTCGCTGCCGGGCATGCTGTTGTCCGATGGAACGGTGATGATCAGGTAAATGGGCATAAAGAAAAGGACTGTCTTCAGGCTATGTTCCTTCAGCTATGACCGGATAGGTAAAGCCCGGAGATGTGTATCAATTTCTACAGTTGTTGTGGACGTTGCAGCAGGCGTCAGCACCCGTTAGCTGCTGAAAGGCAGCAGGTATTTCGGGTGGCATGAAAGTTTGACCGCTTTAGGGAAAAGACCATGCGTGCCATCTGGAGTGGAGCCATAGCATTCGGGTTAGTCAATATACCCATCAAAATATACAGTGCTGTAAAGCCCAGTGAGCTTGATCTTGACATGCTCGACAAAAAGGACCTTTCCAACATTCGTTTCCAGCGGGTGAATGCCAATACGGGTAAAGAAGTGCCCTGGGAAAATATTGTGCGGGGGTATAAATACGACGATCACTATGTGGTGCTGACCGACGAGGATTTTGCCAAAGTGCGCCCGGAAAAGAACAAGCTGATCGAGATAACGGATTTTGTAGAGGAGAAAGAAATTGATGCGGTGTATTACGAAACGCCGTATTACCTGGCGCCGGAAAAGCAGGGTATGAAGGCATACAACCTGCTGCGCGAAGCCCTTGTCAAGACCGGTAAAGTGGGGCTGGGCACGTTCGTGTTGCGCAACCGTGAAAGCCTGGGCGTGATCAAACCGCAGGGCAACCTGCTACTGCTGGAAAAGATCCGTTTTGCGGAAGAAATCCGCGATCCTTCCGAAATAGATGTGGACGTGAAGGCCAGCAAACCGCAGGAACTGAAAATGGCCATTGCGCTGATCAACCAGCTCACTGAAAAATTTGATATCTCTCACTATAAAGACAGCTATTCGGCCGACCTGATGAAGCTCATCGAACAAAAGGCCAAAGGCAAAAAGGTTACTGCGCCGAAACTGCGCGTGGTGCATTCCCGCTCGCAGGACCTGATGGATCAACTGAAAGCAAGCCTGGAGAAGAAAGGGAGGAAGAAGGTTTCGTAGGGGAGGGACAGGCATTCTGTATCCCGGACTTTTCCGTTTTAACGGAATGATTTTTTCATTGCACACAGTATGGAAAATGAAAAAATTGCCGCCTTGCTATACGACCTCGCCGGTATTAACCTGGAACGTGCCAGAGCTTACGAAGAAGCTTCTTTTCAGAATCAGTTATTCGATGTGGAACTGAGGACCACCTTTGCACTGCTGGCCAACCAGAGCCGGCAGAATATGTATATGCTGAACCTGTATGTGGAGAAACTGCTCGCCAGAGCGCATGCGCCGCGTCCGGGCTACGGCGCATTGTATAAAAACTGGAAAAACAGTGCAGCCTATTTTGCCGGAGAAAACCGCCGTGAAATGTTATTGTCCTGCGATGCAGGCGAAAAAGCCATGATCACCCTGTACGGTCAATCCTGTGAGCTGCCACCGAAAGCAGAGCTGCGCGAAATGCTGCAAAACCAGTTGCGCGGGTTTGAAAGTTCGCTTGCTACCATTAAGAAGATGCTGGAGGTAACGAGCAAGGTTAATCAACGGGGAGTGATCTGAGGGCCGCTATCTTCTTTATGACCTTCTCCAGGTTAATTCCCTTACCTAATACAGGTTTGAAAATGTCTCCTTCTTCCTGGATTCGCTTGTGCATTGTAGTTATAGTAAACTGTTGCATCTCCAATCCCTTCTTCACTTCTTCCCAATGCAGCGGCGCAGATACGGTAGCGCCGGGTTTAGGCCGCACAGAATAAGGTGCGGCAATTGTCTGCACCGGGCGGTTTTGCAGATAATCCAGGTAAATTTTGTTTTTTCTTTTTGCCGGACTTCTTTCCAGGCTGGTGTAAGATGGAATTTCCTGGTGCACCAACGTCACTATCAGTTCCGCCAGTTGCCGCGACTGTTCATAGGTATACTTTGCATTCAGCGGTATATAAATATGTAACCCGGTAGAACCGGAGGTTTTGCACCAGCAGTCAATACCGGCTTCATCGGCTACCTGCTTTACCACCTGCGCGGCTTCAATCACCTTATCAAACGAAATATTCCCGGGATCAAGATCAATCACACACCAGTCAGGATTATCCGGATGATGGATGGTGCTCAGCCAGGGATTCATTTCAATGCAGCCAAGATTCGCCATGTACAACAAACTGGCTTCATCAGTACATACGAGGTATTTTTTCTTCTTGTTTTCACTTTCGCTCACATACGGATAAGTGGTTATCCAGCCCGGCACTTTACCTGTTACATCTTTCTGGTAAAAACCGGATTTGCTGATGCCATCGGGATTCCGGTTCAGCGACTGCGGCCTGTCTTTCAAATAAGGCAGTATGTACGGCGCCACCATGTGATAATAGTTGATCAGGTCGCGCTTGGCAATTTTTTCTTTTGGCCAGTAAATTTTGTCAAGATTGGTAAAGGTGAGTTGCTGCCCGTTGATGGTGAGCACCTGCTTTTTGGCCGTCTCATCCAACAAAGGATCATCGTCCTTCGCTTTGCGGTGGGTGGATTTTGTTGCAGCCTTTTTGCTGCGGACTTTTTGCTGTGGTTGTTTTTTTACTGTGGTGGGCATTCCTTTTTCAATTTTATCGGGTTGCGCGGCAATGGCCTGTTCGCGGGTAACTTCCTTCGGCTTTTTATCTTCACGCAAGCCCATGAATACGGGCATACGCATAAGATTGTCTTTTGTCCACTCGGAGAATTTTATCTCGCATACCAGCGCGGGCTTTAACCAGGTACAGGGCATATTGGTTTTAGGTTTTTTGCGAAACGGGCAGGTCTTGCTGATCAGCGGCTTCATTTTTTTGTACAGTTCAGCCTGCGATTTCTCTGTAAAGCCCGTACCGCTGTGACCCGCATATACCAGTTCGCCATTTTCATAAATGCCCAACACCAGCGCTCCGAAATATTTGCGTGATTTCCGGGGTTCGGTAAAACCGGCAATCACCGCTTCCTGCCGGCGATGCGTTTTTACTTTCAACCACTGGCTGCTGCGTGCGCCTGCTATATACGTGCTGGCCGCATGTTTGGCCATAATGCCTTCCAGCCCTTCGCGTTCGGCCAGTTCGTAAAAATCTTTACCGGTTGCTTCAATGTGGTCGCTGTAGCGGATAAGACTGTCTTCCGGAAGGATGCTTTTCAAAATAGCTTTTCTTTCTGTGAGGGGGAGTTCCCGGAGGTCATATCCGTTCAGCCACAAAATATCGAACGCGTAGTACAGCAATATGCCGGCGCCTGTCTTCTGCCATTGTTGCAATTGCTGAAAATCGCCTTTACCCGATTCGTCTACCGACACAATCTCTCCATCCAGCACAACATCATCATCCAGTTGCTGCAAGGCTTCTACGATTGGCGGAAATTTTTTGTTGAAGGATATATTCCTGCGCGACAGCAATGAAACCTTCCCCTTTTCCACAAATGCCAATGCGCGATAGCCATCCCATTTGATTTCAAACAACCAGTCCGGGTTGTCAAACGGTTTGTCGGTCAGGGTGGCAAGCATTGGCGTGATGCCATACGGCATAGCCGAACGCGTACCTTGCTTGATCAGGGATGTTATTTTATTTGCGGGCTTTTTTTTTGCTGACGAAGCCGCGTTGGTGGCGGTTTTTTTCCGCGATGCAGTTGTTTTTTTATTGCTTTCCCATACCCGTGCATCGGATGTTGCCACCTGCGCCAGGTTCAATCCTGACTGCACCGATTTATTCTTTTTCGTGATGTCTGTCGTTTTTGCAAACTTGTCTTTTTTCTTGATCAGCAACCAGGCATTCTCTTCGCGTCCCCTGATATGCACCAGGGCAAACTCTCCGCGTAATTTTTGTCCGTGCAGGATGAATTTTAGATTACCTTCTTGTAATTCTTTCAACAGTTCTTTTTCCTGTTCTTTCTGGGTAGTGCCCGCAGGTTTTGCCGGTTCATAGGTGCCTTCATCCCACACTATCACAGTGCCTGCGCCATAATTGCCGGGCGGAATAATGCCTTCAAAATCCTTGTAATCATAAGGATGATCTTCCACCATCATGGCCAGCCGTTTGTCTTCAGGATTCATGGAGGGGCCTTTGGGAACGGCCCAGCTTTTGAGTACGCCTTCCATTTCGAGCCGGAAATCATAATGCAGGCGTGTGGCGTCATGTTGCTGCACTACAAAGTGCAACGCACCGTTTGTTTTTTTCTTTTGCCCCGCCGGTTCGGGCGTTTTATTAAAGGATCGTTTCTTTTTGTATTCGGTAAGCGCCATAATGTATGTTTCGTGTTCATGTCCACATCCATGATTATTTAATGAAGTCCAATAGGTACAACTGAAATTCCGATAAACTCTGTATATGCGGTATATGTCCTACGCCCGGCAATTCGACGAGCCGGGCATCCATAATCTGTTGTTGTGTTTTCTTTCCCAGTTCGGGGTATTGACCGTATTTTAATTTATCTGCTTCGGAGAGGTAGGCTTTACCAACCACGGTGCGGTCTTCCTGTCCAATGATCAGCATAACCGGTACGCTGATGCGGTCCCATTCATAACACACCGGTTGTTCGTAAATCATCTGGTAGGTGAGTGCATTTACCCAGGCAACGCGGTTGTAATCCGGTTGGCGAATGGCTGCTGCCTGGGCCACCACGTATTGTTCATACTCTTCCCGCCATTCCGGGTAATAAGTTTGCTGGTATTGTTTCACTGACTCATAAGATGCTTCCTTTTCTTTTTCGTATAACCGTTCCAGTGGTTGCCAGGGAACAAAACGGCGATAGTCTTCCAGTCCGATGGGATTTTCCAGCACCAGCTTTTCCACGCGTTCGGGATACAGCATGGTAAACCGGGCTGCCAGCATGCCGCCCATGGAATGTCCTACCACCACTGCTTTATCTACCTGGAGGGAATCGAGCAGCATGCGCGTGGCGTGGGCTAATGTGTGAAAGCTGTAATGCAGGTCGGGTTTGTCGCTCCGGCCCCATCCCGGCTGGTCGGGTGCTACTACCCGAAAGCCTTCCTTTTCGAGGAAGGCCATCACTTCTTTCCAGTAAAATCCATTGAAATTCTTTCCGTGCAGCAGCAATACGGTCTGGCGGGCGTTGGTTGGTTTAACATCCATGTAAGCCATTTGCACCATTTTATTTTCAAGCAAAACCGGAATGGTGCGAACCGGATAGGGATATTCAACCTGTGCGTTGCTGTACCCTATGTGCAGTAAGAAAAGAACAACGGGCGCAAAGTGTTTCATGGTGGTGGCAGTGTTGCATCTTTGGTTTCTTAACCTATCTTTTGCCGGAGCTGCTCGATGACTTCGTTCAGCAGCCGGGGATCCATTATATCGTGATTACCGCTCATTTCCGGCTCATTGAACAGCACGTCTCCGTCCTTCGACATAGTGAGGAGGTACTGATCACCTTCATACACATCATACACAATGTATTCACCATAATCCTTCTCCTTCAGGTGGCAGGTGATGGTCCTGCCATGCACTTCCACGTCTATAGTGGTGGTTTGCAGTTCTTCCATGATGAGCGTTTTGCAGGGGAGGGGTTATCCTCTCTCCTCTGTTAAGAATATTGCCTGTTCTTCGCGTTCTTCTACGGGAATCTTTTTGATGAAGTCATCATAATTCAATTCGTCGTGGGTGCTGTAAGCGCCATAGGCGTCAATGGAATAGCCTGTGAGGCCATCGTGCGTCTGGATGATATACACGATGGATGAATCAGCCGGGTCCGATTCCCCTTCAAACCGGTATGTCTTGATAATGGTAAGATCTTCCGGGCGATAGTATACGCCATTGCCGGGCGTGAATCCGTTTTTGGTGATCACAAATTCATTATCCATTCCCTGCGCCTTGAGTTTATTCAGCACCGTAGATAAGGTTGTCATTGTTCCTGGTTTCGTTTGCATAATTTCTTTTTTTGAAATGATCAGAATGGTGGTCAGGCTTTCAGCACATGTTCTTTCCAGTGTTGCAGCAAGGGACCGTTTGCTCCGTATAAAGGATCGGTGCGGGGCAGCGGCACTTTACTGATGTTTTCATCCACCAAAGGATGTTCTTCCGGCTTGCCATAGTGCATATCGTACTCCTTTCCGTCGGGGTAAGCGCCAACCACGGTAAAATCGTTCGAGCTCTCCACGTTGCGGTGTGCTACGCCTGCCGGCAGTACAATCGCATCGCCTCTTTCCAGTACCTGGCGAACGCCTTTTTCACCACCCAACATAACGGTGCATTGTCCGCGAATAACGCCCAGCACTTCATGTGTATTGCTGTGGTAATGGTGGTAAGGATAAATGCCATTTACCCAATCGTTGCTCCATCCATGCTGGTGAAACAATTTCTTCACTATTTCATCCGCATCTTCTTCCGGCAATCGCAAGGCTGCTTTGTAGAGCACCACCGGCAAGGCCGCGTTGTTGGGATAATAGCCATTGGCTTTGATCAGAAACTGGATAATTTTCAAATGATAACGGTTTGGTGATACAAATGGAAAAACACAATGTACAAGGCTTCTAATAAGTTACAACAATTCTTTCTTCACTGGTACCCTTATCACATCTTAATCTTTTTGCTGCCTGTATCTTGCTGTTTGTGATTGTATAAAAAAAACTCGTGCCACAATCCGGGTAGTTGGCAAGTGTTGAGGTGCGTAATGCCCGAAAAATTTAACCATAAAGGTGCTGCATGAACGGATGCAGATATTTTTCCCCATTTTCATGGATACTCCTAACCGGTAAACGAGCGGTTTCGTGGCACAGGTTTTACAATAAATAACGTAGTAGATATTTTTTCTTTTCAGGGTGATCTTGTTTAGGCAAGGTCTGAGATAACACCTGTACATCTGATCTGGGTAATGCCAGCGGAGAAAACAAAGAAAAAATATCACGCCCCCGGGTAACACCGGGGTTTTTTTTTGAGTGAAGTGAAGGAATGGCATTTTAATTACTTTCCTGAGATTTAGTATGGAAAAAACAGCAATAGCATCCACCACACATACCGCATGGGATGATATACCCGACAGGAAATGGTGGAAAGAAACAATCGTATACCAGATCTATCCACGAAGTTTTAAAGACAGCAATGGCGATGGCGTTGGCGATCTGCGGGGAATTATTTCAAAACTGGATTATCTGAAGAGCCTTGGCATAGGTACCGTTTGGTTGAATCCTGTGTATGCTTCGCCCAACGATGATAACGGGTACGACATCAGCGACTATGAAGCCATCATGGAAGAATTTGGCACTATGGAAGACTTTGACGAATTGCTGCAGGGGCTGCACGAACGCGGTATAAGGCTGCTGATGGACCTGGTAGTGAACCACACCAGCGATGAACATTACTGGTTTCAGGAATCGCGCAAATCGCGCGACAATCCATATCGCGATTTTTATCACTGGTGGCCTGCAGAAAAAGGAAAGCCTGCACATCGTTTCAGTTTCTTCGATCCCAAACACGAAGCATGGCAATATGATGCGGCCACCAATGCATACTACCTCCATTATTTTTCTAAAAAACAACCGGACCTCAACTGGGAGAATGAGGCAGTGCGCCGGGAAATCTACAAGATGATGCATTATTGGTTGCGGAAAGGCGTTGATGGTTTTCGTCTCGATGCCATCTCCTATATCTCCAAAGACACCAGTTTTCCTCCGCTTACCCGCGTTGACCTGCGGGAAAAATATCACGGCGACTGGTCTTACTACTATTCACGCGGACCACATTTGCATGAATATCTCCGCGAAATGAACCGCGAAGTATTCCGGCATTATGATATTGCCACCATTGCTGAATGTCCCGGCATCAGCAAGAACGAAGCCTTGCTGTTTGTGGACACCGACCGGGAAGAACTGCATATGCTGTATCATTTTGAAGGTATGAATCTCGGTTATGCCAAACAGGGGTTCAAACGTCCCGATCCGAAAGGCTACAAACTGGAAGAATTTAAGCGCATTTACACGGAATGGGACCAGGTATTTGAAATAGACGGCTGGGGCACCATTTACCTGTGCAACCACGACCAGCCGCGTATGGTAACGCGCTTTGGCGATGATTCACCGGAGTACCGCGTATTGTCGGCGAAAACTCTGATCACTTTTTTATTGACCATGCGCGCCACACCCATTTTCTACAACGGCGATGAACTGGGTATGAAGAATATCCGGTTTGATGATATTGCCGACTACCGGGACATTGAAACAGTTTCCAAATACAAGTACATTCAAAGCAAGAAAGGAAATGTAAAACGTTTTCTGGAAGACCAGAAGATAGGGGCGCGTGATAACAGTCGCACGCCTTTTCAGTGGGATGCTACGCCGAACGCCGGCTTTACAACCGGCACGCCGTGGATAAAGATCAATCCTGACCATACCTATATCAACCAGCAGGCGCAGGACGCTGATCCGCATTCGGTGCTCAACTATTTCCGGTCGCTGGTAAAACTGCGGCATTCAAGACCTGATCTTATCTACGGGCACTACACCTTGTATGATCCCCATCATACTAAAGTATATGCCTATACGCGAACCTTGCCGCGTACAGGTGTTTTTGTGGTAATGAATTTTTCCAGGGAAGTAGTGCCCTATACCATTCCCGATCCCTTGTTGCTGAAGCCTGCACCTTTGCTTAATAATGAAAGCTCCCTGCAAGTGCATGAACGTGAATTGACGTTGTTGCCCTGGCAATCGGTCATTTTTGAATTAGGGCCGTGAAGAGATAATGTGCCGGGCCGCCATTCAATCGACTACCATTCCATCATACTACTATACTATCATTCATCACCCACTTCATTTTTACATATGCAAAACATCACCCTTTCCCAGTTTTTTCACTGGTATTACCCTAACGACGGCAGTTTATGGAAGCATTGCATAGAAGAAGCCGATCTGCTGAAGCAGTTGGGCGTAACCTATGTGTGGCTGCCACCGCCTTACAAATCGGCGTTGGGTATGTCAGAACCCGGTTATGCCGTTTATGATCTTTTTGATCTCGGCGAATTTGATCAGAAGGGCACCATTCCCACCAAGTATGGAACAAAAGAAGAGTACCTGCAATGTATCCGGGAACTGCATCGCCGCGACATGAAAGTGCTGGCAGATGTGGTGCTGAATCACCGTATGGGCGCCGATGAAACTGAACTGGTAAAGGTGAAACAGGTAGATGCGGAGGACCGCAACCATATTATGGAGCAGGAAGAAGTGATTGAAGTGTATACCAAATTTCCTTTTCCGGGCCGGGGACAAAAATATTCCAACTTTATCTGGGACTTTCAATGCTTTACAGGTGTAAGCGTTACAGACAACGAGGGAACGCGCATCTACACCATCCTGAATGAATATGGCACTGATTGGGAAGAGGTGCTGGACCCCGAGTTTGGCAATCCCGACTACCTCATGGGCTGCGATGTAGAGTTCCGTAATGAGCATGTGCGTGAAGAATTGAAATGGTGGGGCCGCTGGTTCCTCGATACCACTGGTGTGGACGGCTTTCGCCTCGATGCAGTGAAGCATATCAGTCACCGGTTCATGAAGGAATGGATTGCGCATCTGAAAGAAGAAAGCAGGAAGGATTTGTTTTTCCTGGCGGAATATGTGACCAATGATGCCGACCGGCTGCTTAACTGGAACAAGGCGGTGGATGAACAATGCCAGCTGTTTGATGTGCTGCTGCATCACAACTTTTATGAGGCCTCGCACCAGCGTTCGGAATATGATCTGCGCCGGATCTTCGACAAGTCGCTGCTGCAAATGCATCCGGAGCGCGCCATCACTTTTGTGGACAGTCATGATACGCAGCCCTTTCAACTGATGGAATCCTTTGTAGACTGGTGGTTCAAGCCGCTGGCCTATGCCATTATTTTGTTGCAGGAGCATGGTATACCCTGTGTGTTTTATCCCAGTATCTATGGCGCGGTGTACGAAGAAGTACAGGATGGCGAGAACCGGCGGGTAGAACTGGTGCCCGTTCCTGCCATCCGTGAAATGATGCGTGTGCGCAGGCAGCTGGCCTATGGAGAGCAGCGTGATTATTTTAATGACGCCAACGTGGTGGGATGGGTACGCACGGGCGTGCCGGAACAGGAACATTCGGGATGTGCAGTGGTATTGAGCAATGGGGGAGAAGCGCAACTGGAAATGGAACTGGGAAGTGCGCATGCCAACGCCGGGTTTGCAGATGTTACCGGCAACCGCCGTGAAACCATTACTACCGATGGGGATGGGAAAGCGCTCTTTACGGTGAACGGAGAATCTGTATCGGTGTGGATAAGAAAAGAAATGTTGCCTCAATAACGTATGGCACGCGCTTTGCATTATACTAATTACAGAGCGATAATTTTTTCCTACAGGCAAACGCCTTGTCGTCAGAAGACAAAGTTGTAGCCTGAGTCTACGGGGCAACGTACCAGTAGCGGAAAACAGGAAAAAAATATCAAGGCCCCGGGGCGGTTCCCCGGGGTTTTTTGTTTTGCATTCAGCACATCCTGTACAGCGCCTGAGCAGTATGCACCTGGTAGCTCACCTGATCAAATGCTTGTCATAACCGGCAGCGACCAGTGTTTCAAAAGCCTGCCACACCGCTTCCGGAATTTCCTGCGGAATCTGAAATCCTTTTTCCGGATAGACTTTGATTCTTTGCAGATCCCCTACCATGATATTGATCACACGATCATACGGTATGTCTGCAGTAGGATAATCTTCAAATGAAATTTGCGGCGAAGTGACAATCAGTTTTTTCTGCGGCCAGTGTTTTTTGAAAGTAGCATAACTGCGCCGCTCCATATAGGGCTTTTGTACTACAATGAATGACTGCGGGTCCAGCTGCTGTTGCTGCAGCAATCTTTGTGTGAAGAGGATATTCTCGCCTGTATTGGTTGAATCGTTTTCAATAAGGATAGCTTCGCGGGGAACGCCCATATCCATGGCGATCCTTGCAAACAGATCGGCTTCTTTTTCCTTCCACATGCCTTGTGTGAAATTGCCCAGTCCACCGGAGAATATCAGCAACGGCGCCCAGCCCTGCAAATAAAGTTCAGCGCCTCTTGCCGCCACGCGGGTATCGTGACTCCCGAGTACGAGAATGCAATCTGACTTTTCCAGTGTATGGTTCAGAAGATGATATTGCCAAAGTGTTTTGGCACATGCTGCAATATCCATACGCGAATATAGGGATTGAACCATGAAGTGACGGAGTGGCAAAGCAACACAAAGGGTCTCATTTAGGGTGTGCTGCAAAACAAAAGGAGGGGTTAGCGCCTGGAAATTGTATGAATGCCTCTCCGCAGCAACCTTGTTATGTAATTGACCGTATACGGAGTATAGTGCACGCAATCATTCGCTCTAGTTTTCCAACCGCCTGCTATACCCAAGCTGCCCCTCCGCCCATTCCTCATCTCGTTCAACAATTCGTAAACCATCAAAAATGTCTCGTATGAAAAATACATTCACGCCGGCTATTGTGAGAAGCAGGTCCCGCGTAATGCATACCTGCCTATGGTGTATGGCGGTGGCCATGCTGTTGCTGCAGGCATGCCGTAAAGTAGATGTGCCAAAAACGGAGCCGGTTGATGCCGTGGTGATTGCCGAAGGGTTGGTATCGCCCATCGGGCTGGTAGCAGCGCCGGATGAAACGAACCGCCTGTTCGTAATAGATCAGCCGGGCCTGATACGGATCATCGAAGGCGATAGTGCATATTCCCTGCTGCCGGAACCATTCCTGGATCTTACAGGCAGCCTGGTGCCATTGAATCCTGCCTTTGACGAACGGGGTTTGCTGGGACTGGCATTTCATCCCAACTACCGGAACAACGGAAGGTTCTTTGTATACTATCAACTGCCACCCCGGCCGGGCGGACCGGAAGAGGGAGTTGCCTGGAACAACCTCAGCCGCATAGCTGAATTCAGGGTATCTGCGGGCAATCCCAACCAGGCGGATCCGGCTTCTGAAAAGGTGCTGCTGGAATGGGACGATCCCCAGTTCAACCACAACGGCGGCACGTTAGCGTTTGGCCCTGACGGTTACCTGTACATATCCGTTGGTGATGGCGGCGCCGGGAATGATGTAGCGCCCGGTCATGTGCAGGACTGGTACGAAGCCAACCCGGGCGGCAACGGACAGGACATTGACTCCAACCTGCTCGGCAGCATCCTGCGCATTGATGTGAACAGCGGTGATCCTTATAGCATTCCTCCCGACAATCCGTTTGTAAATGGTCCCGGACTGGATGAAATCTATGCTTATGGTTTCCGTAACCCGTACAGGATGTCGTTCGATATCGGTGGACTGCATCAATTATTTGTGGGCGATGCAGGACAGGTTTTGTACGAAGAAGTGAGTATTGTGAAGAAAGGAGGGAACTACGGCTGGAATGTGAAAGAAGGCACTCATTGTTTCAATGCGCTGAACAATATGCAGGTGTTGCCCAACTGTCCCAAAGTTGATCCATTGGGCAATCCGCTGATTGATCCCATCATCGAAATCAACAACTGGCAGAATCCCCTGGGTGGGAAGGCCACCACGGTGATCGGCGGACATGTTTATCGCGGCACTGCAATCCGCGGATTGGCAGGCCGGTACGTATTCGGCACCTTTTCGCAAACGCCCACTACGCCAGACGGAGAATTGTACGTAGCACATCAAAGGCCTTTCGGATTATGGCCTGTGGAGGAATTGTCGCTGGCGGGTAGTCCGGATGATGTAGGTTATTTTCTGAAAGGATTTGGCCAGGACAGACAGGGAGAAATTTATATGACGGTTTCGGAAGTGGTTGGGCCAACCGGTAATACCGGCAGGGTATTGAAACTGGTTCCGGTTAATAATGGAAAAGAATAAGCGCTTTTTCAGATTGTCATAACAAAAGGGCTGCAGAGAGAAAGGTTTCTTTCTATGGCCCTTTTTGGTTGGGGTGCAATTGCTGCTGAGAAATATGATAAGCTAAAGACGTTCTGTGCGAATGATTGGCAGTATGATTCAGTAAATGGATTAATGGTGCCATGGTGTAATAATTGTATGCTTCACGGTAATGAAAAGTGCTATCATTACCCTGCTTGTTGTTACCTTAACACATGCCGCTATGTCCCAGGAATTGCAAACGGTACCTGAAGTGGATCTGCAACGCTATGCCGGCAAATGGTATGAAATTGCCGCTTATCCCCAGCGGTTTCAAAAAGGTTGTCACCGCACCACCGCCACGTATACTTTATCGGGTAAGGGGTATGTCATTGTGGAGAACCGTTGTAACAAGGACAGTCTTACCGGCAAAGTATCATCCATCAAAGGCAAAGCCTTTGTGGTAAAGAACAGCGGCAATGCCAAACTCCGCGTACAGTTTTTCTGGCCTTTCCGCGGCGATTACTGGATCATAGACCTGGCGCCGGACTACAGTTATGCTGTGGTGAGCGGTCCGGGGAAGAAAAATCTGTGGATACTCTCGCGCACCCCGGAGATGGACGATGCGGTATACCGGTTGATTATATCGCGGCTGGAGGAGAAGGGGTTCGATCTGGAAAAGTTACGGCGGACGCCGCAGGATGGGGGGTAGGAAGCAAACAAGATTTTTCGCGCCCCTGTATTTCAATTATTCGGTGAGAATTCCGTAATATTGCGTCCCCTTTCAGCCCAGATGGCGGAACTGGTAGACGCGTCAGACTCAAAATCTGGTTCCCGCAAGGGAGTGCAGGTTCGATTCCTGTTCTGGGCACGAGTTAGAACGAATTGGAAGCAGCAATTCTGCATTACAGTGCTGGATTGCTGTTTTTTTTGGATTGAATATCTTTTAGCTTTTTCCTGGCTGGATTGGCAATCATCCGGGCATTATGATTCATGGCTCTAAAAAACTGAAACCGGCTGATTAAACCAGGTATTAAGATCAGCAACTTCCTGAGTAGAGATTTTTTTAGTGATAGTTATTATTGTTTGGTATCCACACGCACTTTCATTATATACTTGCTTGCAAAAATTATTTCCCAAACGTCTGCAATAGCTGTCTGAGTTTATTCGCTGATTCAAATAAAAGTGTCGGCACCACAAAAAGTTTTGGTGAAAATTTTTGTTGCGAAACATGCCATTCCCCAGTGTGTTGTTTGTCTGTTAAGTATTAACAATCGCTGTAGGTACTGAAACCCGTAAACGATTAATGAAATTTAATTATGTCTCTATTGGAAAAGTAAACTCTGCAACAACAAGGGTTTATTACGGGGAAACGCTTAAGACGATGTATGTGAAAGTCTGTGAACGATAATAATCTTATTTTATTTTTTTACGTTTTTAAGAGAGTGTTGTTTTCATATATGGTACCATGATAGTATATGCGAAGGTATTGTATTTGCTGACCAACTGCCGCAGGGGCCAGGTGGGGGTGGTACTGTGCCCAAGGCATATTTAAATATAATATTCTTTGATGATCAGTTTCAATTTGTAGCACAGGGTAGTGAAATTGTACCTATATCCGAAAAAGGGATTGGTCATACAATCTACCGGATAAATGCCAACGCTAAAGTTGCACCTAAAAACGGTTACGCGTATATTTATGTGTCCAACGAAAGCAACAATTTAGTGTACTTCGACAATTTACAGATTACTCATATCCGTGGGCCGTTTTTGGAAGAAACGCATTATTATCCATTTGGGTTGACGATGGCGGGGATTAGTAGTAAGGCGTTGGCTTTTGGAGAACCTAATAATAAGTTTAAATACAACGGCAAGGAAGAACAAAGACAGGAGTTTAGTGATGGTAGTGGTTTAGAGTGGTTGGACTATGGGGCGAGAATGTATGATGCGCAGATTGGGAGGTGGCATGTCATAGATAATTACTCAGAAGTTTATTATGGATTAACACCCTATAATTATGCAGGTAATACGCCAATCAATGCAATTGATATTGATGGCAATCTTTTCATTTTTGCAAATGGCTTTATGTTAGATCATTGGAGAGGAGGCACAAATAAAACAATAGAGTACCGATATAATGCAGACCCCGGGGTATCTTATACTGTTCCCAATCCAAATTACTACAACCCAGACAGAGGTTTCTATTCAGATGGGCCACGTAACAATGGCAAAAAATTTGAAAATGATTATTGGGAAGGCGTTGATGCTGCTTACAAAAATGCATATAAAGATGAGAACGCATATTACACAAACGGTTCTTTTACTCCAAAAGCTACTGCCAGTGCAAGGTATAATGAAGGAATGAAAGCCGCAGAAGACTTGATAGCAAAATTAGAGGCAGGAGAAATTACACTCAAAGATGGCGAGACCATAAAGATAGTGGGCCATAGCCAGGGGGCTGCTTATGCGGCAGGCATTGCCACAGGTTTACTTGGTTCAAAGTATGGAAGTTTAGTTGAGTTTGTGGATTATCTATCACCGCACCAGCCTGGAGATATTCGTCATCCGGCCTTGGTAAAAGGCAGACAGTTTTCAACTAAAAGCGATAAGGTTTCTTCTAAAGGAAAGATTGCTGACTGGTTTGGAGGTTCTAAGTATGAGAAAATACCGGGAGCAGAATGGGGCGTTGAAAGAGAAAGTTATGAAGGAGGTAGAGGAGGACATAGCGTAGGAACTGGATTTTGTTGTCTTGTGGCCAGACAAACAAGTTATCGGAAAGTGACCGTTTATGGATGCCCTATAAAGGAAATGAAATGCTTGTTTTTAAGTCCAATACAGGAGACATAGACACAATTTTTTTCATCCGGAAGGATACGTTATGGGGATATCCAGACCCTGCATTAAGTACCAACAAATATGAAGAAGTTGCTATTTTTGCTAAGCACTCTGATCCTTATGCGATAGATGATCATCGGTATTTGGAAAGCTACTTTTTGAAAATAAAAAAAACTATGAGTAGAAAAGCTGAATTAGTCATTGGCTTATCGGCGAAGGATGCAAAGTTCTACAGATTAAGTCCTATTAAAATAGATAGTTTAAACAAAGTAAAGCCTGTAACATTGCAAACAACTTATGGGCAATATGATGATGTTTACGAAATACAAACTGATGATTACGGAAAAGATTTTTATAAGCGTAGCAACTTTTTAACAAGACTATATTGGAGTAAATCCAGTGGTTTAATCCGTTATGATAAAAAGGATGGTGTTTATTGGGAATTACTGAAAAATTAAAATAACAAAGCCGGGAATTGCCGGGTTTTAATAAGCAAATGTTTCAAGATTTTTATCAGCCACTCATCACCGAGTGGTTTTTTTTATGCCTAAAACTTAAACATTATTGAACTAAACACAACAAACCAGCATTGCTTTACTTTCAAAACAGATGAATTACTGATAGAGCTATTAGGAGGTGTAAGAATAGACACACTGGACAGAATGAGAGTGACCATGAAAGTAACGGTGATAAACCGGAAACATGCTGGCTATTTAAGCAATCCAGAACTGGCAGGATTA
>Ga0164243_10006020_pt1 | contig 18462 bp, 18 predicted proteins | sample OricompcompostOP_FD_108781 | JGI IMG/M metagenome (GOLD analysis project Ga0164243, IMG submission 108781) | Organic Plus compost microbial communities from Emeryville, California, USA - Original compost - Organic plus compost (OP) | ecosystem: Engineered > Solid waste > Mixed feedstock >... | reverse complement strand
GCTTCTCGTGGTCGAGCACGAGCATCCGCGCGACGTCGAGCGCGACGTTGCCGTTGCCGACGACGACCGCGCGGCGGCACGAGAGGTCGGGGTCGAGGTCGGCGTGGTCGGGGTGGCCGTTGTACCAGCCGACGAACGCCGTCGCCGGCAGCGAGCCGGCCAGCTGCTCGCCCGGGATGCCGAGACGCCGGTCCGCCGGCGCGCCGACGGCGTAGAGGACGGCATGGTGGTGCGCGAGCAGCTCGGCGTGCTCGACGTCGGCGCCGACTGTCACGTTGCCGTGGAACTGGAAGCCGTCGAGCCGTGCCGTCTTCTCGAAGACGCGCGTGACGGCCTTGATGTTCGGGTGGTCGGGCGCGACCCCCGCGCGCACGAGCCCCCATGGCGTGGGCAGCCGGTCGAACATCTCCACCTCGGCGCCGGGCTCGGCCCTGAGCAGCTGGCCGGCGGCGTAGAAGCCGGCCGGCCCCGAGCCGACGATCGCGACGCGCAGCGGTTCGCTGGTCTCCTCCATCGCGGCGCCCCCTTCCATATAGATGATAACCAATAGTAGGTTTGCGCCACGGCGAGGTGTATCACATCGCGCCGCGGGGAGAGCGCCTCGGAGCGTCAAACGTTGACATTGATGCGAATAGTAATAGGCTTGCCGAGAGAGCGATGTCCGTCTATCGATAGGCAGGTTTGTCGGATGAACGAGCAAGACGCCGGCGCGACCGCGACCGCGACCAAGCCGATCTACCGGATGCCGTACGGCTTCGGCCCGTCGGTCGGACCGCGCCAGGGCCCCGGGGGCCGCAGCTTCAACGGCGAATGGGCGCGCACGACGACCGTCGGCGTCGCCTTCCGCACCGAGCACGATGCGCTCGTGCCGCTGATGCCGCCGGGCTTCGAGCCGACCGCGGAGCCGACGGTGCGCGTCCAATGCCACTTCAACACCGACTTCGCGTGGCTGGCCGGGCGCGGCTACAACTTCGCCGAGGTGCTCTTCTCCGCGGTCTACCGCGGCGAGGAGGACGAGGTCGAGGGCGACTTCGTCGCGGTCATGTGGGAGAGCATGGCCGACCCGTGCATACCCGGGCGCGAGGAGATCGGGCTGCCGAAGCTGTACGCCGACATCCCCGATCTGGCGCTGGGCCAGCGGTCGACGCGCTGGGACGCCAGCTGGGAGGGCTTCAGATTCCTCGAGGTCGAGCTCGACGGCCTCAGCCTGCAGCCGTGGCCGCGGGAGCGCGAGGCCGACGCGGAGACCGTGCGGCTCGGGATCGGCGGCTCGGCCGGGCGCCACCGCATGTACTACAAGTACATCCCGCGCACGGGCGACTGGGGCGAGGCCGACGCCGCCTACGCGACCGTCTCCCCGCCCGGCAACTACGACATGAAGGTGCTGGAGAGCTGGTCCGGCAGCGGCACCGTCGCCTTCCACGAGGCGCGCTGGGAGGATCTGCCGACCTTCTACAACGTCGTCAACGCGCTCGCCGGCCTGCCGGTGCTCGAGGTCACCGACGCGATGATGGGGCGCGCGATGGTGGCGTTCAACGATCTGCGCGACCAGCGCATCCTGCGCTAGGAGGCGGCGATGGCTCAGACGACCGAGGACCTGGCGCGGCGCCTGCGCCGGCTCGAGGACCGCGCCGAGCTGGAGGACCTCGTCGTGCGGTACTTCCTCGCGTGCGACGACGACGACTGGGACGCGCTCTTCGAGGTCTTCTCCGCCGACGCGGAGTTCGCCGACGCATTCGGCCGTGACCAGGTCGTCGAGGCGATGCGCGAGTCGCGCGCGGGGATGGGACCGAGCGTGCACACTCCCGACGGCACGCTGTTCACCTTCGACGAGCGGGACGAGAACGCCGCCCGCGGCGTCGTGACGGCCCACTGGGAGCTGTCGATGGGCGGCAGAACGCTCTACGGCGCCGTCCGCTACGAGGACGAGTACGTGCGCGAGCGCGACCGCTGGCGGATCCGCCGTCGGGCGATCCGTATCCGCCACGTCGGACCGTGGGAGGAGGTCGCCTCGTCGCTGACGAGCGCGACGCCCGTGCGCTGGCCGGGCAGGGACGCCGTGCCGGCCGACCTGCCGGTGTCGGGCTGAGGCCCGCGCCGGCAGCGGCGCGATCGTCGGTCGCCGGGCGAGACCGCGCCCGGCGACCGGCGCTCAGCGCCGCTGGTCGAAGGTGCGCCCGAGCGTCTCGGCCACGATCCGCATGCGCTGCATGCTCGGAGTGCCGCCGGCGAGCGCCCAGCCGTGGGCGTCGCGATGCAGGCGCTCGATGCCGTAGTCCTCGGTGTAGCCGTTGCCGCCGTGCAGCTGCATCGCCAGGTCGGTCACGCGCTTGGCCATCTCGTTGGCGGTGCACTTGGCGAGCGAGACCTCCAGCGGATCGGGCAGACCGTGGCCGGCGGTCAGCGCGGCGCGCTGGATCAGCAGGCGCGCGCCCTCGACCTGCAGGATCATGTCGGCGAGCGTCATCTGGACGCTCTGGAACTCGATCAGCGGCTTGCCGAACTGCTCGCGCTCGAGCACGTACTCCTTCGTGCGGTCGAGCGCCGCCTGGCCGATCGCGAGGCTCATCGTCGCGTTGCCGAGCCGCTCGACGGAGAAGCCGGTGAACAGCTCGCGGAAGCGTCCCGGTCCGACGAGCACGTTCTCGGCGGGCACGAGCACGTCGTCGAACATCAGATCGCACGAGGGGATGCCGCGGAAGCCCATCAGCTTCTCCTGCACCCCGTAGCTGAAGCCGGGTGAGCCGGCGTCGACGATGATCGCGCCGATCCCCTTCGCGCCCGGCGCGTCGTCCATGCGCGCGTAGACGAGGTAGTGGTCGGCATGGCCGCCGCCGGAGATCCAGCGCTTGGTGCCGTTGAGGAGGTAGTGGTCGCCGTCGCGGACGGCGCTCGTGGTCATGTCGGTCGCTCCGGAGCCTGCGTCGGGCTCGGAGATCGCCACGGCGATCGACGCCTCGCCGCTGACCACGCGCGGCAGGAAGCGCTCGCGCTGCTCGTCGGTGCCGAGCAGGTTGACGACCTGCGCGGGGCCGGTGTTCGCCTCGAACACCTGGAAGGCCGCCGGGCGGCACTCCTTCGCGAGCTCCTCGATCACGATCAGCGCGTCGAGCAGCGGCAGATCGGTGCCGCCGACGTGCTCGGGCAGCGAGATCCCGAGGAAGCCGAGCTCGCCGAGGCGCAGCCGCTCCTCGAGCGGGAACGGCCTCCGCTGCTCGTCCCATTCGGCCGCGCGCGGCCGGTAGCGCTCGCGCGCGAGGCGCGCGGCGGTCTCGCGCATCTGGCGTTGCTCGTCGGTCAGCGCGAAAGCTGACTGAGGCGCCGCGGAAGCGTCCGGCGCCGGGGTTGTTGATGCCAAGGCCCTGTCCTAGCTGGTCGGGGACGCGAGCCGCGACAGTCCGTCCGCGAACTCGCACAAACGTTTAAACAGTTATACTAGTTATAATGGCCGGCATCAAGCGTGGGGAGGCGAGCGCTCGGGACCGCCGGGGCGGTCTCGCGGAGCGGCTGGGCGCCGAGGGCGGGCGTGCGGCGCGCGCGCTCGGCGGCCGGCGTGACGGAGGCGGGAGCGGTCGGGCGGGTCTCTTGCGCTTCCCGTCGCTCGATGATAATGGTAGTACGGATCTCTGTGGAGAGACGGAGGAGAGTTCGATGTCTGCAGTGACCCCCGCCTGCGACCTGGCGGACCCGGAGAGCGTCGTCACGACCCTGCTGCACGGCGAGCCGCTCGCGTTGGAGGATCCCTACCCGCTGTATGCGGCGATGCGCGAGAACGCGCCGATCCATCGCAGCGAGGAGCACGGCCTGTGGGTCGTCTCGCGCTACGCGGACGTGATGGCGGCGCTGCGGCACCCCGGCATGAGCATGGCGGCCGGCCTGCTCGCCGACCCGCGCTACGACACGAGCGCGGCGCTGCAGATGTTCGGCGGCTCGATGCTGTTCTGCGACGACCCGGCGGCGCACTCGCGCGAGCGACGCCTCGTGCGGCAGGCGTTCACGCGGCAGACCGTCCAGGGCTTGCGCGACTCGACCCAGCGGCTGGTCGACGAGCTGCTCGACAGATGCGCGCAGTCGCGCACGTTCGATTACATGAACGACTTCGTCGAGCACGTCCCGGTCGCCGTCATCTGCCGCATGCTCGGCGTGCCCGAGGCGGACATCGCGACCTTCGCGGAGTGGAACGAGCTGATCACGACCGGCACCGGCGCGGTCGTCAGCGACGAGCACATGGCGCGCGTCGACGGCGCGGCCGAGAGTCTCGCGGCCTACCTCGCCGAGCTGCTCGAGCAGCGCAGAGCGAACCCCGGCGACGACCTGCTCAGCAAGCTGATCGAGGCGCGCGACGGCAGCGACCAGCTGTCCGCCCAGGAGACGCTGAACATGGCCTTCCTGCTGCTGGCGGCCGGCTCGGACACGACCGCCGCGTTCCTCGGCGCGGCCACCGTCGCGCTGCTGCGCAACCCCGACCAGCTCGCGCTGCTGCGGGAGCGGCGCGAGCTGCTGCCGAACGCGATCGAGGAGCTGCTGCGCTTCGAGGCCCCGGTCCACTTCGGGATCATGCGCACCGTGACCGAGCCGCTGACGCTCGGCGAGGTCGAGATCCCCGTCGGCGAGCGGGTCTGGACGATCCTCTCCGCCGGCAACCGCGACCCGCGCCGCTTCGACGACCCGGACCGGCTCGACGTCACGCGCGAGCAGGTCCGCCACCTCGGTTTCGCGCAGGGGATGCACATGTGCCTCGGCGCGATGCTGGCGCGGATGGAGTCCGAGGTCGTGCTGGGCGCCGTCCTGGACCGCTTCTCGTCGCTGACGCTCGAGCAGGACCCGATCCCATGGATCAACCACGGGAACCTGCGTCGCATCGGCCGTCTCGACGTCGCGGCCGAGGTCGCCTGAGGTGGCCGCGGGGGAAGCAGGGCGCCGGGTCGCGCTCGTGACCGGCGCCGCGCGCGGGATCGGCCGCTCGATCGCGATGACGCTCGCTCGAGACGGCGCCGACCTCGTGCTGCTCGACCTCTGCAGGGATCTCGCGGAGAGCCCGTATCGGATGGCCGTCGACGGGGATCTGGCCGAGACCGCCGCGCTCGTTGAGCAGGCAGGCGGCCGCGCGCTGGCGCGCCGCGCCGACGTGCGCGACCAGGCTGCGCTCGACGCGGCCGTCGCCGACGCGCTGGAGGCGTTCGGCCGCCTCGACGTGGTCGTGCCCAATGCCGGGGCGGTCTCCTTCGGCAGAGCCTGGGAGCTGACCGAGGAGCAGTTCACGACCGTCGTCGACGTCGTGCTGACCGGCGCCTGGCACACGATGAAGGCCGCGGTCCCGGCGCTGATCGAGGCCGGCCGCGGCGGCTCGATCGTCGTGATCGGCTCGGCCGTCGGCACGCGGCCGGCGCAGAACCACGCCCACTACGTCGCCGCCAAGCACGGCGTCGTCGGGCTGGCGCGCGCCTTCGCGCTCGAGGTCGCCGAGCACGGCATCCGCGTCAACGTCGTGGCGCCGGGGTCGGTGCGCACGGAGCTGGCCGGCAGCGACGCGATCGCGAAGCTCATGCGCCCCGACCTGGAGGCGCCGAGAATCGCGGACGCCAGCGAGATCATGCGCGCCAACCACGCGCTGCCGATCCAGTGGGCCGAGCCGCAGGACGTCGCGGCGGCGGTCGCCTGGCTGGCCTCCGAGCAGGCGCGCTACGTCACCGGCGCGGTCGTGCCGGTCGACGCGGGCTGGGTCATCAATTGAGAGAGGATCTGCAGTGACGTACGTGATCACCGAGCTGTGCGCGTCGATGAAGGACACCTCGTGCGTCGAGGTCTGCCCGGTCGACTGCATCCATCCGACCCCGGACGAGGAGGGGTTCGAGGAGGCCGAGCACCTCTACATCGATCCGGTCGAGTGCATCGACTGCGACGCCTGCGCGCAATCGTGCCCGGTCGGCGCGATCTTCGCGGCCAGGAACGTCCCCGACGAGTGGTCGTCGGCGACCGCCGAGAACGCCGCCTACTTCGCCGCCTGATCGACTGCGCCGCCTGGTCGGCGCGGCCCCCGGGCAGACGCCCGCGGGCCGCGTCGGCGTGCCCGCCGCCGGCCTGCCGGCCGCGTGCGCCCGCGGCTCTGCGATCGGCGCCCGTCAACGCACGTATTCGTTGACAAGCATTGCAACTATGACTATCGTTGCAACCGTATGATCGACACGCCGGACGGCTCCGCGCGCTCTGCCGCGGCGGTCCCGCCCCGGCGGCTCGTACGGCAATCCTGAGGAGGAGAGCGATGGCAGGACGGAAGGGCTTGCGCCCCGTCGCGCTGGCGGCTGCGCTGATGGCGCTGACCGGCGGCGTCGCCGCGTGCGGCAGCAGCAGCGACGACGGCGGCAGCAGCGGCACCACCACCACTGCGGGCGGCGGGGCATCCGGCGGCGACGCCGCCGTCGCGGAGGCCGCGCGCATCGTCAGGGAGTTCGAGCAGCGTCCGACCAGAATCGAGGTCAGCGAGCCGATCACGAGACCGATCCCGGAGGGCAAGCGGATCGACTTCCTCACCTGCTCCTCGCCGGGCTGCGCGAGAATAGCCGACTACTTCGAGCAGGCCGTCTCCAGACTCGGATGGACGGCGAAGGTGATCGAGGTCGACGCGACCGCCGACGCGATCAACAGAGCGTACGACACCGCCATCCGCGACAAGCCGGACGGCCTCGTCGTGGTCGCCGTCTCCTCGGAGGTCGCCCGAAACAAGCTCGCCGAGCTGGAGCGGATGAGAGTCCCGGTCGTGACCGTCCAGGACCCCGACCAGCCGTTCGGTCCGATCATCGCCTCGATCTACACCCACCCGTCGTCGATCCGCACCGGCAGAATCCACGCCGACACGTTGATCGCCGCCGGTTGCGCCGACGGCACGACGATCTACATCGACGTCGGCGGCTTCATCGTGCTCGAGTACCTGCGCAGAGGGTTCGAGGACGAGGTCAGACGGCTGGCGCCGGGGATGAAGATCAAGCGCGTCGACATCGCCGCGACCAAGGAGGGCGACGCGCAGTCGGCCGTCATCGGCGCGATCCGGTCCAACCCCGACACGACCTGCGTCTTCGGCGCCTCGGATCCGCTCGTCACCGGGCTCCCGCAGGCCGTCAGAGCCGCCGGCGTCTCGGACCCGATCCAGTACTTCACCGACTTCGGCGGCGACACCACGCTGCAGTACGTCAACGACGGGATCGCGACGGCGACCAACCAGGGCGACCCGGCCTCGTGGGCGTACCTGCTGACGGACACGTTGGCGCGGCACTTCGCCGGCCAGTCGGTCAGACCCGATCAGGACGCGCTGCAGAACATCTGGATCGTCAACAGAGACAACGCGCTCGACAGAATCCCCGAGTCCAACGTGCCGGACATGGTCCAGCAGTACGAGAGACTCTGGGGCAAGGGCTGAGACGGGCGCGCGGCGAGAGAGGCAGGGCATCTCATGGACGCGGCCGGAGCACCCGACCTGCGGCTGGAGCTGCGCGGCGTCGCCAAGACGTTCGGCGGCACGCGCGTGCTCCACGGCGTCGACCTCGACGTGCGACCCGGCGAGATCCATGGCCTGGTCGGGCAGAACGGATCGGGCAAGTCGACGCTCATCAAGATCCTCGCGGGCTATCACCAGCCCGACGAGGGCAGCAGCGCGCGCCTCGACGGCGAGCCGTTCCAGCTCGGCGCGGTGCACGACGCCGCCTTCGGGCTGCGCTTCGTGCACCAGGATCTCGCGCTCGTGCTCGAGCTCAGCGCGATCGACAACGTCGCGCTTGGCGGCGGGTACGCCCGCCGCCGGCTCGGCACGATCAGCTGGACCCAGCAGCGCGAGCTGACCGAACGGGCGCTGGCGCGGTTCGGCGTCGAGGTCGACATGGAGCAGCCGCTGTCGCGCCTGTCCGCGGTCGAGCGCACGGCGATCGCGATCGTGCGGGCGCTCGCCGGCTGGGAGGAGCGCACCGGCGTGCTCGTGCTCGACGAGCCGACCGCGTCGCTGCCGGCGGCCGAGGTCGAGCGCCTGCACGAGATCGTGCGCGGCATCTGCGACCGCGGCGCGAGCGTGATCTACGTCTCGCACCGGCTCGACGATGTCGTCGCGGTCGCCGACCGCGTCAGCGTCCTGCGCGAGGGCAGCATGGTCGGCACCCATCCGGTCGCCGAGGTCGACGCCGCCCGCCTGGCGTCGATGATGGTCGGCCGGACGGTGACCAGTGGCCGCAGGCTGCCGGCCAGCGCCCCGTCGCACGAGGATCTCGTCGTGCGGGCCCGCGGACTGCGCGGTCGCCGCCTGGCCGGCCTCGACCTCGACGTGATGCGCGGCGAGACGGTCGGGATCGCGGGCGTCCTCGGCTCCGGCCGCGAGGAGCTGCCCTACGTGCTGGCCGGCGCGGGCGGCCCGGCGGTCGAGGGCGAGCTGGAGATCGGCGGACGCCCGCTGCCGCACGGCTCCCCGCGCCGGGCCCAGCTGCTGGGCGTCGGCTTCGTGCCCGCCGACCGCAATCGCGAGGCCGTCGTCGGCCCGATGACGGTGCGGGAGAACCTGACGATGTCGGGCCTCGGCGGGCTGCCCGATCGCGCGCTCGTGCGCCAGCCGCGCGAGCGGCGCTCGGTCGACGGGTGGATGGAGAAGGTCGACGTCGTCCCGCGCGAGCCCGAGCGGCTGCTGCCGAAGTTCAGCGGGGGCAATCAGCAGAAGGTGATCCTCGCCCGCGCGCTCTGCCGCCGGCCGGCGCTGCTGGTGATGTCCGAGCCGACGGCCGGCGTCGACATCGGCGCCCGCGAGCAGCTGTACCAGCTGATCCGGGAGGAGGTCGACGAGCGCGGCCTGACGGTCGTCGTCGCCTCCTCCGACGTGCAGGACCTCGTCGCCGTCTGCAGCCGCGTGATCGTCCTCAAGGACGGCGTCGCGGCGGCCGAGCTGGTCGCCGACGAGGTGACCGAGCCGGCGATCCTCGACGCCGCGGAAGGCGTCACGCGAATCACGTACCCGACCGAAGGATGGTCTCCGACATGAGCGTTGATGAAGCTCCTCCGAGAACGGCTCCCGCAGCGGCCGGCGCCGCGCGCGGCCGCCCGGCCGCCGGCGCCGGCGCGCGCTGGCGGCGCGCGCTGTCGTTCCGCAACATCGGCGCGCTGTACGTCTGGGTGCTGCTGATCGTCGTCTTCTCGATCTGGGCGCCCGACACCTTCCCGCAGTGGGACACGGTGCGGCAGGTGCTCAACGGCAACGCGGTCACGGCGCTGGTGGCGCTCAGCCTCGTGATCCCGCTGTCGGCGGGCGTCTTCGACCTGTCGATCGGCTACGCGCTGGGTCTGTGCAACGTGCTGCTCGCCTACCTCGTCGTCAAGGCGGGGCTCGACGTCGGCGTCTCGCTGGCGCTGACGCTGCTGGCGGCGCTGGCGATCGGCGTCGTCAACGCGGTCGTCGTTGTCGTCTTCAGAATCGACTCGTTCATCGGCACGCTGGCGACCGGCTCGCTGCTGCTCGCCGGCATCACGCTCGTCTCGGGCAACTCCCAGATCGTCGGCAGCGAGCTGACCGGCGGCTTCTTCTCCGACATCGCCAACGCGCAGATCGGCGGCATCTCGCTGTCGGTGCTGTACATGCTCGTCGTCGCGGTCGCGATCTGGTTCGTGTTGGAGCACACGGTCACCGGCCGCTGGCTGTACGCCTCCGGCTTCAACGCCGACGCCGCGCGGCTGGCCGGCATCCCGGTGCGGCGGCTGCGCTTCATCGGCCTGATCGTCTCGGCGGCGGTGGCGGGCGGCGTGGCGGGGATCGCGATCACCTCCCAGATCGGCTCGGGCTCGACGACCGTCGGCCCGCCGTACCTGCTGAACGCGTTCGCGGCGGCCTTCCTCGGCGCCACCCAGCTGCGCCAGGGCCGTTTCAACGCGTGGGGGACGCTGATCGCCGTGCTGATGCTCGGGACCGGCACGGCCGGGCTCGGGCTGGCGGGCGCGCCCGTCTGGGCGCCGAGCGTCTTCACGGGCGTGGTGCTGCTCGCAGCGCTGGCGGTGACGCGCGCGGAGCGCAACGCGGCGCTCGGGTGAGCGGCGCACAATGCAGGGCAGAGAGCGAGAGGAAGGGACGCGAGCGTGAGCGAGCGCTACTACCGTGAGCTGCGGCTCACGTTGCCGGACCGGTCGACCTGGACGCTGCCGTGGGTGCTCGAGGAGCGCGCGCGGACCCACGGGCCGCGCGTCTTCCTGGACGTGCCGGACCACGGACGCGCCTTCACGTTCGCGCAGATGCGCGACGCCGCGGCCGCGATCGGGCGCGCGCTGCTGGCGGCCGGCGGACGGCGCGGCGACCGCGTGCTGATCATGTCGCCCAACCGCGCCGAGGTGGTGCTGACCTGGTTCGGCGCCAGCGTCGCCGGGATGGCGGAGGTCCCGATCAACACCGCCTACACGGGCGCATTCCTGGAGCACCAGGTGCGCACGACCGCACCCCGGATCGCGGTCGTGCACCCCGACTACGCCAACCGCTTCCTCGCGGGGGAGACGTCGGCCTACGCCTCGATCGAGCGCTTCTACCTCGTCGCCGCCGACGGGCGCGAGCGGGCGCTGGCGCTGCTGCGCGACGCCGGCCGCGCGGCCGAGCCGTTCGAGCTGCTGGAGGCCGGTGCCGACGGCGTCGAGCTGCCGGTCGTGCAGCCGCACGAGGCGGGCGGGATCTTCTTCACCTCCGGAACGACCGGGCTGTCGAAGGGCGTCACGATGTCGCATGCGCAGCTGAGCTTCTTCGCGCAGGAGCTGATCTCGCTGACGCGCATGACCGACGGCGACACGCACATGACGGTCGGGCCGCTGTTCCACGGCAACGCGCAGTTCCTCGCGATCTACCCGGCGCTGATCGCCGGCGCGCGCTCGGTCCTGCGCGAGCGCTACAGCGCCAGCCGCTGGATCGACCAGATCCGCGACTGCGGCGCGACGATCACCAACTTCGTCGGCGTGATGATGGACTGGACGCACAAGCAGCCGGAGCGCCCGGACGACGCCGACAACTCGCTGCGCTGCGTCTACACGGTTCCGACGCCGACCTCGATCGTGCGCGACTTCGCCGACCGCTTCGGCGTCGAGGCGTTCGTCGAGAACTACGGGATGACGGAGATCTCGATGCCGATCCTGTCGCCGTACGGCGTCGAGCGCCCGTCCGGGGCGGCGGGGCTGCTCGTCGACGAGTTCTTCGAGGTCAGGATCGTCGACCCGGAGACCGACCGCGAGGTGCCGGTCGGCGAGGTCGGCGAGTTGGTCGTGCGCGCCAAGGAGCCGTGGATCATGCTGAGCGACTACTGGGGCATGCCGGACCGCACCGCCGAGGCGATGCGGAACCTGTGGTTCCACACCGGGGACGCGCTCAGACGCGACGCCGACGGCTGGTACTACTTCGTGGACCGCCTCAAGGACGCGATCCGTCGCCGGGGCGAGAACATCAGCTCCTACGAGGTCGAGCAGGCGGTGCTCGCGCACGAGCGGATCGTCGACTGCGCGGCGGTCGCGGCGCCGGCCGCGAGCGAGGCCGGGGAGGACGAGGTCGCCCTGTTCGTCGTCGTCGACGGCGACGCGCCGCTGACCGCCGCGGAGGTGCGCGAGTGGTGCGCACGCCAGCTGCCGTCGTTTGCGCACCCGGCCTACGTGGTGCTGCTCGACGCGCTGCCGCAGACACCGTCGGGCAAGGTGCGCAAGGTGCTGCTGCGCGAGCTGGCGGCCAGGGAGGCGGAGCGGGCGGGCGCCGGCGCGCCCGCCTGAGCGCCACTCAGCCCTCCTCGAGGTAGTGCCGCGCGAGCGGCTCGACGGTGCAGCTCAGCCAGGGCCACATCGGCAGGGAGGCGAGCAGCTCGTGCAGATGGGTCGCGTCGCGCGCCTGGTAGATCGCGACGCTGCCACGCCGGCCCGGCACCCGCCATATGCGGACGATCGCGCCCTGATCGCGCAGCTCGGCGCCGCGTCTGGCCTCCGCGTCGGTCAGCTCGCGCAGCCGTTCCGGCGGCACGTCCGGGGGCGCGGCGAGCTCGGAGCGGACGAGGAACTCCATCTGACCTCCTGACGGCTGAAGACAACGGCAACTCATATAATAGATCGACTGATTATCGGCGAGGGAGAGAGCGATGAAGGTGACGATCCTCGGTGCCGGCACGATGGGCGCGAGCATCGCGCAGCTGGCGGCGACCGCAGGCGACGACGCGGTCGCGCGCGACGTCGGGGAGGCGCAGCTGGAGCGGGCGCGCGCGGCGGTGCGCAGAAGCCTTGCGCGGTTCGTCAGAGCGGGCAGGCTGACCGACGCCGAGGCGCAGGCGGCCTTCCAGCGGATCCGCTTCACGACCGACCTGACGGGCGCCCTCGACGGCGCGGAGGTCGTGATCGAGTCGATCACCGAGGTGCGCGAGCTCAAGCAGGAGCTGCTGGCCGAGGTCGCCGAGCGGGCGCCGGCGGAGGCGCTGCTGGGCACCAACACCTCGCAGCTTTCGATCACCTCGCTGGCGACGGCGCTGGGAGCGCAGGCGCACCGGCTGGTCGGGATCCACTTCTTCAACCCGCCGGTGATGATGCGGCTCGTTGAGGTGATCGCCGGACTGCTGACGCCGCACGAGGTCGTCGCGCGGGCGCGTGCCTTCGGCGAGCACCTCGGGCGCGAGGTCGTCGTCTGCAGGAAGGACAGTCCCGGCTTCATCACCAGCCGCGCCTACGCGATCCTGCGGCTGGAGTGCGTCCGGATGGTCGAGGAGGGCGTCGCCACGCCGCAGGACGTCGACACCGCGATGAAGCTCGGCTTCAACTTCCCGATGGGACCGCTGGAGCTCGGCGACATGAACGGCCTCGACACCTTCCTCAACGCGCTGAACGGCCTCAGCGAGGCGTACGGTGAGCGCTTCCGCCCCTCCGTCGGGCTGAAGAACATGGTCGCCGCGGGCCGGCTCGGTCGCAAGGCCGGCGCGGGCTTCTACGAGTACGACGAGCACGGGAGGCGAGCGTGACCGGCGCGGGGGCGGGCGACGGCCCGCTGCGGCTTCAACGGCGCGGCGCGGTCGCGCTCGTGCGGCTCGACGACCCCGCGACGCGCAACGCGCTGACCGACGAGCTGCTCGGTGAGCTGGCGGAGCTGCTCCTCGCGCTCGACGACGACCCGTCGGTCGACTGCATCGCGATCGCAGGCTCGGAGCGGGTCTTCGCCTCCGGCGCCGACGTCCGCGCGCTGCTGTGGCGCACGCCGCAGCAGCTCTACGACGGCGACCGTTCTCGACGGTGGGAGCAGCTGCGCGCACTGCGGACGCCGACGGTCGCCGCGGTCTCCGGCTTCTGCCTCGGGGGCGGCTGCGAGCTGGCGATGACCTGCGACGTGGTCGTCGCGGCGCCGGGCGCGCGCTTCGGGCTGCCCGAGACGCAGCTGGGGCTCATCCCCGGCGCCGGCGGCACCCAGCTGCTGCCGCGCGCGATCGGCAAGGCGAAGGCGATGGACATGATCCTCACCGGCCGGCTGCTCGACGCGCGCGAGGCGGAGCGCGCGGGCCTGGTCTCGCGCGTAGCCGAGGAGGGCGGATGGCTGGAGCTGGCGCTGGAGGTGGCGGCCGCGATCGCTGCGCGCCCGGCGATCGCGCAGCGGCTGGCGCGCGAGGCGGTCGCGGCCGCCTTCGAGGTCGGTCTGCGCGCGGGCGTCGGCGTCGAGCGGCGCGCCTTCGCGATCGCGTTCGGCACCGAGGAGGCGCGCGAGGGGCTGACGGCGTTCGTCGAGAAGCGCCCGCCGCGCTGGGTGGCGGAGGAGACGTAGGGCGGACGCGGAGGCGGAGGTCGCTATGCCCGCTCGCTCGGCTGGGGGAAGCGCGGTCTGCGCTTCTCCATGAAGGCGCTGGCGCCCTCGACCATGTCGGCCGAGCCGATCGCCTGGGTCAGCATCCCCAGGCCGGACAGGAACGAGTCCTGCAGCTGGTTCCACCAGACGTTGGAGGAGACCTTGGCGATCTCCAGGTACCGGGGGCTGAGCGCCCCGAGCTCCTCGCACCAGCGCTCGACCTCGGCCTCCAGCTCGTCGTCGGGCACGACCGCGTTGACCCAGCCGAGCGACAGCGCTTCGCGCGCCGGGTAGCGGCGGCACAGCATCGAGACCTCCTTCGCGCGCTTCTCGCCGATCGACATCGCGAGCATGTTCGTCCCGCCGACGACCGGCGCGCTGCCGACCCGCGGGCCGGTCTGACCGAGCCACGCGCTCTCGGCCGCGATCGCGAAGTCGCAGGCGACGACCAGCTCGTTGCCGCCGCCGGCGGCGACGCCGTTGACGGCGGCGATCACGGGCCGCGGGCTGCGGCGGATCTCGTCGAACAGCCGCAGGGAGCCGGCGAACAGCGAGCGCAGCTGAAGCGGATCGGCCGACTGCAGGTCGGCGAGGAAGCCCCCCGCGCAGAAGGAGGAGCCGCTGCCGGTGATGACGATCGCGTTGGAGCGCACGGCGTCGCGCACCCCCTGGGCGAGCGCCTCCGCCATCGTCTCGTCGTAGGCGTTGCGCCGTTCCGGGCGGTTCAGACGCAGCCACGTCGCGTTGCCGCGTCGCTCGATCAGGACGTCGTCAGCCATGCCGGCTCTCCTCTCGCGGTAGGGGTCGGCGGCCGCGAGCGGTCGCGGCCGCGGGCGGGCGCCCACCGGCGCCCGTCGCCTGTCAGGCGCGCGTCAGCGAGTCCCAGGTGACCGGCTGGCGCAGCACCTCGGGGAACTTGCGTCTGGCGTAGTTGAGGTACTCGCCGATGTGGGCGCGCATCGCCTCCTCGGCGGCCGCGCGGTCGTGCGCCTCGAGCGCCTCGAGGATCGCGCGGTGGGCCTTGATGATCGCGGTGCGGCGGTGCTTGGGGTAGTCGATCCCCAGCGCCGTGCCGTCCATGATCCCGAGGATCGCGTCGACGATCAGGCCGAACAGCTCGTTGCCGGACTCCCACGCGATGATGTCGTGGAAGCGCTTGTTGGCCTCCAGGAAGGCGGTGCGGCTGTCGACGCCGGTCTCCATCGCGGCGATCGTCTTCCGCAGCTCGGCCAGCGACTCCTCGCCGATCCGCTCCGCCGCCATCCCGGCCATCATCGGCTCCAACAGGTCGCGCGCCTCGGCGATCGTGCGGAAGGTGCCGTGCGAGAACTGCAGCAGCAGCACGAGCGTCGTCGCGAGGTTGGAGGCGTCGGGCTGCTCGACGACCGGGCCGCCGCCGGGGCCGGCCTTGATCGACAGCACGCCCTGCAGCTCCAGGAAGCGCAGCGACTCGCGCAGCGTGCCGCGGCCGACCGCGTACTCCTCCAGCATCGCGCGCTCGGGCGGGAGCCTGTCCCCGACGCCGAGGCCGAGACGATCGATCTCGGCGACGATCTGCTGGGCGACGAGCATCGCCGTCTTCTGCGGCCGCGAGCGCGCGGCCGACCGGCCATTGCGTCTCGGCGCCGTCACGGCGGCGCCGTCGCTCGTCGCAGCGCGTGGCCGGCGCGCTGTCGGGCTCATCGCCCGTCCCCTGGCGCGAGCGCTCTGTCCCCGCGCGTCTTCCCCATCGTGAGCGGCATGGAAACCATGCTACTGATTGTTCTGGTTGTCTGACGCATTCGCGCTGCTTCCTCCCCCTTGCTCGCTCCAAGCAGCAATGATAATAGTATGACACTTAGTTGAGGAGGGAGAAGATGAGCGACAACGCAACGCCGCGACCGGTCAAGCTCGACTGCCCTTGTGGTGAGCAGCTCGTCGGCAAGGACGAGGACGAGCTCGTGGAGGTGGCGGTCGCCCACCTGCGCGCGGTCCATCCCGCGCTCGCCGACGAGTACACGCGCGACCACATCCTGGCGCTCGCCTACTAGGCGGGGAGCGCCTCCAGCCCCAGCAGGCGGGCGGCGTTGCCGCCGAGGATCGCCGCGGTGTCCTCGTCGGAGAGGCCGAGCGCCTCGATCGCGGCGATGCATCTCGCCGGATCGGCCATCGGCCAGTCGGAGCCGAACGTCACGCGGTCGGGTCCGTGCCGCTCGACGATCGACCGCACCCGCTTCGGGTCCAGGCTCCACAGGCCGGGAGGCCACGACGTGTCGACGTAGACCGGCAGCCCGACGATCGTGCGCTCGACCTCGTCGAGCAGCCGGTAGCCGCCGAAATGGCATGCGATCACGTCGAGCCGGGGGAAGCGCTGGACGAGCGCCTTCATCATCGCGGGCGTGCAGCGGGCGTTGGACGCGCCGCTGTCGCCCTCCCCGACGTGGGCGATGATCGCGAATTCGCCCTGCATCGCGTCGAGCGTCTCCCACAGCCCCGGGTCGTCCAGCGCGTAGCCCTGGAAGAGCGGGTGGACCTTCGCACCCCTGAGGCCATGGCGGCGCAGGCTCTCCACGTTCTCCTGCGGCGTGCGGCGGGCGTGGATCGAGCCGAAGCCGACGAAGTGCGCCGGGTCGAGCGAGCCGGCGTAGCGGTTCGCGGCCTCGACCCGGTCGGGGTCGGGCGCGACGCCGAGCGTGACGCAGCGGTCGATCCCCGCGCGGCGCATCGCCTCGATCGCGCCGCGCTCGGTGCCGTCGCCCTGGCGGACGAGATCCTCCTGGGGCCGTGACAGCGCAGCTCTCGCGATCTTGTCCGGCCAGACGTGGACGTGCGTGGCGACGATCACAGCTTCGCCGCCTCTCCGCCGTCGATGACGAAGGTCGCGCCGGTGACGAAGTCCGACAGCGGCGAAGCCAGGTAGGCGACGAGCGGGCCGATCTCCGCGACGCCGCCCATGCGGCGGGCGGGGATCTTGCGGATCCGCTTCTCGAGCACCTCCGGCGCGCCGGTGACGGCCGACTGCGCGTCGGTGTCGAAGGCGCCGGGGGCGATCGCGTTGACCTGCACGCCGTCCCGCGCCCACTCGCCCGCCAGCGCCTCCGTGAAGCGCACGAGCGCGCCCTTGGATGTCGAGTAGGCCACCAGCGACGGCTTGCCGCGCAGGCCCGCGGTCGAGGCGACGTTGACGACCTTCCCGGCTCTCTGCGCGAGGAAGTGCTCGCCCGCGGCGCGGGCCAGCACCGCCGGCGCGGTGACGTTGACCGCGAGCACCTCGTTCCAGGTGCGCCAGTCCTGCTCGGCGAAGCGCGCGGCCGGCGCGATGCCCGCGTTGTTGACGACCACGTCGATGCGCCCGAACCGTCCGATCGCCTGCGCCGGCAGCGAGGCGACCTGCTCGGGATCGCGCATGTCGCAGCCCGCGACGGCGATCCGCTCCGGGTGCTCGGCGGCGAGGCGCTCGAGATCGGCGGCCGTGCGCGCCACGCCGAGCACGCGCGCCCCCTCGGCGGCCAGCGCCAGCGCCGCCGCCCGTCCGAGGCCGCGGCTGGCGCCGGTCACGATCGCGACCCGTCCGTCGAGGTCGAAGTCCATCTGTCCTCCATTCGATCCGCTGTCCGGTGTCATTTGCTCACGCCCGCGCGGGCTCGCCGGCGATCTCGCGCACGAGCGCACGCGCGATCCCGAGCCGCAGGACCTCGGAGCCGCCCTCGTAGATCCGCATCGGCCGCGCCTGGCGATAGAGCCGCTCGACCTTGGCGTCGCGGATTAGCCCCCAGCGCCCCATCACCTGCACGCAGCGGTCGACGACGCGGCCGGTCGTCTCGGTCGCCAGCAGCTTGGCCATCGAGCAGCGCTCCAGGGCCGCGAGCGGATCCGCCGCGGCGTGCTCGGCGGCCGCGTAGGTCAGCAACCGCGCGGCCTCCAGCTCCGCCCAGGAATCGGCCAGCATCGCGGCGACCGGGCCCAGGCGCGCCAGCGGCCGGCCGAACTGCTCGCGCGCGGAGGCGTGCCGCGTCGCCTCCTCCAACGCGGCCTGCGCGACGCCCAGCGCCGCGCCCGCGACCGAGACGCGGAAGACCGACAACGTCGCCAGGACGAGATCGAAGCCCCGGCCGGGCACGCCGAGGCGCGCGTCGGGCGGGAGCGGGACGCCGTCGAAGCGCAGGTCGCCGATCACGTGGGGCGAGATCAGCTGCGGGCCGGGCGTGACAGACAGGCCCGGCGCGTCGGCTGGAACGAGCACCATCGAGTGGCCGTCGCCGTCGCGCGCGAGCACGGTGTAGAAGGCGGCGGCGCCGGCGTTGGAGATGAACGCCTTGGCGCCGTCGAGACGCAGCCCCTCACCCTCCCGGCGGACCGTCGTCTCGATCGCCTTGAGGTCGGAGCCGGCCTCCGGCTCGGTCAGCGCGAGCGCCGCGATCGCCTCGCCGGAGACCACGCGCGGCAGCCACCGCTCACGCTGCTCGTCCGTGCCGCCGGCGGTGATCGCGTAGCTGCCGACGCCCTGCAGCGCGAACAGCGAGTCGAGGTGGGCCGAGGTGCCCATCAGCACCTCGCGCACGACGGTGACCGCGAGCGGGTCGACCGCGTCGAAGCGGCCGCCGTGGGCGCGCGGGACGAGCACCTGCCACAGGTCGCTGGCGGCGAGCGCGGCGCGCACGCCCGCATGGACGGTCTGCTGCTCGTCGGCCTCG
>Ga0164243_10006017_pt1 | contig 18467 bp, 16 predicted proteins | sample OricompcompostOP_FD_108781 | JGI IMG/M metagenome (GOLD analysis project Ga0164243, IMG submission 108781) | Organic Plus compost microbial communities from Emeryville, California, USA - Original compost - Organic plus compost (OP) | ecosystem: Engineered > Solid waste > Mixed feedstock >... | reverse complement strand
GGCCTGAGCGCATGACGCAACTGCCCGAACCTTATCGCGATGCCGTGACCTTCGCCTTTGGCGATTCGCCGGAACTCGCCGATGAGCTGCTTGCGCTGGTGCTCGCGGGCCGAAAGACCGCGACCTGTGCCGCGCTTGCCTCTTTCGGGGAAGATGGTGAGCCAATGCCGGTTATCGGTCGCCGCGATGTGGTTCTGGACGGTCAGGGCCGACCTGCTGCGGTGCTGGAGACCATCGAACTGACGGTGCGCCGCTTTGATGAAGTTGACGCCGCATTTGCGGAAGATGAGGGGGAAGGTCCACTGGATGACTGGCGAAAAGGACACGAAGCCTATTTTCGCCGCAACGGCGGCTTTTCCCCGGACATGAAATTGCTTTGCGAGCGCTTTCGCGTGGTCGAAGTGCTCAAACGCTGAAATTTAGGAAAGAACACGATCATGAAATTCACGCTTTCCTGGCTCAAGGATCACCTTGAAACCGATGCGACACTGGATGAAATCGTCGAAAAACTGACCGATATCGGTCTGGAAGTGGATGGGGTGGATGACCGCGCCGCTTTCAAGGCCTTCAAGATCGCCAAGGTGCTGACCGCCGTTCAGCACCCCGATGCCGACAAGCTCCGCGTGCTCTCGGTCGATACGGGTGACGGCAAGCCGGTTCAGGTCGTCTGCGGCGCCCCAAATGCCCGCGCGGGTCTGGTCGGTGTTCTGGGCCGTCCAGGCGACTATGTTCCGGGCCTCGACGTCACATTGTCGGTCGGCAAGATTCGTGGTGTCGAGAGTTTCGGCATGATGTGTTCCGAGCGCGAGCTGGAATTGTCCGACGAGCATAATGGCATCATCAACCTGCCGGAAAATGCGCCGGTCGGCACCAGTTTTGCCGCCTATATGGGCCTTGACGATCCGATCATCGAAATCGGCCTGACGCCGAACCGCGCTGATTGCGCAGGCATTCGCGGCATTGCGCGCGATCTCGCCGCCGCTGGCCTCGGCAAGCTGAAAGATACATTGCCGGAAGCGGTCAAGGGCGAGGGCGAAACGCCTGTGAAGGTTATTCTGGATCAGGATGCCGAAAACCCGTTCTGCACCGGCTTCGCGCTGCGTATGGTGAAGGGCGTGAAGAACGGTCCAAGCCCGAAATGGATGCAGCAGCGCCTGAAGGCTATCGGCCTGCGCCCGATCAACGCGCTGGTGGACATCACCAATTACGTGACTTTCGATCAGGGCCGTCCGCTGCACGTCTTCGATGCGGCCAAGGTCAAGGGCAATCTGACGGTGCGTTCGGCGCGTGATGGCGAGACCATTCTGGCGCTCGACCAGCGCGAGTACAGACTGAAATCCGGCATGTATATCATCGCCGATGAAAACGGTCCGGAATCGATTGCCGGCATCATGGGCGGCGAACATTCGGGCTGCGATGAGAACACGGTCGATGTGCTGATTGAATCAGCACTTTGGGACCCGCGTATGATCGCGCGCACGGGGCGCGAACTCGGCATCGTCACCGATGCGCGCTATCGCTTCGAACGCGGCGTGGACCCGGAAATGATGGTGCCGGGTGCGGAAATTGCAACCAAGCTCGTGCTGGAGCTTTGCGGTGGCCAGCCAACGGTTCTCGATGTGGTCGGCTATAGCAAGCCGGTGCCGCGCGTGATCGATTTCCCGGTATCGGAAGTCAAGCGCCTGACGGGTATCGAGGTATCGTACGAAGCATCGTTCGATATTTTAAAGCGCCTTGGCTTTGGCGTTGAAGGCGACGGCAAGGTCATCAAGGCGACCGTTCCGTCATGGCGCGGCGATATTGAAGGCAAGGCCGATCTCGTTGAAGAAGTCATGCGCATTCATGGCATCAATCAGATTGCGCCGCAGCCGTTGCCGAGCCACGGCGCGGTCAACGGCCGTATTCTGACGACGCTGCAAATCCGCACGCGCCATGCCCGCCGCATGCTTGCTTCGCGCGGCATGATGGAAGCCGTGACTTATTCCTTCATTTCAGAAGCGCAGGCCAAGGCGTTCGGTGGCGGCAAGCCGGAACTGAAACTTGCCAACCCGATTGCCGCCGATATGTCGGATATGCGTCCGTCGCTTCTGCCGGGCTTGTTGGCTGCGGCGCAGCGCAATGCGGATCGCGGCTTTGGCGATACGGCCTTGTTCGAGGTATCCGGCATCTATGAAGGCGACACACCGGACAAGCAGCGCCGCGTTGCCGGTGGCGTGCGGCGCGGCACGGCAAAGGTTGACGGCTCTGGCCGTTTCTGGGCCGGCAATGCGGCACCCGTCGGCGTGTTCGACGCCAAGGCCGATGCCCTGGCCGCGCTGGAAGCTGCCGGTGCGCCGGTGGATCGCATCCAGATCGAAGCCGGGGGCCCTGAATGGTTCCATCCGGGTCGCTCGGGCACGCTGAAACTTGGACCGAAGGTCGTGCTTGGTTATTTCGGCGAGTTCCATCCGGACACGCTGGAGGCGCTTGATGTTTCGGGCGCAATTTGCGGCTTTGAAGTCTATATCGATGCGATCCCTGAGCCGAAGGCGAAATCCACCCGCACCAAGCCCGCACTCAACCTCTCGCAGTTCCAGAGCCTCAAGCGCGATTTTGCGTTTGTGGTGGATGCAAGCGTAGAGGCCGGAAATGTTGTGAGGGCGGTTTCGTCTGCTGACAAGAAACTGATCGTCGGCGTTCAGGTTTTCGATATCTTTACAGGCGCTTCGCTCGGTGAAGGCAAGAAGTCGGTTGCGGTTGAAGTGCTGTTGCAGCCGCAAGACCGCACACTGACGGATGAAGATCTGGAAACGCTGTCGAAACAGGTCGTAGCGAGTGTCGCCAAACAGACCGGCGGTGTTCTTCGCGGATAAGACCGCCATGTGATGGAGGTGGAAGCGCTGGCCCAATGAATTCAGGCTGGCGCTTTTTCCATTCAGAAATATAATAAGCCCATTTATGCGATATAGTTTTTGAATTTAAAATTTATGGAAGGATAGATATGCGCCATTTTCAGGCCATTTTGATTTCGTTTTTATTTTCTCTTGCTGGTTTGTCTTTTAGCGTGGCGCAGACGCAATCAAGGCTGGATGAAATCATTGCCCGCGGTGTGCTGAAAGTAGGCACACCCGGCGATTACAGCCCGTTTACCTTCAAGGACCCGAAAACCGGAGAGTTCACCGGACTCGATATTGATCAGGCGCAGGATCTGGCAAAGGCCTTGGGTGTCCGTCTGGAAATCGTCGAGACATCGTGGCCAATGCTTACGCAGGATTTCCGCGATGACAAGTTTGACATCGCGATGGGCGGGGTTTCCGTGACGCTGGAGCGGCAAAAGATCGGATTGTTTTCCCATCCCTATCTTGAGGATGGAAAAGCCCCGATTGCACGCTGCGCAGACAAGGATAAGTTCAAGACAATTGCCGAGATCGATAAGCCCAATGTCAAGGTTCTCGCTAATCCGGGTGGCACGAACTCGTTATTCGTGCATGACAATATCAAGCAGGCCCAGATCGTCGCATGGAAAGACAATAAAAGCATCTTTGATGCGCTTGCCGCCGGGAAGGGCGACGTGATGATTACTGACGGTGCGGAAACGCACTATCAACAGAAGCAGCATCCCGGCATTCTATGCGCTGTTGATGTGGAGAAGCCATTCAACCATATCGAAAAGGCCTACTGGATTCAGCGCGATCCCTATTGGGCTGCATTCGTCAATCAGTGGATCGATCTGTCGAAAAAGGATGGCAGTTTTGATGCAATCCGCGACAAGTGGATCAACTGACGGGATCAGGCTTTCCGGTTGCACACGCAGGCATGGCCAGCATTGCCATATCGATGATCTTTTGCACTGCGGCGCGCGAATTGCCATCGCGGGCTTCAAAGGAAATGCTCTGCTGGATCATGTGATAGAATTCGGTCATCTGCGCAATATCGGTGTCGGCAGGCAGTTCGCCTGTCGCGACAGCGCTCCGCAGGCGCTTTGAAAGCCGCTCATGATTGGCGTGACGGATGGCCTGGAGAAATTCCTTTACAGGCGCATTTTCCGGTTTGCACTGAATCGAACTGACGCTGATCATGCAGCCGCCCGCAGGGCATGCAAAGGCGCTGTCGGCGGTTTTCTCCAGCCATTGGCGCAAGCCTTCATGAATGGTGGGCGCATTTTCAAGCGCGTCGAAAGGAACGGCGCCGATGGTGCGGCGATAATAGTCGACAGCTTCACGAAATGCCTGTTCCTTATTGCCGAAAGCGGCATAAAAGCTCGGCGGCGTGATGCCGATGGCGGTCGTGAAATCGTTGATCTGGGCGCATTCATAGCCCTTGGCCCAGAAAACCTTCATCACCTTGTCCAGCGCCGCATCGCGGTCGAAGCTGCGCGGACGTCCGCGTGGAACCATTTTTCTCCCTTTCTATAATCATCCTTATATAATTCTCTTGACCCTTTCGGGCAAGTCGATATTAATTATGTAATCTATACTATATAAATAGGATTCGTCCCATGAACGATATGTGCGATTCCGCCCTGGCGGCGGAAGGGGTCTCTGCGTCTGCGCAAAAGGCGCGGGCAATCCCGCTGGTCGTGTACTGTCTCAGTCTTGGCGTTTTTGCGCTCACGACTTCCGAGCTTATGATTTCGGGAATGCTGCCCTCCCTTCAGGTGGCGTTCGACCGTTCCATTGCTGATATCGGCAATCTCATCTCGCTTTACGCGCTTGGCATGATGGTCGGCGGTCCGCTGGTGACGATATTGTTTCTGGCGCTCAAGATCGAGAACAAGCGCGGGCTTCTGCTTTTGCTGGTCTTTTATGCGGCGGCGCAAAGTGTTGCGGCGTCCACCAGCAGTTTTCAGGTCTTGCTCGTCGCGCGCGTCCTGACCGGCATGGCGGCGGCGACAAGCTTCGGGCTGATGCTCGCCATTACCGCGCAGCTTGTCGGACCGGAATTGCGCGGACGCGCCTCGTCGCTCGTCTTTGCGGGCCTCATGCTTTGCACTGTCTTCGGCGTACCCATCGCGACCGCAATCACCAATGCATTCGGCTGGAGGGCGAGCTTCTGGGCCATTGTGGTTCTGATCCTGGTCTGTGCGCTCGTCATTGCAATCAAGATCGAATCTTCGCCCGATGCGCCGCAGGCGGATCTGCGCTCCGAACTGAACGAAATGCGCAAGCCGAAACTCTGGGCTGCCTACGCCACAAGCGCGCTCGCTATCGGTTCTTCCTTCGCGGTCTACAGCTATCTGTCGCCAATCACGGTGCAGCTTGCCGGTTTCTCGGCCATGCAGGTGCCATTGCTGCTCGCGGTCTACGGCGGTGCCAATATCGTTGGCAATTATATTACCGGTCGCTTTGCGGATCGCCACACGATCCCCACCATCGCCGTCGGTCTGGTGCTGATGTTGACGGCCATGCTGATTTTCGCGCTTTTCGCCGAACTGAAGCCTGCTGCAATTCTCGCCATCGTTATGATCGGCCTGACGGGCATTGCCCTCAACCCCGCTTTCATCGCGCGGGTGATGCGGATTGCACATCCGGGTGCGCTGGTGAACGCCATGCATGCTTCGGTCATCAATATCGGTCTCGGGCTCGGACCATGGATCGGCGGACAGGCGATGGAGGCCGGCTACGGCTTGCATGCGCCTCTATGGGTTGGCTTCGCCATGACGCTGGGCGGGCTTCTGACGCTCGCACCGCCGGCCTTGCGTCGGATGTAAAGAGGGCGGGAGCCCGCAGGCTCCCAGAGGGCAGCGGAACTGGCGCTGTTATACAGCGCTTGTCTGCACAATGATGGCAAGCATAATGCAAGCCGAATGAGGCCGAATCCAATCTCTGCTGGAGCCAATGGACAGAACGCTGGATCATCTCCGCTACGCCGGTCTTTCGCCCTCACTGCAGCGGCATGTCTTTTCGCAGATGGTGTTGGAAAGTCCGATGCTGGCTGATGCGCTGCATCGGCTGCAAGAGCTCGGAGGAAAAGCGTCCGATTCCTGGCTCGTTTCGGGCGCACTTTACAACACCATCTGGAACCGACTGACTGGGCGACCGGGCCTGCATGGAATCAAGGACCTCGACATTATTTATTTCGACGACAGCGATCTTTCCTGGGAAGCGGAGGATGCCGTTATCGCCCGCGGAGCGGAGGTCTTCCGTAACTTTCCGCTTCCAGTCGAGATACGCAATCAGGCCCGGGTGCATCTGTGGTTCGAAAAGCGCTTTGGGCAGCCCTATGCACCACTTCGTTGCGCGACCGAATCGATAGAACGCTATTCGGCGATCGCCCATTGTGTAGGCGCGCGGCTGGCAAAGGAGGGTGAGACGGCACAGGGTGGGCTGCTCATCCACGCTCCTTTCGGCCTCGATGATATTTTTTCATTTCGCCTTCGGCCCAATCGTGCCATCGATAACCGCCAAACATATGAGATCAAGGCCGACCGCGCGCTCAAATTCTGGCCGGAACTGACTGTTCAGGGCTGGGATGTGCCGGATTGAACTCTTTAGATGAGGGGATTGCATGTTTCGTTGGGGTATTCTTTCAACCGCCAAGATCGGTGTCAAGCAGGTGATTCCCGCACTTTGCGCTTCCGAGAATGGCGTCGTTCATGCCGTCGCGAGCCGGGATCAGTCACGTGCGCGCGCTGTCGCCGATCGTTTTGGCGCACCGCTGGCATTCGGTTCCTATGAGGAACTTCTGGCGAGCGACGCCATTGATGGCGTCTATATACCGCTGCCGACCTCACAGCACATCGAATGGAGCCTCAAGGCGGCGGAAGCTGGCAAACATGTGCTGTGTGAAAAACCGATCGCGCTCAAGGCCGATGATATCGACCAGCTTGTCGCCGCGCGTAACAAGCATAAGGTTACGATAGCTGAAGCCTTCATGGTCTATTATCACCCGCAATGGATCAAGTTGCAGGAACTTCTGGCCGAAGGCGCTATCGGCAAGCTTCGGCATGTGCAGGGCGTTTTCTCTTATTTCAATGTCGATCCAGACAATATGCGCAACCAGCCGGAACTGGGCGGCGGCGCCTTGCCCGATATCGGCGTTTATCCGACCGTGGTCACGCGCATGGTTACGAGTCAGGAGCCTCTCTCGGTCCAGGCGTCGGTGGAATATGATCCGGCCTTCGGTACCGACCGTTATGCTAATGTTTCGGCGCGTTTTGACGGCTTTGATCTGACCTTCTATGTCGCGACGCAGCTTGCAGGACGTCAGACAATGGTTTTCCACGGCGACAAGGGCTTCATCGAAGTCTATGCGCCGTTCAATACCGGCAAATATGGTCACGGCAGCATCGCGCTTTTCGATGCCGGACACACACAAGCGAGCGAATGGTCGTTCAGCGACGCCAATCATTACCAGCTTCAGGCCGAAAGCTTTGTGCGGGCTGCACGGGGCGACAGGGACGCGCGGCTGTTCTCGCTTGAAGATTCAAAGGCGAACCAGAAATTCATCGATGCGATCTATTGTGCGGGCAAAACCGGCATGAGCGAGACAGTCCGTTGATCCTGTAAGGAATATCGGGCAAGGAATCTGTCTTTGTCCGGCTCTTGTGACTTGCAGTGAAAAACCGTGTTTCTTATATACGCCTCGCACAGGGCATTGATGTGTGTCGGATAACCGGGATCGGTATCTGGACGCGCATCGTGAAAAGAGCATTGTGAAACCGATAGGAACCGCCCACGGAACGCTCGGTAGAGGTCTTGGCGGTTTGCTGAATGGAGAGAAATATGGCTAAAGTTATTGGTATCGATCTGGGAACGACCAACTCCTGCGTATCCGTCATGGACGGTAAAAGCGCGAAGGTCATCGAAAATGCCGAAGGTGCGCGTACAACCCCTTCGATCGTTGCATTCACCGACAGTGACGAACGTCTTATCGGCCAGCCTGCAAAGCGTCAGGCCGTCACCAATCCGGAAGGTACCATTTTTGCGGTCAAGCGCCTGATCGGCCGCCGTTTTGACGACCCGATGGTTGCCAAGGACAAGGACTTGGTTCCATACCAGATCGTCAAGGGCGACAATGGCGATGCCTGGGTTGAAGTTCACGGCAAGAAATATTCCCCGTCGCAGGTCTCTGCGATGATCCTTCAGAAGATGAAGGAAACCGCTGAATCCTATCTCGGCGAAACTGTCACGCAGGCGGTCATCACCGTTCCGGCCTACTTCAACGACGCCCAGCGCCAGGCAACCAAGGACGCCGGCAAAATCGCCGGTCTTGAAGTGCTGCGCATCATCAACGAGCCGACTGCTGCCGCACTCGCTTACGGTCTGGACAAGAACGATGGCAAGACCATCGCTGTCTACGACCTTGGCGGCGGTACCTTCGACGTGTCGGTTCTTGAAATCGGCGATGGCGTCTTTGAAGTGAAGTCCACCAACGGCGACACCTTCCTCGGCGGCGAAGACTTTGACATGCGCCTGGTCGAATACCTCGTTTCCGAATTCAAGAAGGAAAGCGGCATCGACCTCAAGAACGACAAGCTTGCTCTGCAGCGCCTGAAGGAAGCTGCCGAAAAGGCCAAGATCGAACTGTCGTCCTCGCAGCAGACCGAGGTCAACCTGCCGTTCATCACGGCTGACGCCACCGGCCCGAAGCACCTAGCCATCAAGCTGTCGCGCGCCAAGTTCGAAAGCTTGGTTGACGATCTCGTCCAGCGCACCATCGAGCCGTGCAAGGCTGCATTGAAGGACGCCGGTCTCAAGGCCGGCGAAATCGACGAAGTTATTCTGGTCGGCGGCATGACCCGCATGCCGAAGATTCAGGAAGTCGTTAAGGCCTTCTTCGGCAAGGAACCGCACAAGGGCGTCAACCCCGACGAAGTCGTCGCCATGGGCGCGGCAATTCAGGCTGGCGTTCTGCAGGGCGATGTCAAGGACGTTCTGTTGCTCGACGTGACCCCGCTGTCGCTCGGCATCGAAACGCTGGGCGGCGTGTTCACCCGTCTGATCGACCGCAACACCACGATCCCGACCAAGAAGTCGCAAACCTTCTCCACCGCCGAAGACAATCAGTCGGCCGTGACGATCCGCGTCTTCCAGGGCGAGCGTGAAATGGCTGCCGACAACAAGTTGCTCGGCCAGTTTGACCTCGTCGGCATTCCGCCCGCACCGCGTGGCGTGCCGCAGATCGAAGTGACCTTCGACATCGACGCCAACGGCATCGTTAATGTGACGGCCAAGGACAAGGGCACCGGCAAGGAGCACCAGATCCGCATTCAGGCCTCCGGTGGTCTGAGCGATGCCGACATCGAAAAGATGGTCAAGGACGCCGAGGCAAACGCCGAAGCCGACAAGAAGCGTCGCGAGGCCGTCGAAGCCAAGAACCAGGGTGAAAGCCTCGTTCACTCGACTGAAAAGTCGCTGAGCGAATATGGTGACAAGGTTTCGGCTGATGACAAGAAGGCGATTGAGGATGCTCTGGCAAGCCTCAAGACTGCGCTCGAAGGCGATGATGCCGATGACATCAAGGCCAAGACGCAGACGCTCGCCGAAGCTTCCATGAAGCTCGGTCAGGCCATGTACGAAGCCGCTCAGGCTGCTGAAACCGGTGCTGCCGGCGGTAGCGAAGATAAGGCTTCGAATGACGATGTCGTGGATGCCGATTATGAAGAAATCGACGACGACAAGAAGAAGTCGTAATTTCACGCTTAATACGTTCAAGCCCGGGGTTTTCCCCCGGGCTTTTGCCAATTTTCGAGATGTTATATTCGCAGGTTTTGTATAAGCCTGCATGTTGGCCGGTGTCGGTGGAATGCCGATGGAAATATCGGGCAAAAGCCTCCATTTGAAAAATCGCTCTGGCCTGCATACATCTTGAAAAGCACGATACGGTTTCGGGCAAAGTGGGTGTTGATACTGAAACCTGGAGTGCTCTGCCGATATATGGATCGGAAGGCACTTCGATGGATGAACAATTGGAAACGCTGGCCCCTGACAAGTGTAGAACGCTTCGGGGCGTGTCGCACGAATCTGGGAACCGGTTTCGGGATACGATGTCCGTGAAAACAAAAGGCGCGTTCCTGTCGCCGGGATAACGAACTGATGAAGATCGACTACTACGAAGCTCTGGGTGTTGATAGAACAGCAGACGACAAGACGCTGAAGACGGCGTTTCGCAAACTCGCCATGGAATATCATCCGGATCGCAATCCGGATAATCCGGAAGCTGAACGCAAGTTCAAGGAAATTGGCGAGGCTTACGAAACGCTGAAGGACCCGCAAAAGCGGGCTGCATATGATCGTTTTGGCCATGCTGCTTTTGAAAATGGCGGCATGGGCGGCGGTTTCGGCAATGGTTTTGCCGGTGGCGGCGGTTTTGCCGATATTTTCGAGGATATTTTTGGCGAGATGATGGGCGGCGGTCGCCGCCGCTCCAATGGCGGGCGCGAGCGCGGTGCCGATCTTCGCTACAATATGGAAGTGACGCTGGAAGAAGCCTATGCGGGCAAGACCGCGCAAATCCGCGTTCCGACTTCCATCACGTGCGATGAGTGTTCCGGCTCCGGCGCAAAGGCCGGTTCGCAACCCACCACTTGCACCATGTGCTCGGGCTCGGGCCGTATCCGCGCCGCGCAGGGCTTTTTCTCGGTGGAGCGCACCTGCCCGACCTGTAACGGTCGCGGGCAGATCATCAAGGATCCCTGCGGCAAGTGCCACGGTCAGGGCCGCGTGACGCAGGAACGTTCGCTGTCGGTCAATATCCCGGCGGGCATCGAGGACGGCACCCGTATCCGCCTTGCCGGTGAAGGCGAAGCCGGCATGCGCGGCGGCCCGTCGGGCGATCTCTACATTTTCCTTTCCGTCAAGCCACATGAATTTTTCCAGCGTGACGGCTCGGACCTCTATTGCAAGGTGCCGATCTCGATGACGACGGCGGCGCTTGGCGGCCAGTTTGAAGTATCGACGCTCGACGGCACACAGACGCGCGTGAAGGTTCCGGAAGGCACGCAGAACGGCAGGCAGTTCCGCCTCAAGGGCAAGGGCATGCCGGTTCTGCGCCAGGCAGCTGTCGGCGATCTTTACATACAAATCGACATTGAGACGCCGCAGAACCTGTCCAAGCGTCAGCGCGAACTGCTGGAAGAGTTTGAAAAACTTTCTTCGCAGGAGAATAGCCCGAAATCAGCCGGGTTCTTCTCAAGGATGAAGGAATTCTTCGAAGGTATAGGAGAATAAAAATGGGGGCCTTTCGGCTCCCTTTTTTGTTCTTTTCCTTAATCACGCCTTGCTTAGAGAATTTAAAGCGGCATAAACTTGTCCAATAACGACAATGGGAGCAGCGAGAATGGCAGGACAGCTCGGCAGGAAACTGGCCGCTAAGTTCGATGAGGAGATCCGTTTTTTCAAGGGATGGATAGACGGACCGAAAGCGGTCGGCGCTATTTTGCCGACGAGTTCCATTACGGCCCGCCGCATGGCAAGCGTTATTGATACCGGCTCCGGCTTTCCGGTTCTGGAGCTTGGGCCGGGCACCGGCGTTATCACCAAGGCGATCCTGAAACAGGGCGTCAAACCTGCCGACCTTTATTCCATCGAATATTCGCAGGATTTCGTGGACCACCTGAATACGATCTTTCCGGAGGTCAATATCATCCAGGGTGACGCATTCGATCTCGATACAGCGCTGGGTGAAAAGAAGGACCAGAAATTCGACTGCATTATTTCTGCCGTGCCGATGCTCAATTTCCCGATGGATCGGCGTATCCAGCTTGTAGAAAGCCTGCTTTCGCGTATTCCGCGCGGACGCCCGCTGATGCAGATCACCTACGGCCCCTTGCCGCCGGTTCCTGCCGGTCGCGGCAATTATACCGTCCAGCACTATGATTTTGTGGTGCGGAATGTGCCGCCCGCACAGCTCTGGGTTTATCGCAGCCCACTGGTTTAGATTTTTCCTCGCGGAGTTTTAGTATGACTGCACGTATTCTCGTCTTCGCGGGTTCGGTTCGCATTGGCGCTTTTTCTGGACATATGGCCGATGCAGCCGAAAAGGAGTTGCGGGCGCAGGGCGCTGAGGTAACACGCATCACGCTTGCCGACTATCCGCTGCCGCTCATGGACCAGAATCTGGAAAAGGAGCATGGCGTTCCCGAGAACGCGTTGATACTCGGTCGTTTGTTTGCCCAGCACGACGGGCTGATGATCTGCTCGCCGGAATATAACGCCTCAATCCCGCCTCTTCTGAAAAACACCATTGATTGGGTCAGCCGCATCTCAAGCGATGGCGACAAACCGTTCAGGCCCTATGCCGGCCTGACCGTCGGGCTCTGTTCCAGTTCCGACGGCGTGTTTGCCGGGATGCGAGGGCTTTATCATCTGCGTGCCGTGCTGATGAATGTCGGGGTGCAGATCGTCACAGAGCAATGTTCGGTCGGTCATGCATCGGTGGCATTCAATGAGGACGGTACGCTGAAAGAAGAGCGCAGTGCCAGGATGCTCTCCGCTGTCTGCCGCAGTCTCATCGCGCGGGTGGAAGCAGCAAAAAGCTGATTACGTCTCTTTCGTAACGGGACCTGTTGTGCGAAGAGAGTAAAAATCACCACGGAGACTCTCATGACGACGACAGATTTGCGCGATCAACTGATCGTGGGCCTCGACGTGCCGACTATTGCTGAGGCGGAGAAGGCGGTCGAAGAGCTGGGCGATGCTGTTTCCTTCTACAAGATCGGGTATCAGCTCGTTTTCGCGGGCGGTCTCGGCTTCGCAAAAAGCCTTGTCGCGGCGAAGAAAAAAGTCTTCCTCGACATGAAGCTCCTCGATATCGACAACACCATCGCAAAAGGCGTCGAGAACGTCGCGAAGATGGGCGTTTCCATGCTCACGCTCCATGCCTACCCCAAAGCGATGCGGGCAGCCGTAGAAGCCGCAAAGGGATCGGACCTCTGCCTCTTGGGCGTGACGGTTCTGACTTCAATGGACAATGCTGATTTGCGGGAAGCCGGATATTCCGACGATGCGGAAACACTGGTGCTGAAACGGGCCCGTCAGGCGCGCGAGGCGGGTATGGGCGGCATTGTCGCTTCTGCTGTTGAAGCCACGGCCATCCGTCAGGCGGTCGGTCCGGACATGGCCATCGTCACGCCCGGCATTCGTCCCGCCGGTTCGCAAAAGGGTGACCAGAAACGGGTCATGACCCCTGCCGATGCCTTGAAGGCCGGAGCCAGCCATTTGGTTGTCGCCCGACCGATTGTCGGCGCAGTTGATCGCAAAGCCGCAGCCCTTGCCATTCTGGAAGAAATGCGCTCGGTTGCGTGAAAGTACACTGGAGGAGAGAATATGACGAAAGCCTATTGGATTGCCCGCGTGGATGTCCGCGATCCCGAGCGATACAAGGATTATGTTTCGACGGCGAAACCGGCTTTTGAGCGCTACGGGGCAAATTTCATCGCACGCGGGGGCAAGGCTGAAGCCGTGGAGGGGCCGGGCCGCGCCCGCAATGTGATCATCGAATTCGAGACTATGCAGCACGCGCTCGATTGCTACAATTCGCCGGAATATCAGGCGGCGAAGGCTATCCGCCAGACAGTGGCCGACGGCGAGATCATCATCGTCGAGGGCATCTGAAATCAAAGGGCCTGCGGGTCCTTTTTCATTTGTGCTCTATAGACGGACCGGCGGATCGTGCCGCCCGGCAACTGTGAGATCAAGCAGCAACACCTTTCCGGCATGAGGGTCGGACCGGCGGGCTTCGTCATTCAGGCCCTCGTGGGCGCTTGTCACGATCATCGCCGTCGCATCCGGTCCGACGAAAGCCGGGCAAGATGGCTGGCCGACAGGCAGCGCAACGGAGCGGATGAGGCGGCCTTGCGGTGAATAGGCGTTGAGCGATCGGCCACCCCAGCAGGCATTCCACAGCGTGCCTTCTGCGTCAACGACAGAGCCATCGACACCGCCTTCTTCAGTCCGGTGGTGGAAGACGCTTTTGTCCGATACCGGCAATCCGGTTTCGGGGTCCGTATCGACCCGCCAGATAATATTGCGATCCGTATCGGCAAAATAGGCGATCTTTCCGTCAGGGGAAAAGCAGATCGAATTGGTGATTGTGATGCCGGAAAACAGCTTTTTCACCTGGCCTTCGCGATACCACCAGATGGAACCTGCATCGGGTTCCGCTTTCTTGCCCATCGTGCCGATCCAGAAAGATCCCGAAGGATGCACGCGCGCGTCGTTAGAGCGGGTGATTTCGTTGTCCGCTTCGAGTGGATGATGAAGAGTGAGGCGCCCGTTGGCGCGCTCACGGATGAACAGACCATGTTCGCTGACAATCAACTGCCGATCGCGATCAATCACAGCGAGGGCGCTCGCTTTCATGCCGAGCGCATGGACGTGGGTTTCGCCGCTGTCCCAGTTCTTCTCGATCAGTTTCTGGCCGAGAATGTCGAACCACCAGACATTACCGCTCAGTGGATCGTAGCCGGGACCTTCGCCCAGTTCTGCTACATGGTCGGCAAACAGGGTAGTTTTAACAACGGTCACATTTTCCTCCCGAGACGCCCGCAGCAATTGCATCAAGCATAGACAATGGATGAAAACCGATCCAGTTCAACTTCACATACTGGAAAAGCACAAACGAAGTCCGCGCCGGATTGAGAGAAAGGGCTATATTGCCTGATCATTCCGTTTTAGATTTCCCGCAACTTCGAATCGCGAGGAAATCATGGCTCTCAAAGTCGCGGTCCAGATGGACCATATCAGCACGGTGAATATCGCAGGCGATACCACGTTCGCCCTCTCGCTCGAGGCGCAGAAGCGCGGTCATGAGCTTTATCATTATACGCCGGACCGCCTTTCGATGCGCGATGGCGTCGTTTCCGCTCGCCTCGAAACAATGGAAGTGCGCGACATCAACGGCGATCATTATACGCTGGGCGAGCCGGTTCGCCGCGACCTGTCGGAAATGGATGTGGTGCTTCTGCGTCAGGATCCGCCCTTCGACATGAATTACATTACCACCACCCATCTTCTGGAGCGAATTCATCCGAAAACGCTGGTAGTCAACGACCCGGCGTGGGTACGCAACAGTCCGGAAAAAATCTTCGTGACCGAGTTTCCTGACCTGATGCCGGAAACGCTGATCACCAAGGACCCGCAGGAAGTGATGGATTTCCGGCGCGAGTTCGGAGACATCATCTTGAAGCCGCTTTACGGCAATGGCGGTGCGGGCGTGTTCCATCTGGCCGATGGCGACCGCAACCTGACCTCGCTTTTGGAAATGTTCGGCCAGCTGTTCAAGGAACCATTCATCGCGCAGCGCTACCTGAAGGACGTGCGTGCTGGCGACAAGCGTATTATCCTGATCGACGGTGAACCCGTGGGCGCAATCAACCGCGTGCCGTCGGAAACCGATGCCCGGTCCAACATGCATGTCGGAGGACGCGCCGAACAGAGCAAGCTTACGCCGCGTGAACGCGAAATTTGCGAGCGTATTGGCCCTTCGCTGAAGGAGCGTGGTTTCATTCTGGTCGGCATTGATGTGATCGGCGACTACATGACAGAAATCAATGTCACCTCTCCGACCGGTATCCGCGAAATCGAGCGTTTCGACGGAACCAACATTGCCGCCTTGTTCTGGGACGCGGTGGAAGCCAAGCGGTAGAGGCAGGCCCTCATTTCGTTCTCTTATTGTTCTTGAACTTGCCGCTCGCTCGTGCTTAACTCTCTGGATTGTATTTGAGTTTTTGCTCACTTAAGAGATGTAGTGCGTGGCGAGCGGGGGCACATGGTCGCGCGGGTTGGAACGGTTGCTTTTCAGGGCATAGAGGCTGTGCCTGTCGACGTGCAGGTAATGGTTGCGCCGGGTAAGATGGGCATGTCCATCGTCGGCCTGCCGGACAAGGCCGTGGCGGAAAGCCGTGAGCGTGTGCAGGCAGCATTGCACGCTTCCGGGCTTTCCATGCCGACCAAACGGGTGACCGTCAATCTGGCGCCTGCCGACCTGCCGAAAGAAGGGTCGCATTATGATTTGCCGATTGCAGTCGGGCTTATGGCGGCGATCGGAGCTATCCCGGCGGATGCGATCCAGTCCTATCTCGTTCTGGGCGAATTGTCGCTCGATGGTTCGATAACCTCAGTCGCAGGTGTGCTGCCTGCCGCGATTGGCGCTAACAGGGAAGAAAAGGGACTCATCTGCCCATATGCCTGCGGGCCGGAGGCGGCCTGGGCGGGCGCTGACATTGATATTTTGGCACCGCGTAGTCTGATCGCTCTTGCCAACCATTTTCGCGGTACGCAGGTTTTGACCCGGCCTGAACCATCCATGCGGATTTCCGGTGAAACGGAATTCGATCTTGCCGACATAAAGGGGCAGGAGACCGCCAAGCGGGCGCTTGAAATCGCCGCCGCTGGTAACCATAATTTGCTGCTTGTAGGGCCACCGGGATCGGGCAAATCCATGCTTGCCCAGCGATTGCCATCCATTCTGCCGCGTCTTTCTCCGCGCGAATTGCTGGACGTTTCGATGATCGCCTCGATTGCGGGTGAGCTTTCAGGTGGAAAATTGTCGGATCGCCGTCCGTTCCGCGCACCGCATCATTCGGCATCGATGGCGGCGATGGTTGGTGGCGGACTACGCGCCCGGCCCGGCGAAGTATCGCTTGCGCACAATGGCGTGCTGTTTCTGGACGAGTTTCCGGAGTTCTCCCCGCAAGTGCTGGATTCGCTGCGCCAGCCGCTTGAAACTGGCGAATGTATGATTGCCCGCGTCAATCACCGAACCAGCTATCCGGCGCGCTTTCAATTGATCGCGGCCATGAACCCCTGCCGCTGCGGCATGGCGGGCGAACCCGGCCATGTCTGCGCACGCGGGCCGCGTTGTCAGGCTGACTATCAGGCGCGCATTTCAGGGCCGCTTCTTGATCGTATCGACTTGCGGGTGGATATGCCTGCCATCTCCGCTTTCGATCTCATCAAGCCATCGCGATCAGAAACGAGCGAGACGGTCGCGCAACGTGTCGCGCGCGCCCGCGCAGTACAGAGCGAGCGCTATTCCGCGCTCGGTCTGGAACCCTTCATGACCAACGCCTATTGTTCGGCCAAACTGATAGAGGAGGTCGCGGAGCCGGATGCAGCAGGACTGAAGCTTTTGCGCGATGCGAGCGAGCAGATGCATTTTTCCGCGCGCGCCTATCATCGTATCCTGAAGGTCGCCCGCACGCTGGCGGACCTTGATGGAAGTGACAAAGTTGGCCGCATCCATCTGGCCAGTGCCATTTCCTACCGCATGGGCGCGGAAAGGCTGGTTTCAGCAGCATAAGCCGAGGCTGGATTGGGATCAGCGTGGCGCTATCGGCTTCCAGAGATGGACGACGGCATTGTGCTGGCACGAATAGCACCAGTAGTGCCCCTGATAAGGCTGGTCATACTGGCGGCTGATTGGAAGTCCCGCAAGATAACAGAGAAGAAGCGTACCGGCACCGCCATGACCGATAATAGCAATATCGTCAGAGGGCGGGACCGGTTTCACTGCTTTGAAGCCGTCCACTATGCGCTGCTGCACATCGATGGCCCGCTCCCATCCGCGAATGCTTTTGTCTGGGGTAGAAAAGAACTGGTCGGCAACCATTTCGTGCTGGTCGGGAGGCAGAAAGCCGGTGGAGCTTCGGTCGATTTCACTAAAACGATCGTCGGTCGACGGAACTATTCGTAAAACACCGGCCAGGATTTCGGCAGCTTCAATTGCCTTTGTTTCGGTGCTGGACCAGATCGACGTGATTGAGCGCAGCTCGGATTGGCTGGCAAAGAAACGCATGCGTTCAAGGCCACGCTCTGACAGATTCCATGATGGAACAGGACTGGCGGGATCGATCACGACTTCCGGATGTGAAATGAAATAGATTCTTGTCACGCGTGGCCTCTCATCGTCCCGTCATCAGAAACCAGAGGGCGTGAAACACGCCCTGTGGTCACCGCGTAACATTCAAACCCCGAATGTTACAAAGCCGTTCTCGTCGATGGCCCAGGCCGGGTTCCAGGCGATTTCCCAGGCGTGATCGTCAGGATCGGCGACATAGCCGCGAAAGCCGCCATGTGCCGGTGTATCCGCCGACCGCAACAGTTTTCCGCCAGCCCCAACCAGCCGGTCCATCAGCGGCATGACATCCGCTTGCTGCGCCACATTATGCGCAAGAGAAAATGCGCCCGGCTGCAAAAGACCATCGCGGTTCATGTCGGCTTCAAGGGAGGCTTTCAGGAAGGTTCCGAGAACGAAACCGTTCATCTGATAAAAGATGATTTCTTCGTTCTCAAAAACCGGCACCCAACCGAAACCCTCGGCGTAAAAACGACGCGAGCGCGCAAGATCGACGATACCGATAGTGATGACGGAGATTTGCTGTTTCATGACCAAGACCTCTTTTTCTCCCATGCACCATTGCATCGGAGTGGAAGGTCAAGGGACTCGACGCATCTGCCAAATGACGGCAATCGCGAAGGCCAGGACCCGCTTTGCAACGGGGATCGGGCTAACCGCACCGACCTCTCCTTTTAAGACCCGGAATG
>Ga0164243_10006014_pt1 | contig 18472 bp, 16 predicted proteins | sample OricompcompostOP_FD_108781 | JGI IMG/M metagenome (GOLD analysis project Ga0164243, IMG submission 108781) | Organic Plus compost microbial communities from Emeryville, California, USA - Original compost - Organic plus compost (OP) | ecosystem: Engineered > Solid waste > Mixed feedstock >... | reverse complement strand
GGCCCGCTCCTGGGCGGCACGGCACTGGCCCACGTGGACTGGCAGTGGCTGCTGCTGGTGAACGCCCCGATCGCGCTGGTCGCGTACGTCGGCGTGCGGCTCGGCGTCCCCGCCGACCACCCCGAGGGCCTCACCCAGGACGTGCTGGACGTGCCGGGCGCCGCGCTGTCGATGGTGGGCATGGGTCTGGCCTGCTGGTCGCTGACCAGCGGTGTCGAGCACGGCTGGGCCTCGGCGCCGACGCTGGCGTCGATCGCCGGGGCCGTGGTCGCACTGGCAGCGTTCGTCGTGCACGAGCGTCGTACCGTCGTGCCGATGCTCGACCTGCGGATGTTCGCCAACGGGACGATCCGCGGCGCAGCCATCGCCCAGCTCGGGACGTCGATCGCGATGGCCAGCGTGATGTTCGGGCTGATCCTCCACTTCCAGTTCGCCTACGGCTGGAGCCCGGTGCGCAGCGGCCTCGCGAACCTGCCGATGATCCTGACCATGATCGTGGCCACGCCGGTCGCGGAGGGACTCGCCGCCCGGTTCGGCCACCGGATCGCCTGCGTCGTCGGAGCGGGGTTCCTGGCCGGTTCCCTGCTCGGCCTCGCGTGGGGGGTGGAGCACGGGTATCTCGCCATCGCGGCGGCCATGGTCGCGATGACCATCGGGATGCGCACCCTGATGACGATCTGCGCCATCGCGCTGGTCGCGGAGATGCCGAGCAACCGGACCGCGATCGGCACCGCTCTCAACGACACGGCGCAGGAGGTGGGCACCAGCATCGGCATCGCCGTGGTCGGGACCCTGATCGCCGCGCTGGTCACCACCCGGCTGCCGGCCGGGGCGTGGGGCGACACCCTGGTGGCGTCGTTCTTCCACGGGGAGCGGATCACCTATGCCGTGCTGGCGGTCGTCGTCGGCCTGGTCACCGCCGCCGGCGCCCTGAGCCTGACCAGCTCGCGGAGCACCCAGGAACCGACCTGACGAAGGGGTCGCTGCCCGCCTCGCGCTTGGACAGTGCCGTGGTTCTGGTTCAGTGGGTGCAACGGAACCACGGCACTCCGAAGGAGATGAGGTGATCACGGTTCGCGGCCACCTCGTGCCGGACACCGACCTGACCTGGCGCTTCTCCCGCTCGTCCGGCCCGGGTGGTCAGGGCGTCAACACCACCGACAGCCGGGTGCAGCTGACCTTCGACCTCGCCGGGACCGAGGCCTTCCCCGACGGGCTCAAGCAGCGGATGCTCGCCCGGCTCGGTGACCGGGTCGTGGTCACCGCGTCCGAGCACCGCTCCCAGCTGCAGAACCGTCGCGCGGCCGAGGAGCGGCTCGTCGAGGTGCTCGAACGGGCCCTGGCGCCGCCGCCCCGCCGCCGGGTCCCGACGAAGCCGTCGCGGCGCTCCCAGCAGCGCCGTGTCGAGCAGAAGAAGCGGCGCGGCGAGACCAAGCGGCTGCGCGGCCGCCCCGACGACTGACCGGCTCACCGGGGTCGGGGAAGGGGAAGCGGGTCAGCAGCGGGATCATCGGGGTGCGGTCCTCGACGAGGTCACCGCGGCCAGCGCGGCCACCACGGTCGCGAGCGCGAAGACCGGGAGGAACGGCAGGACGTCGGTGCGCGACGCCACGGTGAAGGCGATCCCCGCACCGGAGAGTGCGACGGCGGCTCCCAGCGAGTCGGCCACCGACAGCGCGGAGGAGTTGAAGCCGCGGTCCGAGTCGCTCGAGGCGGCGAGCATCGCGACGCCGGTGCGGGGGTAGCCGAAGCCCATGCCGGCGCCGGCGACGACGTACGACGCCATGGCCAGCACCGGGTGCACGTGGGCCCACACGACGAGGCCGAGCCCCGCCGTACCGATGAGCAGCAGACCCGTGCCCCACCGCATCGCGGCGGTGTTGCTGACCCGGTCCCCGAGGCGGGACTGCACGTGGCTGGACGCCGCCCAGGTGACGCCGACCGCGGACAGCGCGAGGCCGGCGGTCCCCGGCGTCAGGCCCCAGCGCTCCTGGAGCACGTACACGATGTACGCCTCCGCGCAGAAGAACGCCGCGCTCATCAGCCCGCGGGTACCGATCACCGACGGCAACCCGCGGCGGGCGAGCAGCGACCCGGCCGGGAGCAGGTGCCGCAGCGCGAGCACCACCACGACCATGGCCGGAACGGCCAGCGCCATCGCCACCCCCCGCCGCGACCCGAGCAGGTCGAGGGCGAGCACGGCGACCGCGCCGACGCCGGCCCAGGCGAGCCGGGACCGGGGCGCCCGCTCGCCGCTGGTCCGGGGTGGCAGGCGGCGCAGGGAGGGCGCGACCAGGCACCCGGACGCGACCCCCAGCGCCACCGCGCCGAGGAAGACCCAGCGCCATCCGACGGCGTCGGCGACGAACGCCGCGAGCGCCGGTCCGAACAGGGACGGCAGCACCCACGCGGCGGCGAAGCTGGCGAACACCGCCGGCTGGAGCGCGGCAGGGAAGACCAGCCCGACCACCACGTAGAGGCCGACGGTCAGTGCCCCGCCGCCCAGGCCCTGGAGCACCCGGCCGAGCACCAGGACCTCCATCGAGGGCGCACCCCCGCAGACCAGCAGTCCCAGCGCGAACAGGCCGAGGGCCGCGGCCAACGGCGCGGCCGGACCGCGCCGGTCGCTCCAGGCCCCGGCGGCCACCATGCCCACCACGCCGCTCGCCAGCGGGGCGGAGAAGGAGAGGGCGTACAGCCTCAGCCCGTCCAGCTGGTCGGCCACGGTCGGCATCACGGTGGTCACCGCGGTCGCCTCGAACGCGACCAGCGCGCACAGCGAGAACATGCCGATCGTGGTGACGGCGTACGTCGTCGACAGCAGCCGCGGGGGTGCCGCGACGGGCTGCACGGGCTCGGCGGAGAGGGTCACGGGGGAACGCTAGGACCTCAAGTCCTCTTGAGGTCAACGCGATTTACGAGGAGCTGCGCGACGCCGAGGCCGGGTCGGTGCTCAGCACCCGGACCGCGAGCGCCGTGGTCGCCTCGACACCGAGGTGGCCGACGACCTGGCTGACCCGGTCGAGGTCGAGGGGGAGGAGCCCGGGGGTGCCGGGCACGTCCGGGGTGAGACCGATGTCGAGGTCGTCACGGCACGTCATGATGCGCACGTTGAAGTCGTATCGATCGCGCGCCCCTGGTGCGGTCAGACGGCTGAGCACGGTGGCACCCATGCGGCGCGATCGGGTCTCCTCCGCCCACGAGTCCAGGGCCGTGACCAGGGCGCGGCCCCCGTTGTGGTCGATGTCGGCCCAGACCGCCCGCATCGAGCCGGCCAGCTCGAGCAGGAGGGCGGCGGTCTTCTCACCGATGCCGGTGACGCCCGGGAGGTTGTCGCTCGCGTCCCCGCGGAGCGCGGCGAACTCGAGATAGCTCTCGGCGGCGACGCGGTACATGAGGTGCAGGCGGTGAGGGTCGAGCAGGGGCGAGCCCCCGATCCCGCCGTCGATCAGGCGGAGCACCCGGACGTGGTCGCTGATGTGGGCGAAGGCATCGCGGTCGGAGGTGATGATGATGCAGCTCCAGCCGTTGCGCTGCGCCCAGGCCGCCGCGGACGCGTTGACGTCGTCGGCCTCGAGACCGGGAGGAGTGAGGGTGGCCAGGCCGAGGGCGTCGAGCAGGGCGCCGGCCCGGTCGAGCTGGTCCACGAGCTCGGGCTGCTTCTCGGCCCGCCCGGCCTTGTAGGCGGGGTAGAGGTCCCGGCGCACCGACGCGGTGCGGTCGTCGAGCCCGAAGAGCACGGCGTCCGGCGCGAACCCCTCGATGGCCTCGAGGATCTGGCGCAGCATGCCGTCCAGCGCCCATGCGGGCCGGCCCGAGCGGTCCCTGATCCCGGTGTGCCTGCAGGCGTGGTGGCTGCGGTGCAGCAGTGACGGCGCGTCGACGACGAGGAGCAGCTTGCGGTCTCGGAACTCGGTGGGAGAGGGGGACATGGTGATCGGCAGCCAGCGTAGGCCGCGGCGTCACGCACGGGGCGCTCACCTCATCCGACTCGAGGTCGCCGACGGTCGGCTCCCGAGCCCGAACTACGGTTCCTGGTCGTGGCCATCATTCACAAGGCAAGCGTCAGCCCCACCAAGGCCGAGCTGCTGGAGCGCCTCTTCGGTGCGCCGGTGACGGTGCTCGGCAGCTACCGTCTCGACGACCCCGACGGCGAGGTCGGCGTCGAGGCGTTCATCGTGCGGGCCGGCACCGGAACCAGGCAGGTCGTGCTCACCTATCGAGGTGCGCCGGTCGCCGACGCCGATGACGACCTCGTCTCCACGATGGACCACAGCGTGCTGGGCCAGCGGTGGATCTACGACGGCACCCGTGATCCGGTCGCGGTCGCCTGCTTCCGACGAGCCCTCCTCGGGGAGCAGGACCAGGCGGTCGAGGAGCTGTGGGACAACGAGCGACGCATCGGCACCCGTGAGCCCACCGTGCAGCTGTCCGTCCTCCCGGGCGAGCCGCCGGAAGGCGACGTGGTGCCCGTGATCGCCACCGACCTCGACGTCTCGGCTGAGGGCACGCCGGGGCCTCGACTGCGGGCCGAGTGGGACGGCGGGGATGCGATCGTGGCCGGCATCGCCTGAGCCGACGAGCGGTCCCGACTGCCCGGGAGAAGTCCCGGCCCTAGTCCGTCACGGTGATGCGGCCTTCCAGGCCCACGTCGATCGTGTCCTGCGCGGACGCGTACCGGACGACGGCCTCGGCGTCCGTCGGGGCCTCGATCTCGGGCACCAGGACGGTGGCGTCGGCGAAACCGGTGATGTCGTCGCCGCCGTTGACCACGTAGTTGGTGACCGCGACCGTGTACACCCGATCGGGGTCGAGCGGGGCGCCACCCACGGTGATGGCACCCACCCGCGACCCGACCGGGCTGGTGGGTGAGTAGGTGTAGGTCATCCCGGAGACCTGGGGGAACCCGCCACCCTGCGTGTCCACCTTGGCCACGCCGTCCTCGAGGGCCTGCCGGATCCCGGCACCGGTCACCTCGACCTTCATGACCTTGTTGGCGAACGGCACGATCGAGTAGGCATCGAGCTTCGTGAGCTGCGCGCCGGTGGCGTCGGCCCTGATCCCTCCGCCGTTCATCCACCCGATGTCGGTGCCGTAGTAGTCCCGGTAGGCATCGGAGACGAAGTTGCCGATGTTCGTCTCCCGCGCTCGCACGCCGTCGCTGAGCAGCGGGGTCCGGAGCTCGGCCAGGGGAGTGGACAGGTTCTCCTGGATCTCCGCCTCGTAGCGCTCCTCCACCCGCTTCAGCTTCGGGTCCGGGGTGACCGTGTCGTCGACCTCGAGCACCGACGGGGTCAGCGTGTAGCGGCCCGCCTTCCTGGTGATGTCGAGGCGGATCATCGACCCCATGTTCCCCTCGGGCGCCATCACGTAGGTGCCGCCCACGTCCGTGATGATCGTGTCGTACTCCGCCTGCTCCTCGGTCAGCACCGCATCGATCTGCGGCACCTGCTCCAGCAGCGCACGGTTGTCCTCCAGCGGCATCTGCGTCACCGCGACGACCACGTCGGGCCGGCGCTTCCTCTGCATGGCCGCCACCGCGGCGCGGGCCGAGGCGATGGTGTCCAGCTGACGCACCTCGGAACCGGCCGAGCTGGTCTCCATCGCGCCCGTCAGGCCGAGGAAGCCGACGTCGATCTTCCCCACCCGCATCTCGCGGTAGGCGCCGCCGGGACCGAACGGGTCACCCCCGGTGTCGACCAGGTTGGACGAGATCCACGGGAACTCGGAGGCAGCCACGAGCTGCCGCGCGTTCTCGACGCCGAAGTCGAAGTCGTGCTGGCCGAAGTTCGCCAGGTCGATGCCGATGTCGTTGAACGCCTCCACCATCGGGAAGCCCTTGTAGAGCCCGCCGAAGAGGGTCCCTCCTGCGAGGTCCCCGCCGAACACCACCCGGGTGTTCGGCTGCTCGTCCCGCACCGTGTCGATCACGGTGGCCAACCGGGCGACCCCGCCGCGGTCCTGCCCACCGGTGAGCACCGGACGGATGTCGTGCGCGTCGTTGAAGTACAGCAGCGTCGCGCTCTTCGACGCGTGCGGGTTGGCGGGCGGAGGCTCGGCCGCCGGTGCGGCGGCTGCTGGCCAGACGAGCCCGAGCGTGACGACGACCGACAGAGCGACCCGAGATGCGCGCACCCCGGCAACCTAACGCCCGCTGCGGGTGGCGGCCACAGGTCGTCCGCTCAGCGGGGCACGTGCTCGGACCACTCCCGGTGCGAGACCTGCTCGTCGCCGTCGTACGCCGTCACGTCGGTCCGTACGTCGTACCCGTCGGCGGTGACGTCGAGACGCATCGTCGAGGTGACGCGGACCTCGACGCCGGGCCAGCTCAGCCGGAAGGTGCACTCGGCGGCGGCGTGCTGGGCGAAGCTGACGTTGTCGACGGCGACCTCGCCGGCGTACTCCTCGGTGGCGGTGCCGTCGTGGGGCACGCCGTACGTCGACCCGTGCCGCACCGCGCAGGTGGTGGTCTGCCGGAGGACGTCGCGAGTGACGGTCCAGGAGACGCCGTCCGGGTCCTCGGCGGAGCTCTCCGCTCCGGGAGCGAAGTCCGGCTCCCAGGCCTCGCCGGCGTAGCGCGGCAGCTCGAGCGTGCCGCCGTGCACGGTCAGGGTGACCGGGGCCGGGGGAGCGACCGTGTTCGGCCAGTCGGCGCCCGCGACCGAGAGCCGGATGGTCTGGCCGGGCGTGAACTCGTAGGCGCAGGCGTCCAGCTCGACGACCACGTCGTGCACCTCGTCGGGAACCAGGGGCGAGGGCGATGCGGGGGCGTGGAGGCCGTCGCGGTAGGCGAGGTCGAGGCTGCCCCGGGTGACCAGCGCCGAGGCGCCGTCGGGGAAGACGTCGCAGAGCTTCACCGAGAGCGACGCGAGCGGGGCGTCGGCGCTCACCCGCAGCCGGGCGACCGGGTGGCCGACCAGCACCTCGCCGTCGGCGGGCCACTCGTAGCGCAGCGAGTGGGCGTCGTCCTCGCGCTGGTCGCCGGAGAGGCCCCAGGGCAGGTGGCCGGCGCAGTCGATCCAGGCCGAGGTGCCGATGTCCGGGCGCACGACCAGCGCCCGCGGTCCGTCGAGGGTCCGCGTCTCCGTCGACGAGCGCGGCGACGGCCAGGTGTCGCGGACCCAGTAGCCGTCGTGCTGGTCGAGGAACGCGGCCGGCCGGGTCGGCCTGCGCACGAACAGCTCGACCCGGTCCTGCTGCTCCGGTCCGGTCCCGCGCAGCCAGTGGTCGAACCAGGCGACCATCTCCCGGTCCATGTCGATCCGTGGACCCGGGTACGCCGTCGTCGGGTCGGCGTGCACCCAGGGCCCGGCGAGCAGCCGGTGCGGCACGCCCGCCTCGCGCAGCGCGGCGACGGTGCGGAACGAGTTGTTGCGGTAGCCGTCGGCCCAGCCGGCGACCAGCATCACCGGGCACCGGATCCGGTCGTACCCGTGGCCCTCGCCGTCGGAGCGCAGCGAGCCGTGCCGCCAGTAGGGGCCGTCCCGGTTCTCGCGGAGCCAGGTGAGCAGCCACGGCTCGACGGTCTCGAGCCGGCGCCGCCACTCGTCGCGCCAGCCGTCGCCCCACACCGCCGGCACCGGAGGCAGCACGGTCATCGGCGTCATGTAGTGGTCGTAGTCGACGAGGTCGACGAGCCGCAGCGCGCCGCCGCGCCAGTGCACGTCGTCGGTCCAGCGGTCGTCGGTGGCGTAGATCGCGCACACCGCCTTCAGCGCCGGCGGCCGCTCGGCCGCGACCTGCAGCGAGTTGAAGCCCGAGTACGACGTGCCCCACATGCCGACGTTGCCGTCGCACCAGTCCTGCTCGGCGAGCCAGGCGATCAGTGCGACCAGGTCGGACTGCTCGGCCTCCGGGTACTCGTCGGTGGGGTCGCCGGACGACGAGCCGGTGCCGCGCACGTCGACCCGGCACACGGCGTACCCGAACTCGTCGCGCAGCCGCCGGTAGCTGTCGGCGTACGACGAGGTCAGGTCGTCCTTGCGGTAGGGGAGCGCCTCCAGCAGGCACGGCTGCGGGCCCCGGTCGGGGTCGGGGAGGTAGAGCGTCGCGGCCAGCTCGACGCCGTCCCGCATCGGCACCCGCACCTCGCGCTCAGTGCCCACGGAGCAGCTCCTCCAGCCGTTCGGGGTCGAGGCCCTCGCTGACGTTGCCGTCGCGGCCGGTCGTGGTCGGCGCGGTCAGCATCGAGTTGAGTACCGCCTCCTCGCTGGCGTCGACCACGGCCTCGAAGAGCTCGTCGAGGGCGCGGCCGGCGACCCGTGGCCCGTCCTCCCAGGCGCCGTCGCGGTCGGTCCGACTGGTGGTGGAGGCGGCCAGGAAGATCTCGCCGCTGCCGTGGTGCGCGGTCGAGCCGGTCCGGGCCAGGCCGAGCCCGATCCGCCGCGCCAGCCGCGCGCAGTCGGCGCCGATGACCGGGGCGTCGGTGACCACGACGCCGATGCACGACCCCGCCGGTCGCGGCGGCTCCTCGACCGGTGGCAGGCGCCGCCCGACGGGTACGCCGTCCACGGTGAGCCTCGTGCGCTCGCCGAAGTTGGTCAGCAGGAGGACGGCGACGGTGTGCCCGGACGGCGTGACGCGGGACGACGTACCGATGCCGCCCTTGAAGCCAAGGCACGACATCCCGGTGCCGGCCCCGACGGCGCCCTCGGCCGGCGCGACGGAGCCGCCGCGGGACTCCAGGGCCGCGCGGTGAGCCGCGACCACGTCCTCGTGCTCGACCTGCATCCGCCGGCAGTCGTTGAGGAAGGAGTCGTCGCACTCGCCGACGACCGGGATCACCACGTCGTCGGCGACGCCCGGGTGCTGCTCGAGCGCGATCCGGCAGGCGGAGTCGTAGACCCTGCCGACCTGCATCGTCGAGGTCAGGTAGACCGGCGTCTCGAGGGTCGCCCACTCCCTTGCCGTCAGGAAGCCGGTGCACTCGCCGGCCGCGTTGAGCACGGCGCCGCCGGCGGAGAGCGGCCGCGGGTAGGCGTCCTCGGCGGCGACGAGCACGGTCACGCCGGTGCGCGCGGTGCCGCGTCCGTCCGGTGGGGGCGGCTCGTCGCGGTGCAGCGTGGTGTGGCCGAGACCCACGCCCGCGACGTCCAGCACGGAGTTGGTCGGGCCGGTCGGGAGGACGCCGATCTCGATCCCGATGTCGCGCGCGCGGGGCATGCGCTCATCCTGTCGAAGGACCGCAGCGGAACGCCATACTGCTGACTCATGAATCAGTACCGGATGCCGGTCGTGTGGTCGCCGACGACCAAGGAGCACGACCCACGCGACGAGGTGTGGGTGGGCGTGCCGACGACCGGCACCGAGGTGGCCGACCGGGTCGACGCGATCTTCGAGGCGGTCGCCGAGGCCGGGCACCCGCTGATCGAGGCCACCGACCAGCCCGACGACGTGCTCGCGCGGGTGCACGACGCGTCGCTGCTCGAGTTCCTGGTGGGCGCCGCCGATCGCTGGGCACAGGGCCCGTACGCCGAGCTGGTCGGCCAGACGCGGGTGGCGCCGTACTTCTTCCCGACGCCGGCGATGACCGCCGGCCTGCCCACCCGGCCCGCGGCGGCGATCCACGCCGAGGCCGGGCGCTTCGCCTACGACACGATGACGCTCGTCGGCCCCGGCACCTGGGCGGCGGCCCGGGCCGCCGTGGACTGCGCGCTCGGCGCGGCCGACCTGGTGCTCGCCGGAGCAGCGGCGGCGTACGCGCTGTGCCGGCCGCCCGGCCACCACGCCACCCCGGCCGGGTACGGCGGGTCGTGCTACCTGAACAACGCCGCCGTCGCCGCCGAGGCGCTGCTCGAGGGCGGTCACGAGCGGGTCGGCGTCGTCGACCTCGACGCCCACCACGGCAACGGCACCGAGGCGATCTTCTGGGAGCGCGGCGACGTGCTCTACGGGTCGCTGCACGTCGACCCGGGGGCCGGCTGGTTCCCCCACGTCGTCGGGTACGCCGACGAGACCGGTGCCGGCGAGGGGGAGGGGTGCACCCGCAACCACCCGCTGCCCGAGGGGACCGGCGACCGCCCCTGGCTCGACGCCGTGCAGGACCTGGTCGCCTGGGTCGTCGGCGCCGGGTGCTCGGCACTGGTCGTGTCGCTCGGCGTGGACGCCGCGGCCGACGACCCGGAGAGCCCGCTGCAGGTCACCCTCGACGGCTACCGGTCCGCCGGCACGGTCCTCGGCGGCACCGGCCTGCCCGCGGTCGTCGTCCAGGAGGGCGGCTACCACCTGCCGACGCTGGGCGGGCTCGTCGCGGCGCACCTGGAGGGCTACGGCGCCTGACCGACGGATTCGCTCTCAGCCGAATCATTCGACCTCCGCGCCCGGCGCGGGCTGTCATGGCGGCTCTCTCGGGAAAGGAGACCGCATGGCCGAGGAAGAGATCGTCGCGCCGCTGACCGACCTGTACCGAGCCGGCAAGGAGACCTTCCCCCGGTTCGCCGAGATGGTCGCGAAGGCCACCGAGGAGCTCGGTGGGTTCTACGACGTGTGGAAGGGCCAGCTCGCGGAGGCCGGCAACCCGCCCTCGCTGGTCGACGCCGTGGCCATCAACGGCGAGTGCTACGACCTGCTGCGTCGCGCGGTGATCTTCATCAACAACGGGGCCGAGGCGCTGGTCCACGCGGCCGACGAGCTCGCCCGCTCCGACAGCGACGCCGCCGAGTCCTCGATCACGCTCAAGCGGCTCGTGCAGGAGCCGCTGCGCACGCCGGCGGTGCCGGCGCCCAGGGAGGAGGACGCCGCATGATCCCGCAGGAGGGATCGGGGAGCCGGGGAGCCGACGACGCCGACTACCAGTTCGAGGCGGCGACCTGGGCGATCGAGGCCTGCTACGAGGACCTGCTCGGCATCGAGGCGGTCAGCCAGGCGGTGCGCTCGTCGTACGGGGCGCAGGGCCGCGGCGCCGACCCCGAGGTCGGGATCGGAGGCGACGGGCCGGCCGGTGTCCTGCCGTACACGATGCCGACGCGGACGCCGTACCAGGTGAGCGTGCACCTGACCGAGCAGCACCCCGGAGAGGTCGCCAGCCAGCTGGACGCGATCTTCCGCCAGGCGAGCGGCTACGCCTCGGGGACCGCGGAGCGGCTGCAGAGCCTGATCGACAACGTCTTCGGCGTCGACGTGCACGCCGTCTGGAGCGCCGCGGACGCCCAGTACCAGACCTGCACGCACCTGGCCGGGCAGTTCATCGACAACTTCGCGGACGTCGGGCAACTGATGAACGACCACTTCAAGGGGGAGACCGCCCGGCGGTACCGCGAGTGGTACGACAAGGTGGACGACGTCGTCAACCAGCTCATCGACTTCGCGGGGGTGGCGCAGATCGGCGCGGCCGCCACGGCGAACGTGCTCTGGGTCGCCAAGGCCAGCATGGTCACCATCGGCCGGGAGGCGCAGACCGCCTTCGAGACCACCCTCGACGCGTGGAAGCAGGACGCGGGCAACTTCCCGTTCCAGCCCGGGCTGACCCACCAGAGCATCACGCAGTTCAAGGGACTGGTGGACCAGGTGGTGGGGTACGCGAAGAAGATCCCGGGGGTGATCGGGAAGGCCGCCGGCGCCGCCGAGAAGGCCGAGGGCATCGTCGGCACGATCGACCGGCTCATCCAGCGTGACGAGAAGAACGAGCAGGCCGTGACAACCATCGCGTCGAGGTCGGCCGAGCTTCTCGCCTCGCTGACCGACGCACTGGTGACCAAGTCGGCCGACGTCAGCGCGGCGCTGGACCGCATCGGTTCGGAGACCCGTCCGCACCGGCAGGAGATCGAGTCCCGACCGCAGCTGGTGCTGCCCGTCGAGCGTCCCGAGTTCCACTACGCCTGAGCGGACCCGCGCCCGTTTGACGTCGCGCTGAACGGGCAGGCGCTGTCACATGGAAGAGCAGGCGCCGAAGATCCCGTCCCGCCTCTGGTACCTGCCCGGCCCCGTCGTCCTCGTGGCCGGGATCGTCCTGACCTCCCTGTTCCTCCAGTGGTCCGAGCGCGTCCCGGCGCCGGTGGAGACGTTCGAGACCGGTGAGACGGTGGAGGTCACCCTCCAGGAGGAGGAGGGACTGACGATCCTCCTCGGTGACGGGTGGAGCCACGACAACACCACGAAGTGCGCGGTCGCGGACCGGTACGGCGACAAGGTGTCGGTGACCTACGGCTTTCCCGAGCGTGAGGTGGTCCACGAGGGCGAGGAGTTCCACCCGGCGTACGAGACCTCCGACGACGTGCCCCCGGGCACCTACACGGTGAGCTGCCTGGAGACGGGAGGCGAGCCGATCCACGTCGGCGTGGCGCCCGCCGACACCGACAGCGAGAGGTTCCACGACCTGGCGGTCGTCCCGTGGACGACCGGGCTCGCCGTGTGCGTGATCGCGACCGTGGCCGTGTACGTCGTGCGGCGTCGCGCCCGCGCGCGGCTGCTCGAGTACGCGCGCCGGGTGCGCTGAGCGTTCGCGAGGGTTGCGCCCGCGTCAGGCGGCCATGACGCGGTCGACGAACTCCTCGAGGTTCCGGCGGAGCCGCTCGACCGACGCCTCGACGGAGAGGGTCTCCCGCAGCCTCGCCGCGTCGGACATCCTCTTGCCCCGCACGTAGAGCGAGCAGGCCAGGTCGCGGCAGATGTAGATGCCTCTCGAGTCGCCCTTCTTGCCCGCGGCGCCGGCACGCCGCGCGACGCAGAGCGCGACCGAGCGGCCGGAGTGCGGGGTGACACAGATCTGGCACATCGAGCTGCGGCCGGCGCCGACCCCCGACGTCTGGCGCAGCAGCAGCCCGACCGGCCCGTCGTCGCGCTCGACGACCAGGTAGGCCCGCTGCGAGCCGGAGGGGTCCTGCCAGCCGAGGAAGTCGAGGTCCGGCCAGGGCACCTCCGCGAGGTCGGGGAGCTGGGTGCGGCTCGCCTCGCCCTTCGAGCAGTTCACGAAGGAGCGCCGGATCTCGGTGGCGGAGAGGGGGTTCATCGCCACGCAGGCTACGTGCCGGGAGGGCCCCCTCGCACCGGCGTTCGGGCGCTGCCGTGCCCGAGAGGGTTCCGCCCGGGGACAACTTGCTGGAGGCTGAGCGCGTCTCCCTCCGGTACGACGACATCCGCATCGGGAGGAGAGGTCATGCCGGACCAGGGCCGTCACGGGCGCGAGCAGTACGTCATCGAGGGGGAGGGCGTCCCCGCCGCCGCACCTGCCGGAGCGCGGGCCGTCGCGGCCGCCGCCGCGGCACCGCCGTTCCGCTTCTCGCGGGTCGGGCCGCGGGGCAAGCGGCTCGACGCGGGCACCCGGCGCAAGGTCGCGCAGGCGATGACGTCGGGGCCGCAGCGCGACGGCCGGATCCCGGCCGGCTTCACCTACCTGGGTCAGCTCGTCGACCACGACCTCACCTTCGACGCCACCACGGTGGCGCTCGGGGAGACCATCAGTCCGGCCGAGCTGCTGCAGGGCCGGTCGCCGACGCTCGACCTCGACAACCTGTACGGCTTCGGCCCCGGTGACGAGGTGTCCAAGAAGTTCTACGAGGACGACCGCGTCCACCTCAAGGTGGGCACCACCACGGCGGTCGGCGGCGGCCGGCTGCGCGCCCGCAAGGGGTTCGACCTGCCGCGCGTGGGGACGGGCAACCGGCCGCGGCGCGCGAACATCCCGGACCTCCGCAACGACGAGAACCTCGCGGTCGCCCAGCACCACGCGGCGTTCATCCGGTTCCACAACCGGGTGGTGAGCACGCTGCCCTCGTCGGTGCCGCCCGGTGAGCGGTTCCGACGGGCACGGCGGCGGGTGGTCCTGCACTACCAGTGGATGCTGCGGACCGACTACCTGCCGCGGATCGTCGACCCCGCGATCGTCAACGACGTCTTCAGGAACGGCCGCAAGGTCGTCGAGGTCGGTGCCGCCCCGTTCTCGATGCCCACGATGCCCGTGGAGTTCTCCGTCGGCGCGTTCCGGCTCGGGCACCTCGGGGTACGCCGGCACCGGGTTCCGGGTGCTCGGCGCGCCCGGCGGGCTCGGTCGCGCCGGCCAGCGACTCGCGCGGATCGCGCTGGCGCTGGGTCTGCCGGCGACCGCGTCCGGGCAGGACGTCGTCGAGACGGTCGTCGCCGCCCGGGCCCGGCCGGGGGTCCCGCCGGTCACCGTCCCCGTCGGCGCCGCCCCCTGCAAGCAGAACGTCATGCGGGGGAGCGAGGTCGACCTGTACGCCTTCCCGACCCCGCGGATCCACGGCAACGACGGCGGCCGGTACATCCAGACCTACGGGATGAACATCGCGCGCACCCCCGACGGGTCGTGGACCAACTGGTCGATCAACCGGATGATGATCGCCGGGCGGGACACGCTCGCCTGCCTGATCCCCGGGCCCCAGCACCTCGGCGTGATCAGGGCGAGGTGGGCCGAGCTCGGCGAGCCGATGCCGATCGCGCTCGCGCTCGGCGTCGAGCCCGGCCTGCCGTACGTCGGTGCGTTGCCGCTGCCGGAGGGCGCGGACGAGAGCCACTTCCTCGGTGCGCTCTTCGGCGAGGGGATCGAGGTGGTCCCTGCGGAGACCGTCGACCTGATGGTGCCCGCGACCGCGGAGATCGTCGTCGAGGGACACATCGCGCTCGACCGGGAGGCGATGGAGGGACCGATGAACGAGTACCCGGGCTACAACGCCCTCGACGCCTCGCCGAAGCCCCTCTTCGAGGTCAGTGCCATCACCTACCGCGACGACGCCATCCTGCCGGTCGTGGCCGCCGGCCCACCCGTCGAGGAGGACCACACCGGGACCGGCACGATGCACGCCGCCGAGATCCTCTACCAGCTGCGCCGGGCCGGGCTGCCCGCGGCCGCCGCCTGGTTCTCGTACGAGTCGGCGCTGCACTGGCTGATCGTCTCGGTGCGTCCGGACTGGCACGAGAGCCTCGGCATCCACTCCGGCGAGCTCGCCCAGCGGATCGGCGACGTCGTCTTCAGCGGCAAGGCCGGGTTCGGGGTGCCCAAGGTGCTGCTGGTCGAGGACGACATCGACATCACCGACGTCGACGACGTGGTCTGGGCGTTCGCGACCCGCACCCACCCCGAGTACGGCGAGATCCACTTCCCCGCCAGGCCGACCGCTGCCCTGTCCGTCTACCTCACGGAGCAGGAGCAGCGCAGCTACCGAGCCGGCAAGGTGGTCCACAACTGCCTGCTCGCCGACCTGTACCCACCCCACCAGCGGCCGGTCCGGGGCAGCTTCGAGAACGGCTGGCCCGAGGACATCCAGGAGCGGGTGCTCTCCGGGTGGCGGTCCTACGGCTACGACGCGTAGAGCCGGCGCTGCTGTCAGAGCACCGCGTCGAGGAAGGCGCGGGTCTCGGGGTGCTCGGGCGACCCGATGATCTGGTCGGGCGGGCCCTCCTCGAGGACCCGGCCCTCGTGGAAGAACGCCATCCGGTCGGCGACCTCGCGGGCGAAGCCCATCTCGTGGGTGACCACCAGCATCGTCATGTGCATCTCGGTGGAGAGCGACTTCATCACCTGCAGCACCTCGCCGGTGAGCTCGGGGTCGAGGGCCGAGGTGGGCTCGTCGAAGAGCATCACGTCGGGCTGCATGGCCAGCGCCCGGGCGATCGCCACCCGCTGCTGCTGTCCTCCGGAGAGCCGGATCGGGTGCTCGTGCGCCTTGTCGGCGAGGCCGACCCGGTCGAGCAGCTCCTGGGCCCGCCGGTTGATCTCCTCGTCGGTCCCCCTGCCCGCCAGCCGCGGCGCACAGGTGACGTTGTCGAGCACGGTCATGTGCGGGAAGAGGTTGAACTGCTGAAACACCATCCCGACGTGCAACCGGAGCCGGCGGATCTGGTCGAGCTTGCGCCGGGTGCGGAAGCCGCCCTGGAGCCGGATCCCGGCCACCTCGATCGAGCCCGCGGTGGGGTCCTCGATGAAGTTCACGCACCGCAGCACCGTGGACTTGCCCGAGCCCGAGCGCCCGAAGATCACGACCACCTCGCCGCGGTGCACCTCCATGTCGATCCCGCGGACGACCTCGTTGCGCCCGAAGGTCTTGCGCAGTCCCTCGATGCGGACGACGGCGTCGGTGGTCACGCGCCCGCCACCCCGCCGCCGTGCTCGCTCGGGAGCTCGCTCTGCACCTTCATCACCTTGGCCACGTGGTCACGGTCGTAGCCGCGCCCGATCCGCTTCTCGAGGCGGCTCTGGAAGAACGTGAAGAGCACGGTGAGACCCCAGTACATGAGGGCGACGGTGACGTACGCCTCGAGGTTCTTGAAGTCCGCCTTCCCGACCAGCTGCGAGCGGCGGAAGATCTCCGCGCTGCTGGCGGTGACGCCGAGGAACGACACCAGGGCGGTGTCCTTCATCATCGCGATGAACTCGTTGCCGGTGGGCGGGATGATCACCCGGAACGCCTGGGGCAGCACCACCTTGCGCATCTTCTGGGCGTACGTCATCCCCAGCGCGTCCGCGGCCTCGCCCTGCCCGCCCGCGACCGACTGGATGCCGGCCCGGAAGATCTCGGTCATGTAGGCGCCGTAGTTGAGGCCGAGGGCGATGGTGCCGGCCGTCGCCGCGTCGAGCACCAGCGCCTGGTCGAACCCCTCCGGGAGCCAGCTGTACTTCGCGGCGAGGTTGCGCCCGACCGGGGGCAGCGCCAGGTAGATGAGGAACATCTGCACGATCAGCGGGGTGCCGCGGAAGAACGACACGTAGAACCCGGCGACGCCGTACGCGATCGCGTTGCGGGAGATCCGGGCCAGCGCGCCGAGGAGCGCCAGCACGATCGCGATCGCGATGCCGCCCAGCGCCATCGCGGCGGTGTAGGTGAGCCCACCGGCGATGTAGCGGAAGTTGTCCCGGATCCACTGTAGGTCGAAGTCCGCGGCGTTGCCGAAGAAGGCGAGCAGCGCGAAGAGCACCACCCAGACGGCGGCGTTCTTCACCCGGAACGGCACGCGTGCCGACGCGAGCTGCCACCGCTCCCAGAGACCGGGCCTGCTCTCGGCGCGCTCCGGTGTCTCGTCGCTGGCGGGCGTGGTCACTCCTCCGGCTTCGTGGTGTCGATGCCGTACCACTTCTCGGCGAGCTCCGACAGGGTGCCGTCGTCGTGCATCTCACCGACGATCTCGTCCACCGCCTTGTAGAGGCTCTCCGAGGAGGGGTCGGAGCTCTTGTCGAAGCCGACCGACAGGGGCTCGTTGAACACCGGGTCGCCGACGATCTTCACCGGGTTGCCGTCGTCGATGTAGCCCTGGGCGGTCGTCACCGACGTGATCACCGCGTCGAGCCGCCCGTTCGCCAGGTCCTGCAGGGCCGTCGTGTCGGTGTCGTACCCGGAGACCTTGGCGTCGTCGATGACGAAGTCGAAGGTGTAGCCCTCGATGTCGAGCTCCTTGTTGAGGAACTGCTCGTAGGTGCAGCCGGCGCAGACACCGATCTTGGCGCCGTCGAGGTCGGTGCTCACGTCGCTGACCTCGTCGTCGTCCTCCTGGACCACGACGACCGCGGGGACGTAGTTGTAGGGCTGGGTGAAGTAGAGGACCTTCTGCCGGTCGTTGGTCGGTGTCATCGACCCCACCGTCGTGTCCCAGCGCCCGTTCCAGCTGCCGGCGGTGATGACGTCCCAGGCCGGCGTCTCCCAGGCGACGTCGACGCCGAGGCGGTTCGCGATCTCGGTGGCGACGTCGATGTCGAACCCTTCGTACTCACCCGTCTGCTCGTTGAGCTTCGACTGCGGCGGGTACGCCGGGTCCGTCGACACGGTGAGCACGCCCTTCTCGCAGATCTCCGCGAGGAGGTCGGTCGGGTTCTCCGCGCAGGCGCCCTCCTCGGACGGGCCGTTCGCCTTCGCGTCGCCGTCGTCGTCACCGTCGTCGCCGCAGGCGGCGAGCGTCAGGAAGAGGGACGTCGCCAGGACGGCGGCACAACGGGAACGGATACGCATGGACCCACCTCCGGTACGTGATCGTCGTCCCGATAGTGCCAGAGTGCGACCCCCTCAGGGCAGGGTTCGACACGCCCCCAGCCGACCTCCCCCTTATTGATGACGGCGTCCTGTTGATGACGGCGTCCGCGGCGCGCGGGTCAGGCGGCCCGGAAGGTCGCCCGGTAGGCCTGGGGCGGCACGCCGACGATCCGGCGGAAGTGCGGCCGGAGGGAGACGGCGTCGCTGAACCCGCACCGGCGCGCGACCGCGTCGATGTCGAGGGTGGTCGACTCCAGGAGCTGCTGGGCGCGGAGCACCCGCTGCTGCAGGAGCCACTGCAGCGGCGAGAGCCCGGTCCGCTGCCGGAAGCGGCGGTCGAAGGTGCGCCGGCTCAGGTGGACGTGCGCGGCGAGCGCGTTGATGTCGAGGCTCGCGTCGTCGAGCCGGTCGAGGGCATGGGCCATCGCCTCGCCGACCGGGTCCCCGTCGCTGGTCGCCGGGACGGGGTGCTCGACGAACTGGGCCTGACCGCCCGCACGGTGGGGCGCGACCACGAGCGTCCGGGCCGCGGCGTTGGCGGCCGCCGCGCCGTGCTCGCG
>Ga0164243_10006012_pt1 | contig 18473 bp, 15 predicted proteins | sample OricompcompostOP_FD_108781 | JGI IMG/M metagenome (GOLD analysis project Ga0164243, IMG submission 108781) | Organic Plus compost microbial communities from Emeryville, California, USA - Original compost - Organic plus compost (OP) | ecosystem: Engineered > Solid waste > Mixed feedstock >... | reverse complement strand
CGAACGTGCCGAACTCGGTCCTGAGGGTGGCCAGGTCCCCGGCCACGATCTCGCGCAGCCGGTCGAGCCGGTCGGAGCCGGGGAGGTCGGCGCTGGGCCGCCCGTCGGCGCCGTAGCCGGTGGTGAGCACCGAGCCGTCGGCCAGCAGCGCCCGCACGCCGCGCACGTTGTGGGAGGTCCGGCCATAGGCCAGCGAGCGGGCCCCGCAGGCGTCGTTGCCGATCATCCCGCCGATCGTGCAGCGGGTGCTGGTCGAGGGGTCCGGGCCGAACCGGAGGCCGTACGGCGCCGAGGCCTGCTGCAGCACGGCCTGCACCGCGCCGGGCTGGACCACGGCGGTCTCCGCGTCGGGGTCGACCGACACCACCTGGTTCATGTGCCGGCTGAAGTCGACCACGACGCCCGGGCCGATCGCGTTGCCGGCCACCGACGTGCCGGCGCCGCGCGCGGTGACGCTGAGCCCCTCGGCGCGCGCGGCCGCGAGGACCGCCGCGACCTCGTCCGCCGAGCGCGGGAACGCCACCGCCACCGGCGGGACGCGGTAGAGCGAGGCGTCGGAGGAGTAGGCGCCCAGGATCGCGGCGTCGTCCCGGACGTCGCCTGCTCCGTGGCGCTGGAGCTGCTGAGCGATGCCGGACACGACGGCAATCTATCGGGCCGGCGCGCGCGGCCGGGTGCCGCGGGTGACGTCAGCTCGCCGGTGCCTCGGACACGCGCTCACCCCTGCGGGTCGAGCGCGTGGACGCCGGCCGGGTCACGGTGATGCGGAGGGCTACGCTCCGTCCGAGGTCACCATCACCGGCACGACAACCAGGAGGCGCCATGCGACTCGGCATGATCATCGACTACTCCGGCGGTTTCGCCGAGACCGTGGAGCTCCTGCAGGAGTACGAGCGCAACGGCCTCGACCTGGTGGCGATGCCGGAGGCGTACTCCTTCGACGCGGTCAGCCAGCTCGGCTACATCGCGGCGAAGACCGAGCGGCTGCAGCTGATGTCGGCGATCTTCCAGATCTACACCCGCACCCCGTCGCTGACCGCGATGACCGCCGCCGGCCTCGACTTCGTCTCCGACGGGCGGTTCACGCTCGGCCTCGGCGCCAGCGGACCGCAGGTCATCGAGGGCTTCCACGGCGTGAAGTACGACGCGCCGCTGGGCCGCACCCGCGAGGTCATCGAGATCTGCCGCCAGGTGTGGAAGCGCCAGCCGGTCGAGTTCGCCGGCACGTACTACGACGTCCCGTTGACCAAGGACAAGGGCGGCTCCGGGCTGGGCAAGCCGCTGAAGATCATCAACCACCCGGTCCGCAGCGAGATCCCGATCTCGGTGGCGGCCCTCGGCCCCAAGAACGTCGCCCTGGTCGCCGAGCTCGCCAACGGCTGGCAGCCGCTCTTCTTCCACCCCGGCAAGGTCGACCTCGCCTGGGGCCCTTCCCTCGAGGAGGGTTTCGCCTTGCGCGACCCGGCGCTCGGCGAGCTCGACATCCAGCTCCAGATCGCCTTCCACCTCGGCGAGCCGTCGCCGGAGGCCGTGCAGGCGGTGCGCAACCAGGTCGCCCTCTACGTCGGCGGCATGGGCGCGCGCGACAAGAACTTCTACAACCAGCTCGCCTGCCGCTACGGCTACGAGGCCGAGGCCAAGGAGATCCAGGACCTCTACCTGTCCGGCGCGAAGGCGGAGGCGGCGGCCGCCGTACCCCAGGAGCTGGTGGACGCGATCACGCTCTTCGGCGACGAGGACGCCATCCGGCGGCAGGTCGCCGAGTTCCACGCCGCCGGCGTGCGCACCTTCCTGCTGACGCCGCTGGCGGCCACCGACGAGGAGAAGGTCGCCCAGGTCCGCCGGCTCTCCGAGATCGTCAAGGAGGTCGCGCCGTGAGCGCTCCCTCCGCACCGGAGCGCCGCTTCACGGTGACCCGCGACGGTGCGGTCGCGACCGTCGGCGTCGCGGGCCCGGGCGGCAAGCCCGTCATGGACGAGGCGTTCTTCGACGAGCTGGGCGCGACCTTCGCCGAGCTCGACGCCGACGAGGACGTCCGCGCGATCGTGGTCACCGGCGCCGGGCAGCACTTCTCCTTCGGACTCGACCTGGCCTCCGCGGGGCGGAGCTTCGCCGCGCTCCGGGCCGAGAACAACGCCGGCCCGCGCAAGGAGTTCCTCGCCTCCATCCGCCGGTGGCAGGCGGCCTTCGACGTTCTCGCCGGCACCCGCACACCCACCGTGGCCGCGGTGACCGGATGGTGCATCGGCGGCGGCGTCGACCTCGCCGTCGCCTGCGACGTCCGGGTCGCCTCGTCCGACGCGGTCTTCAGCGTCCGCGAGGCCAAGGTCGGGATCGTGGCCGACCTCGGCAGTCTGCAGCGTCTCGTCGGCGTGATCGGCGACGGGCACCTGCGTGAGCTCGCCCTCACCGGCGACGACATCTCCGCCGAGCGTGCCGCCGAGATCGGCCTGGTCAACCACGTCCACCCCTCGCCCGAGGAGGCGCGCGCCGCGGCGGCCGAGCTCGCCGGCCGGATGGCGGCCAACTCGCCGCTGGTGCTGCAGGGCATCAAGGACGTGCTCGACGCCGAGCGCGGCCCGCGGGTCGAGGCCGGCCTGCGCTACACCGCGGTCTGGAACGCCGCCTTCCTGCTCAGCGACGACCTCGACGAGGCGATGGCCGCCTTCGCCGAGCAGCGCGCACCGCAGTTCACCGGCCGCTGACGCCGAGCCGCCCGCGCTCGGCGGTCACTCGACGGCCAGGCGCCGCTTCGCCATCGTGATCGCGGCGACGGCGCGGCCATAGCGGATCGGCACGGCGCCGAGCGCCAGAGCGCGCTGCCGGGTCGGCTCGGTGACGTCGAAGTGCTCGGTCGGCGTGCCGGGGTTCTGGATCCACCGGGCCTCGAGACCGAGCCGGGCGGCGAACTCCAGCAGCTCGCGACGCCCGGCCTCACCGGGGAGATCGGACAGCAGGTGCGACCACACGCCGTCCACCGGGCCGACCACGGCCGGTCGCCGCATGTCGTCGACATAGACCGTCACGGCCCAAGGCTCCCACGGCCGGCAGCGGCTCAGCGCACGTGGCCGTAGAAGACCGAGCTGCTCCAGATCCGGTCGCGACGGACGGGGACGCCCGGACGCGAGGCGTGCCAGATGGTGTGCCGCCCGGCGTAGATGCCGACGTGGTAGACCCGGCCGCCGCTGGTGAAGAACACCAGGTCGCCGACCTGCGGGCGGCGGACCCGCTGGGTGGCGCCGGCCTGGGCGCCGGAGGTGCGCGGCAGCCTCTCGCCGACGCGGCGGTACACCCACTGCACGAGGCCGGAGCAGTCGAACGCGTTCGGGCCGGCGGCGCCGTACGCGTAGGGCTTGCCGGCGCGCGAGCGCGCCGCCGCCATCACCTTGGCGACGCGCCTCTTGGCCCGTTTCTCGGCCTTCTCCTTCTTGGACGACGAGTCCGTCGTGGACTGGTCGGCGGCGTGCTCCTTGGCCTGCTCCGCGGCGACGCCGAGGGTTTCGACGTGGCGGTCGTCGGCATGAGCGGGCGTGGCCGGTGTCAGCAGGCACGCCGAGGCGAGCACGGGTACGACGAGCAGGCGCGCGGCAGCGCGCGAGGCGAGGGTGGACATCAAGACTCCGTCAGCGGCGCCTGCGAGAGATGACCTGTCGGGCTTGGGCTGCTGGTGCCCCGGGACGCGCACGTCCCTTCGCCCCGAGCCGGATCGGTGTGGACCGGGTGTCCGGCGTACTGCTGGGTCTCCCGTGCCCGCGCTTACTTCATCGTGGTCGATGTCTCCCCACCTCGAGCGCGGGCCTCGGCGCGAGGTGGGCGGCCTGTCCGGTCGGACAGGACTCGGCCGCCGATTCCACCCTGCCGGTCACCGTCGGCGCAGTGGCGGGTGTCACCTTCGACGGGTGGCGATCCTCACCCCCGTTCCGTGTAACGCCGGCCGGTCCCTCGCCCGGGACGCGTCCGGGGGCTGGTCGTCCGCCGGTGAAATCCGAGCTAGCCGGGCAGGTGCGGGTCGGCCAGGAGGTACTGGGTGAGCCGGCCGTCGCGGCGGCGGCGCGGTCGCACGGGCTCGGGGATCATCCGGCCCTCGGCGGTGTCCCAGAACCGGTCCACCTGCAGCGCCACCCGGCGCGCCAGCCGGCCGGGCACGCCACGGTGCGGGAGATAGGGGTGCGGTCGCGTCGGCACGCGCTTCTCGCAGCGGTAGAGCCGCTCGGCGAGTGCGCTGCGCTCCTCCTCGGTCATGGTGGCGGCCAGGTCGTCCACCAGCTGCAGCTCGAGGGTGCGCATGCCGGCCAGCTCGCGCTCGATCTCGTCCCAGATCGACGTCCAGGTCCGCCGTACGGCGTAGGTCGATCCGTAGAGCTTGGCCTTGAGCTGGGCCAGGGCGACCTCGAGTCGCCGGCTCTGCAGCGCGAACTCGTGTGCGCGCCGGTGGCCCCGCTGCAGCCGGCGCCGGGCCGCCGGGACGAGCACGGCGTTGGCGGCGGCAACGTGCCGGCTCGTGCTGGCGAGGAACGGGTCGGTCGCGCCGTACGCCGCACGTGGGGTGTCGTGCGTCGGCCGGCAGGCCTCGGCGCTGCGCAGCCGGGCACGGAGCACGGCGTGCGTCTGGGCGACGGTGTCGGCGAGGACGTCGACGGCTTCGGGGCTGTCCATGACTCCACCTCCGGGTCCGAGACCCTCCCGAAATCCAGTGTGCGCCGGTCCCGAGCCCCTCACAAGGGGCCGGAACCGGCGCACACGCGCTGGGTGCAGGCGGTCAGCCGCGCGGCAGCGTGGGGTACTCGACGCCCGAGATGTGCTGCACGGTCCGCACGACCTGGCAGGAGTAGCCGAACTCGTTGTCGTACCAGACGTAGAGGATCGCGCTGTCGCCGTCGACGATCGCGGCGTTGCCGTCGATGATCGAGGCGGCGCGCGAGCCGATGAAGTCGCTGGAGACGGCGTCGGTCGCCTCGGTGTAGTCGAGCTGGCGGCTCAGCGGGCCGGTCAGCGAGACCTTGCGCAGGTGCTCCAGGACCTCCTCGCGGCTGGTCTCGCGCTTGAGCTGCAGGGAGAGGATCGCGATCGAGACGTCCGGCGTGGGCACGCGGATGGAGTTGCCGGTGATCTTGGCGTCGAGGTCGGGCAGCACCTTGGCGACCGCGGAGGCGGCACCGGTCTCGGTGATCACCAGGTTGAGCGGCGCGGAGCGGCCGCGACGGTCGGCCTTGTGGTAGTTGTCGAGCAGGTTCTGGTCGTTGGTGAACGAGTGGACCGTCTCGACGTGGCCGCGGATGATCCCGAACTCCTCGTCCATCGCCTTGAGCGGCGGGACGATGGCGTTGGTGGTGCAGGAGGCGCAGGAGAGCACCTGCTCGGCCGGGTCGACGTCGAGGTGGTTGATGCCGTGGACGATGTTGGGGACGTCGCCCTTGCCGGGAGCGGTCAGCAGCACCTTGGCGATCCCGGGCCGCAGGTGCTGGGAGAGGCCCTCGCGGTCACGCCAGATGCCGGTGTTGTCGATGAGGATGGCGTCCTTGATGCCGTAGGCGGTGTAGTCGACCTCCTCCGGCGAGTTGGAGTAGATCACCTGGATCACGTTGCCGTTGGCGATGATCTGGTTCTGCTCCTCGTCGACCGTGATCGACCCGTTGAAGGCGCCGTGGATCGAGTCGCGACGCAGCAGCGAGGCACGCTTCTTGAGGTCCTCGCCCTTGCCCTTGCGGACGACGACCGCGCGCAGCCGCAGTCCGTTGCCGGAGCCGGACTTCTCGACCAGGAGGCGGGCGACCAGGCGGCCGATCCGCCCGAAGCCGTAGAGGACGACGTCCTGCGGGCCGGGGGCGGCGGACTTGTTCTCCCCGGTGGCGTCGGCGAGCACCTCGGCGGTGAACGCGGCGATGTCGCGGCCGGCGCCGTTCTCCTTGTAGGCCTTGAGCAGCAGCGCCAGGTCGATCTTCGCCGCGGCGATGTCGAGGTCGGCGATCGCCTCGAGGAAGGGCAGCGTGTCGGTGACCGAGAGCTCCTCGCCCTCGATCATGCGGGCGAAGCGGTGGATCTTGAGGATGCTGATCACCGACTTGTTCACCAGCGAGCGGCTGTGGAGGAGGATCGTCACGTCCTTCTCACGGTGCAGCTTGCCGACGATCGGAATCATCGCCTCGGCGAGCTCTTCGTGGCGCTTCCAGCGAGTGAACTTGTCTTCGGTGGCGGTCAACGTTGATCCCCTATGGCAGCTCGACAAAACCGCTCGATGGTAGGCCGCGGCGTGGGTGGGGTGGCTAATCGGGCCCGGGCTCCGGGACGTGGAATCCGTCACAGGAGCGCGGGGGCGGCGTGCCCGTCGTACGCCGGGGCCTGGCCGCCGAGATCGTGGATATGTCAACAATCGCGCTATCATGGACCCGCGATGACAGCGATGAGGACGACGCGATGGCTCGACGACGAGGAGCAGCGGACCTGGCGTGCGTGGGTCGACGTCAACGCGCAGCTGTCGGCTCGACTCAACCGCGAGCTCCAGGCCGCGAGCGGACTGTCGCTGTCCGACTACGAGATCCTCGTGGCGCTCACCGACGTGCCGGAGCGCTCGCTGCGGATGTACGAGCTCGGCGAGCGTCTGCAGTGGGAGAAGAGCCGGGTCTCCAAGCAGGTCTCGCGGATGGAGGCCCGCGGGCTCCTGCGCCGTCGGCACTGCGCCGATGACCGCCGGGGGGCGTTCGTCGACCTCACCGACGAGGGGCAGGCCGCGATCCACGCCGCCGCGCCGGGTCACGTCGCACTGGTGCGCGAGCTGTTCTTCGACGGCCTGAGCGCCGACCAGGTGCGCAGTCTCGGGCGTTTCGCGACCACCGTCCTGGAGCGGCTGCGCGAGGACTGAGCCGGGCCCGGCCAAGCCCAGCCGGCCGGTGGTCAGCCGGCCGTGAGCCGGCGCAGCCGCTCGAGCCGGCGGAGGCCCTCGGGATCGGGGCCGTCGGCACGCGCCAGCGCCGTGTCGAGGCGCCGGCGCGCCTCGTCGGCGTCGAGGCCGACGCCGATGGCGACCAGCTCGCTGCGCTCGGGCGCCGGCCGGCGGGTCACGTGGACCTGCCCGCCGACCACGTGCACGACGTACCCCCGCCGGCCGCGGCCGGTGTCGACGGCGAGGGTCCCCTTGATCCGGTACGCCGCCGCGGGCGGGTCGAGAAGGAGGTCGACGATCGCGCCGGGCCGCACCGGGCCGGCCGTGCCGGCCGCCGCCGACGAGGCCGCCGGAGGGTGGTGGTGCCCGTCGGGTCCCTCGTGCCCCTCGTGCCGCTCGTGCTCGTCCCGCTCCGCCCGGAGCAGGGCGGCGAGCGGGAGCTGGTCCGGGGGGTCCTCGGCCATCGCGACGTCGTGGACGAGCGCCGGGTCGATCCGGCCGCGGGAGGTGCGCACGACGTGGGCGCCGGGATTGACCTCGCGCACCCGCGCCTCGATCGCGGCGAGGGTGTCCTCCCGCGTGGCGGCCGGGAGGAGGTCGACCTTGTTGAGCACCACCAGGGTGGCGACCGCGAAGCGTGCGGGCGGCATCCCGCCGTCGTCGACGGTGCCGAAGTAGTGCACGGTGTCGACCACGTCGATCACGCCACCGGGCCGGACCCGGCGGGCCCCGCTGCGCCGGATCATCTGCGCCAGCGCACCCGGCTCGGCCAGGCCGCTCGCCTCCACGACGACCGCGTCGAGGGCCAGGCGCGGATGCGTCAGCCGGTCCAGGGCGGCGTCGAGGCCCGCCACGTCCTCCACACAGCACAGGCAGCCGCCCGCGATCGACACCGGCTCGTCGACCTGCCCGGTCACCAGGCCGGCGTCGACGTTGATGGCGCCGAAGTCGTTGACGATGACGCCGATGCGGGCGCCCGGCCGTCGCAGCAGCCCGTTGAGCAGCGTCGTCTTCCCGGCGCCCAGATGCCCGGTCAGCGCGGTCACCGGCACCTGCGAGCTCACCCGCCCGAGCCTAGGGTGTCGGGCCGCGCCTGCTGCCGGCCCGCCCGCGAGTTGACAACGATTCTCATCCCGACGGCAGTCGTGGCAGGGTGTGCTGCGTGGGCAGCGGACACGGGCACGGGCGCCGGGCGGACCGGGGAGTCGACGACCAGATCCGGATCGGTACGACGGCGCGCACCCTCCTGCTGTCGGGACTCGCGCTCGCGCTGATCGGCACCCTGGTCGGGCTCGCCGTGTGGTGGCCGCCGCGCGACGCCGCGGACCGAAGCGCCGCGGCGGGCGGCGCCGCCGCCCAGTTCGCCGCGCCGGGAGTCACCTTCCCGACCGGCGAGGTGGTCGCGGTCGCCGAGCGCTGCGGCGGCACGGGCCTGCCCGACGGCTCGGGGTGCAGCACCGTGACCGTCAAGGTCGAGGGGGAGGGCGGTGACGCGGAGACGGTGCGACTCGACGTACCACCCGAGGTGATCGACTCGGGCCTCGGCAAGGGCGACACCGTCGAGCTGCTGCGGACCCCCGCTCCCGAGGACTCCCCGGAGCAGGGTGCGTCGTACTCCTACTTCGCGACCGAGCGGCACGGCACGCTGATCTGGCTGGCGGTCCTCTTCGTCGCCGTCGTGGTGGCGGTCGCGCGCTGGCGGGGACTGCTGGGCCTGATCGGCCTCGCCTTCGGCGGCGTCGTCGTGTGGTGGTGGATGCTCCCGGCGCTGCTGGACGGCGCCCCCGGCGTCGGTGTCGCGCTGACGAGCGCGTCGGCGATCATGTTCGTGGTCCTCTACACCACCCACGGCTTCTCCTTGCGCACGAGCACCGCGCTGGCTGGCACGATCCTCGGGATCGCCCTCACCGCCGGCATCGGCGTGGTCGCGATCGGCGACGCCCGGCTGACCGGGATCAGCGACGAGAGCGGTGCGATCCTCTCCACCTTCGGTGCGCTCGACTTCCAGGCCCTGCTCGGCTGCGCGCTGGTGATCGCCGGTCTCGGCGTGCTCAACGACGTGACGATCACCCAGGCCTCCGCGGTGTGGGAGCTGCGCGCGGCGACGCCGGGGGCCTCGCGGACCGCGATCTTCACCAGCGCGATGCGGATCGGGCGCGACCACATCGCCTCGACGATCTACACGATCGTCTTCGCCTACGTCGGCACCGCGCTCATCCTGCTGATGCTGCTGCGCGTCTACGACCGCCCGCTGCTCGAGCTCATCTCGACCGAGCAGCTGGCCGAGGAGGTCGTCCGGACCCTGGTGACCTCGATCGGGCTCGTCCTCGCCGTACCCGTCACCACGGCCCTCGCCGCGGTCATCGCCGCGCCGCGGCCCGGCGTCGAGGCCGGCTGACCGCTGGTTCGGTGTCACTGCCGGCAGCACGCAGCGGGCAGCGACACCGAACCAGCGGCCCCGCGGGTGAGCGACCCGCGGATGCGTCACCCGCGCGGGTCGGCCGGGGAGCGTGCGGCTACAGCGACGGATCGGTCCACGCCAGCTGGACCACCTCGACGCCACGGTCCCGGGTGAGCATCCGCCCGCGGCCCGGCCGCGCGGGACCGGGGCGCAGGTTGCCGATCAGCGCGCCCTCGTCGCGGTTGCCGGCGAGCAGGATGCCCGGCATCGCGAGGTCGCGCAGGGTCTGGATGACCGGCTCGTAGAGGGCGCGGGAGGCGCCTCCGGAGCGGCGGGCGACGGCGATGTGCAGGCCGACGTCGCGCGCCTGCGCCATGAGCGGCTGGAGCAGCGCGACCGGCGAGCTCTGCTGGGTGGCGACGAGGTCGTAGTCGTCGACGACGACGAACACCTCCGCGCCCGACCACCACGACCGGTTGCGCAGCTGCTCGGGGGTCACGTCGGGGCCCGGGATCCGGTTCTGCAGGTACGTCGCCAGGTCGGTCAGCGCCGGCTGGGCCTGCGTCGCGGAGGTGAGGTAGTTGAGGAGGTACTCCTCGGGCACCTCGCCCAGCAGCGAGCGGCGGTAGTCGACCAGGATGATCTGCGCCTCGGCCGGGGTGCGGGTGCGCATGATCTCCTGGCAGTAGGTGCGCAGCAGGTTGGTCTTGCCGGACTTGCCGTCGCCGAAGAGCAGCAGGTGCGGCTCGGCGTCGACGTCGAGCGCGACCGGCGCCAGCTCCTTCTCGTTGATGGCCAGCAGGAGGCTGCGCTGGGGCGGCGTGCCGGCGAGGGCGCGCACCTCCTCCAGGCCGATCCGGTCCGGCAGCAGCCGCAGCTTGGGGCCCGCCGGGCCGCGCCAGGCGGCGCTCACGGCGGCGACGAGCGCGTCCACGCCGTCGCCCAGGCTCTCCGCCGAGGCCGTCGCGTCGATGCGGGGGAGCGCGCCGAGGAAGTGCAGCTTGCCGGGCACCAGGCCGCGCCCCGGGCGGTTGCCCGGCACCAGCGCCGCGACCTTGCGGTCGATCTCGGAGTCGATCGGGTCGCCCAGCCGCAGCTCGAGCCGGGTGCCGAGCATGTCGCGCGTCGCCGCGCGGAAGTCGGGCCAGCGGGTCGCCGCGGTGACGATGTGGATGCCGAAGGTCAGACCCCGCCCGGCGAGCTGCTGGATCTCCAGCTCGAGGTCGTCGAAGTCCGAGCGCAGCGTCCCCCAGCCGTCGATGACCAAGAAAACGTCGCCGTACCCGTCGTCGGCGCGGCCCTGCGCCCGGCGGCTGCGGTAGGTCTCGATCGAGTCGATGCCCTGGGAGCGGAAGTAGCGCTCGCGCCGGTCCACGATGCCCTTGACCTCGGCCACGATCCGGCGCACGACCTCCGGCTCGGAGCGCGCGCCGACACCGGCCACGTGCGGCAGCTTCGCCAACGGGGCGAAGGTGCCGCCACCGAAGTCGAGGACGTAGAACTGCGACTCCAGCGGCGTCGTCGTCAGCGCGAGGCTGGTGACGATCGTGCGCAGCAGCGTGCTCTTGCCGCTGCGGGGGCCGCCGACGACGGCGACGTGGCCGGCCGCCCCGCTGAGGCTGATGGTCAACGTGTCGCGTCGCTGCTCGCGTGGTCGGTCGACGGTGCCGAGCGGCACGGTCAGGCCGCCGACCCCGCGCCACTGCAGGGAGACCAGCCCGAGCTCCGGGTGCGGGGCCAGGTCCGGCATGAGCTGGTCGAGGGTGTCGGGCACGTCGAGCGGAGGCAGCCACACCTGGTGCGCCGCCGGTCCCTGACCGGCCATGCGGGAGACGGCGACGTCGAGCAGCGACTCGCTGCCCTCCGGCGCCAGCGCGGCACCGGCGTCGGTCCGCTCCGGCTCGGGCTCGGGCTCCTCGAAGGTCTGCACCTCGGAGATGGTGAACGGCAGGATCCCGCGCACCTTCCCCCCGCTGTCGCGGACGACGCGGCGCCGGCTGGTCTCCGGCGGCCCCGAGACGTACGCCGCCTTGAACCGGGTCAACGACGTGGGGTCGGGCTTGAGGTAGCCGAGACCGGGCACCGCCGGCAGCTCGTAGGCGTCGGGGACGCCGAGCACGGCCCGCGACTCCTGCGCGCTGAAGGTGCGCAGGCCGATCCGGTAGGACAGGTGGGACTCCAGGCCGCGCAGCCGGCCCTCCTCCAGGCGCTGGGAGGCCAGCAGCAGGTGCAGGCCCAGCGACCGTCCCAGCCGGCCGATCGCGACGAACAGGTCGATGAACTCCGGCTTCGCGGAGAGCATCTCGGAGAACTCGTCGACCACGATGAACAGCGACGGCAGCGGCGCCAGGTCGGCGCCGGCGGGATCGCCCGACGTGCGGGCCCGCTCGTAGTCGCGGATCGAGGCGAAGTTGCCCGCCTCGCGCAGCAGCTCCTGGCGCCGCACCATCTCGCCCGACAGCGCGTCCTGCATGCGGTCGACGAGGGTGAGCTCCTGGGCGAGGTTGGTGATGACCGCCGACACGTGCGGCATGTGGGCCATGCCGGCGAAGGTCGCGCCGCCCTTGAAGTCGACGAGCACCATGTTGAGCTGCTCGGGCGAGTGGGTCATCGCCAGGCCCAGCACGAGCGTGCGCAGGAACTCCGACTTGCCCGACCCCGTCGCGCCGATCACCAGGCCGTGCGGGCCCATGCCCTGCTGTGCCGACTCCTTGATGTCGAGGTGGATCGGGCCGCCGCTGTCCCCGACCCCGATCGGCACGCGCAGCCGGTCGCGGACCGGCCGCGGCCGCCAGGCCGTCGCCGGGTCGTAGCCGTGCACGTCGCCGAGGCCCAGCAGGTCCATGAAGTCGGTCGGGCCGCTGAGCTCGGCGGCCTCCTCGCCGACGCTCGCTCCGGCCGAGGGCGTGAAGAGCGGGGTGAGCCGGCGCGCCAGTGCCTCCGCGGTGGCCGCGTCGCATTGGTCGCCCTTGGCCCGGACCGGCTCGGTCCGCAGGCGTACGGCGACCAGGGGCACGCTGTCGCGCGGCTCCCGGCTCGCGGGGCCGGTGTCCTCGAGCTCCAGACGCAGCGCGGTGGGGCTGTCGAGCTCACCCCAGCGGGCGGGCAGGTCGATCACCGTGACGCCGTGCAGGCCGTCGGAGGGCACCAGGTGGTTGCCGGGCGGGAGCTCGGCACCGTCGGTGACGAGGATGATGTGGGGGATGGCCGGACGCTCGTCGGCGCCGAAGCGGGGACGCTCGCTGAGGTCCGGGGGGAGCATCGTCGCCAGGTCCCCGAGCGAGGTGGTGACCATCCGCGCCGGGCCGACCGCGTCGTTGTGGTGCTGGCTGTGCGCGTGCGGCAGCCACTTCACCCAGTCCCAGTGGGCCAAGGTGGCCTCGCCGGCGAGGACCGCGATCTGCAGGCTCTCCGGCGACTGGAAGGTGGCGGCGGCGCAGAGCAGCGACCGCGCGAGCGACCGCGCCTCCTCCTCGCCGCCGCAGATCTCGATCCGGTCGAAGGCGCGCAGGTCGATCGACGCCGGGAGGTCGGGCTGGAGCCGGTGGACGACGAGGAGACGGTGCAGCGCCGAGGCCGAGGCGGGGTCGACCTGGTCGATGGGCGCGCTCTCCGGCGGCAGCAGCTCGAGGGCGAGCGGCTGGGCGCACACGCCGTACCGCACCTGCAGGAAGGCCGGGTCGGCCGACGGCCGCTCCCACACCCGGGTCCGGTCCTCGGCGATCGCCGGCAGCGCGGCCGGCGCCGGGTGCAGCCAGGTCAGCGCCTGGCGCTGCTGGTCGGCCGCCTCGCGGGCCACGGTGCGGACGGTGCCGAGATAGCGCAGGTACTCCGTGCGCGACCCGGTCACCTGCTGCTGGCGCTGCTTCCGCTGCCGGTCGATCTGGACGACGATGAAGCCGAGCGTGGCGAAGAGGAACATGCCGGCGGCGATGAACCGCAGCGCCTGGTTGCTCCCGGCCCCGCCGAGGCCGGCCACGAGCACGATCGAGCCGAGGCTGCCCAGCATCGGGATGGCGTTCATCGCGACGCCGGCCGCGCCCTCGCTCGGCTGCAGCTCCGGCGGCGGCTGGAGCTGCAACTGCCCGCTGGGCATCTGGGGGCGCTCGCCCCGGCCCCCGCGCTGGGTCAGACTGCCCGGTGCCGCCGGCGTGGCGGCGCGCCGGCCCGGTGCGCGGCCGGGTGGGGTGCCCGTAGGCCCGCCCGGAGTGATGCCCACCGTCACGCTGCCGTCCCTGCCGTCCCTGTCGTCGATGCCCGGTCAAGCGACGGGGTCATACTAGTGTCGCGACCGCTCACGTCCGCGGGCGGGAGCGCGTGGGCAGCGGCCCGGCACGACGATCGATCTCGGGAGGCGCAGCGGTGAACGCCCCGGTCCGACCCCCGGCTCCCGGCACCGTCGCGGTGCTCTCCGTGCACGGTCCCCGGGGAGTGGTCGACCTGACGGTCCCTCTCGGCGCGACCCTGGAGGACGTGGCCCGGACCTACGCCGCCGAGGCCGGGCTGCCCGCGGTGCTGCCGCTGGTGACCCGCACCGGCGAGCCGCTCCAGCTGACGACCACCGTCGCCGCTGCGGGGCTGGTCGACGGCTCGGTCGTGGTGGCCGTCGACCCGTCGGCGCGCCCGGCCCGAGCCCGGAGCCGGCAGCGTGAGCGCCGCGGCGAGCACGACGGGTCCGGCGGGTCCGGCACGGCGATCGCCACCTGGCTCGCTGTGGCCGCCGTCGTCGCCGCGCTCGCGGGGTGGTGTGCGGCGCCCCTGCCCGCCGGCGAGCAGTGGCCGGTGGTCGCGGTGCTCGTCGTGGCGGCCGTCGCGGGCAGCCTCCCGCTCGGGCCGCTGCGCACCCCGCGGGCGCTGGCCGCCCCGGCGTTCGCGGCGGCGGCCGGCTTCGCGCTCGCCTGGCACCCCGCCGCCGAGCGCCTGCCGACGACCTTCGGCGTCGCCGCGCTGTGCGCCGCCGTGACGGCAGCGGTCGGCCGAGCACTCGCCGACCCCGACGACGCCGCCGTCGACGGCCTGCGGGTGTGGATCGCGGTCGGGGTCGGCTGGTTCGTCGTGGCGGGGCTCGGTGCCCTGACCGGCGTCCGGCCCCAGGTCGTGTGGGCGGTCCTCTTCCTCGTCGCGGTCCTCGCCGCCCGCTTCGTCCCCGAGCTCGCCGTCGACGTGCCGGACCAGTACCTCCTCGATCTCGAGCGCCTGGCCGTCACGGCGTGGTCGGCCCGGGAGCGGCCGCCGGGCCGGCGCGGCCGGGTCGTCGTACCGCCCCAGGCGGTGCAGGCGGTCGCGGCGCGCGGCGCGCGGGTCGTCACCGCGGCGGCGACGGCGGTGCTGCTGGTGGTCGTGGTCACCACCCCGCTGCTGCTCGGGAGCGCGGACCTGCCGCTGGACCGGACCGGCGCCCGCTGTCTCGTCGGCTTCGGCGCCGCCGCCCTGCTGTTCGCCGCGCGCAGCTATCGGCACACCGCCGCCCGCCGGCTGCTGCGGATCGCGGGCGTCGCGGCCGCGGCCGCGCTCGCCGTCGTCCTCCTGGGCCTCACCCCGGTGCGCTCGGGACCCGTGGCGGCGCCCGGACTGATCGCGGTCGCGGCGATCGTGACCGCCGTGCTGCTGGTGGTCGCGGCGGTGTTCGTCGGCCGCGGCTGGCGCTCGGCGTGGTGGTCGCGGCGTGCGGAGATCGCGGAGGCGCTGTGCGGCGCCGGAGCCGTGGGATCGCTGGTCGTCGCGGTCGGATTCTTCCGCTACCTGTGGGAAGTCACCGGCTGAGGTTTAGCCTCCGCAGGACGGGGGGTAGCACCTGACCCGTCGGCTCTTTGGCAGTGCTCGGGAGCCAGATGCGAATCGAACAGCGGCGCAGGGGGCACGACCTCGTCGCCGCGACCAACCAAGGAGCAGACATGACAGTGGAGTTCGGACACGCAGAAGGCGCCCTCGGGAAGGTCGCCGACCTCGTCATCAGCGCCAAGCAGGAGCTCGCCAAGGAGGCCCAGAACATGGAGGGCCAGCTCGAGACCATGCGGACCGAGTGGGTCGGCAGCGCGGGTCTGTCGTTCAACAACCTCAAGCAGGCGTGGCTGGAGAAGCACAAGGTCGTCACCACCGCGCTCGACCGCTTCCACGCGTCGCTGACCGAGACCGAGAAGGACAACGTCGCCGTCGACGAGCAGGCCGGCGGGGAGATGCTCAAGCTCCTCAACCGCCTCGGCCAGCAGTGACCCACGCGAACCCGACCACCCCCTGATCTAGGAGACGAGAACCATGACCGGACCCGACTTCGGCGCACTCGACGGCCTGCGCGTCAAGCACTCCGCGCTCGACGCCGCCGCCGCCAACATGTACGAGACGGCTCGACGGATGAACGACATCCTCGACCGGCTCGAGTCCGACGCCCGCCCCTACGTGCAGACGTGGAGCGAGACCAGCGCCCAGCGGCAGAGCTGGGACCAGTCCAAGGCCGCCTGGGACTGGGCGATGAAGGAGCTGCTCGACCTGCTCGACGGCGTCTCCACGACGACCTACGACTCGAACGCCAACTTCATGGCCGCCGACAAGCGCGGCGCCGACCGCATCTCGCGCGGCGGCTGAGGTCGCACACGCGCACCGAGCTTCACACGAGCACTCACGCGAGCACTCACACGAGCACCGCGTCGCGGAGGGACCGACAGCGCCTGTCGGTCCCTTCGTCGTGCGTGGCGGCGTGGAGGGCCCGCGGTGACCACCGCAGGAGTTGCTCTCCGGGCGCGTCTGGTGATCCTCGGCGGATGCCGAGGTGGTCTCGTGGATGTGGCGGCCCTGTGCGCGGTCGGACCGGTGGTCTGTCGAGCGTCGGCGACGCCGCCGGCGTGCGGGCTGGGCGTGCTGGGCCGGCTGGGCCGGCTGGGCCGGCTGGGCCGGCTGGGCGCCGCCATGGGAACGCCGAACAGGCCCTAGGATGCGAGGCGGTCTCTCGGGAGGGATGGAGCAGATGACATCAGCACCGCGCGGGAGCGCCGGCGTCGCGTCCGGCCTCGTGCGCGTGACCGTCACCTCCGGCACGCGGCGGGTCGACCTGGTGCTGCCCGGTGCGGTGCCCGTCGCCGAGCTCCTGCCCGAGCTCGCCCGCAGCGTCGGGCTGCTCGATCCGGCGACCGTCCACGGCGGCTACCGGGTCGGCACCTCCGACGGCCGCCGGCTCGCCCTCGACAGCGGGCTGACCCTGCAGGGCGTCGAGGACGGCAGCCTGCTCACCGTCACCGCGGGCGTCGACGACCCCGCCCCCCGCGTCTACGACGACGTCGTCGAGGCGATGACCGACGTGGTCGAGCACGACCTCGAGCCCTGGCGGCCCGCCGCCGGGCGGCGTACGGCGCTCGTCGCGGCCGGTCTGTTCCTCGTCCTCGGCGCCGGCGCGCTGCTCATCCAGCGCGGCTCGGACGTCGCCGCGGCCGCCACGGCACTGGTCGCCGTGGGTCTGTGTGCGGCGGCGATCGTGCTCTCGCGCGCCCAGCGAGAGACGGAGGCGGCCGTGGCCGTGGCCTGGCTGGGGGCGGCGTACGCGACCGTGGCCGGGCTGATGCTCGCCCCGGACGACGCGCGCTGGTCCGCCGAGCCGCTGGCCGCCGCCGGGGCCGGGGCGCTGCTGGCGGGCATCGTGTGCCTCGTGGGCCTCGACGCCGGTCGCACGCTCGCCTTCCCGCCCGTGGTCGTGGGCGCCCTGGCGCTGGGCGTCGGCGTCTACGTCCGGTCCGCTCCTGACGGCTGGGCGCCCGCCTCCCTGCTGACCACCGTGCTGGCCTTCGTCGTGCTCGCCGGGAGCGTCTTCCCCTGGCTGGCCCTCGGCGCGACCACGACCCGCGTCGACCAGCTCTACACGCCGGCCGACATCACCGCGACCCCCGACGACATCGAGCCCGACCGGGTCGCCGCGGACGCGCGCGTCGCGCACGAGATCCTGCTCGCGATCAGCGGCACCGTCGGGCTGCTGCTCGTCCTGGTCGCGCCGCTGGCCGTGAGCCTCGGCGTCACCGGCACCCTGCTCGCCGTCGACGCCTGCCTGATCGTGGTCCTGCGCACGCGGCAGTACCGCACCGGCAGCGAGGTGCTCGTCGGCCTCGGCTCCGGGATCGCCGGCATCGCCGCGACCGCGCTGACCGTGCTCGCCCTGCACCCCGACTGGCGTCCCACGCTCGCCGTCGTGCTGGCCGTGCTGGGCGCGCTGCTCCTGCTCGCCACGCTCACCCCGAGCGCTCCGTCGGTGCGGCGCGGCCGGCTCGGCGACGTGCTCGAGTCCGCCGCCCTGCTCGCCCTGCTCCCGCTGCTCGTCGTCGCCACCGGCCTGTTCGACCAGGTCCGCGACTGGATCGGGTAGTCGCCCACCATGGCCACGAAGAAGGACCTCGTCGAGGCGTACGCCTTCAGCAGGCGGCGCCTGGTGACCGCGTTCGTGTCGGGCGCACCGGGTGGCCGCGAGGTCGAGCCGGCCCGACCGGGGCGCATGATCGTCGGCGGGATCGCACTGGCGGTCCTGCTCGTCGCCGGCGCCGCCATCGCCGGCGCGCTCTCCGACCGCGCGGAGGTGGACTGGGACGAGCCCGGACTGGTCGCCGACGACCGCGGAGCGCTCTACGTGATCCTCGACGAGGACGCCGTGCCCGGGCTGCCGCGGGTGCGGCCGGTGATCAACGTGACGTCGGCGCAGCTGATCCTCGGCGCGGACGTCGAGGCCCGCAAGGTGCCCGACGACGAGATCGCCGGCGAGCGGAAGGGCCCGCCGATCGGGATCCTCGACGCTCCGGCGACCGTCCCCGCGGCCGGTGAGCTGGTGGAGAGCGGCTGGACCTCCTGCACCGGCGACCGGCTCGGCATGCAGACCGCCGTGGCGCCGTCGCCGCAGGTGAGCGGCACCCCCGACCTGGGATTCGTGGTCGAGAGCGCGGGCGACGGGCAGGTCTACCTGATCGCCGAGGCCGAGGTGCCCGAGCTGCCCCGCCGCGCGTACCGCTACCGGCTGCCGGCCGACAACGACGGCCTCTACAGCGATCTGGGGATCTCGCCGAACGACCGGATCACCGTCCCCGACGCCTGGCTCGAGCTGTTCCCGCCGGGGGACCCTCTCGACGAGGAGGGGCTCGGCATCCCCGGCTGGGCGGGTGGCGCCGCGGCCCCGCGCCGCTGCGACACTCTGGTGCGCGTCTGTGGCGCGGGCGCGCGGGACCT